>Ga0182021_10004368_pt1 | contig 16644 bp, 15 predicted proteins | sample 612E3MmetaG_FD_120493 | JGI IMG/M metagenome (GOLD analysis project Ga0182021, IMG submission 120493) | Permafrost microbial communities from Stordalen Mire, Sweden - 612E3M metaG (Illumina Assembly) | ecosystem: Environmental > Terrestrial > Soil > Wetlands > Permafrost | place: Sweden...
AGACGTCAATCTGAAAGCTATGCTTACAATACAAAAGGAGCTGGGGGTCAAAACCGGATATTCCGATCACACAAACGGTATTGAAGTACCAATCGCAGCAGTAGCTCTCGGTGCAACTATCATTGAAAAACATTTCACCCTTGATCGCAATCTTCCGGGTCCGGATCATAAAGCATCCTTGGAGCCAGACGAATTAAGGGCAATGGTAAAGGCTATCCGGAATATTGAAAAGGCTGTTTCGGGGAACGGTATTAAAGAGCCCAGCAAAAGTGAGATAAAAAATATTGTTGTCGCGCGAAAAAGTATCATGGCATCAAAACATATTCAAAAAGGTGAAATACTTACAGTCGAAAACATGACGGTTAAAAGACCCGGAACAGGCATTAATCCGATGTTGTGGGACGAAATAATAGGCAAAAAAGCCACAAAAGATTTTGAGCCTGATGATTTAATTGAACTCTGAAATCAAAATCTGTTATCCGGATTGACGGAATTTAAAAGAAGCAGTTTAACAATTTAACAAGACATAATGAATCGCATTGCTGTTTTGACCAGTTCGCGTGCTGACTACGGAATTTATCTGCCATTGCTGAAAGCATTAAAAAGCGATCCGTTTTTCGGGGTGACAATTATTGCATTTGGCACTCACTTGTCTCCTTTCCATGGATATACTCTCAATCAGATTTTTAATGATGGCTTTGAGGTTCCTTACCAGATTGAATCAATGCTGGCCGGAGATTCCGGTAATGCCATTTCAACCTCCATGGCACTGACTTCGCTTAAGTTTTCTGATTTCTGGAAAAATCATCAAAATGAATTTGATCTGGTGTTTTGTTGCGGTGACCGGTACGAAATGTTTGCTGCTGTTGTTGCCGGTATTCCTTTTGGAATAAAATATGCACATCTTCATGGCGGAGAAAAAACCCTGGGGGCTATTGACCATATTTTCAGACATTCAATTACGTTAGCCAGCAAGTATCATTTTGTATCGTGTGAAGGGCATGCCAGCCGGGTTTCAGAACTAATTGAATCTGAAAAGAATATCTTTAATGTAGGCGCTCTTAGTTTAGACAATCTTACCACACTGCCATTATTAAGCAAAGAAGAATTTTTTGAGCTTTTTGGTGTTGATTTAAATAAACCCACCATATTGGTCACTGTCCACCCTGAATCTGGTTCATCAGAAGAAAATGCAGCTAATGCTGAAGAATTGGCAAAAACTTTGCTCGAATTAAAAAAATATCAGGTACTTATTTCTCTTCCAAATGCTGACACTGATGGATTTGTGATCAGACGCCGATTCCTTCAGCTGGCTGCTGAATCGGAAAATCGGGTCTCCTGTCATGAAAATCTTGGATCGCAGGGCTATTTTACGGCAATGAAGTACTGTGCCTTTCTCCTGGGTAACACCTCCAGTGGAATAATCGAGGCTGCCTCCTTTCAAAAATGGGTAATCAATCTGGGTGATCGCCAGCTCGGAAGACTGCAAAGCAACAATACCATAAATATTCCATTTAAACAGGAACTTTTTCACCAGGCGATTAATAAGATTGAACAAGATCCGGTTTATACAGGAACAAATATTTATTATAAAGAAAACGTCGCAGGAAGAATCTGTACCATACTTAAAGCCCTCCTATGAAAAACTTTAAAAATTCTACAATATTCAAAAAGGCAAGCTGTCTGGAAGCGCTTAAAAAATTGAATATTGAAAAATCTAATCAGACTCTTTTTGTACTGGATGAAAATGATCTGTTAATAGGAACAGTGACTGATGGTGATATCCGGCGTGGGTTGATCAGAGGCTTGAATATGGAGACCGAAATTAAGGAGTTTAGTTGTCCTGACTTCAGGTTTATCAGTGGGAAAATTAATGTACCCGAGATCCACAGACTGAAAAAAGAGGGGATAAGGGTGTTGCCAAAACTGAATGCAGCGGGACAAATTGAAAGAGTTTTTGATTTGTCACATCTTTATTCCATTCTTCCGATTTGTGCAGTAATAATGGCCGGGGGGCGCGGCGAACGCTTGCGTCCCTTGACGGACAATATTCCAAAATCCATGTTGCCACTGGGGAATAAGCCTATCATCGAACACAACATCGACCGGTTAATTTCCTTTGGAATAGAATCCATCACCATTTCTGTACGCTATCTTTCAGACCAGATCATCAACTATTTAGGCAATGGATCTGATAAAGGAATTTCCATCAGATATATCGAGGAAGATGCCCCGCTTGGTACCATAGGCTGCTTATCAATGATCGAAAACATTGAACAGGATGCTGTTCTGATTTTAAATTCAGATGTATTCACCAGCATCGACTATGAAAATTTTTTCCTCAATTTTATCAATTCAAATGCCGATATGGCAGTTGCCTCAATACCTTATTCAGTTGATATTCCCTATGCCATAATGGAACTAAACGAGAACTTTGTCGTCAATTTTGAAGAGAAGCCAAAAAATACTTATTACGCAAATGCCGGAATTTACCTTATAAAAAAGGAATATATTAAACTGATACCTAAAGATGCTTTTTACAATGCAACCGATTTGATGAAACAGATCATTTCAGGTAAAGGGAAATTGGTTCATAGCCCCATTACAGGTTACTGGATTGATATTGGCAAGCATGATGATTATCTTAAAGCCATGGAAATTGTAAAACATCTCTAAACATGGCGAGGCTTACAAGACAAGTTCATGATTATCAAATAAATTACAAACAGGCAGCTGAAATCTAAATATATTTTAATAAATGTTGAACAATATCCTTTGGTTGATACCTGCAAGATCAGGTTCCAAATCAATTCCGCATAAAAACATAAAGATATTAGGAGACTATCCGTTAATGGCTTACCGGATAAAATCAGCATTATCTATAGCTTCCCCGCAAGATGTATGGGTTTCTACCGATAGTGAAGAATACGCTGAAATTGCTGAGAGATATGGCGCAACCATTCCATTCATGAGGCCTGAAGAACTTGCCACTGAAACTGCAACCAGCGCAGATGTGGTTCTTCATGCAATTTATGAGGCCGAGAAACGAGGATTAATATACAGTGCCTTAGGATTGCTGGAACCTACTTCTCCGTTTATTACTTTTTCTCAGTTGACCGATGCAGTTCAGCAATTATTAGGCAATAGTGAAGCTGAAAATATTGTTGCTGTGAGAGAATCACGACCAAATAGCTTTTTCGTACAAAAAGATTCTGAGTATTTGTCTGTTTTGGCTGATAGATTGTCAAAGGTGCATTCCCATGCCAGACAAAATTTTGGGAAAGAAATTACTCCAAGCGGTGGATTTCATATTACTAAATGGGACTCGTTCAAAAAATCAAAGACATTCTTTACTCAAAAAACCCTTAGTTATTTTATCAGATCTGAAAATGAACTGGAAATAGATGAACCTGTTGATTGGAATTTTGCGGAATTTATTCTTAAGAATGGTTTAATAAAAATCAGCGATATCTTTAATATTTAAATTTAAGAGTTCAAATCCTGATGCCTCTAAGTACCCTGGTACTTTTTCAAGTCACACTCCATGCTGAATAAATTAAATCATCAATAATAGGTTACAGCTTACTTTTTTGCCGCGTAAATAAAATACCAGTTCATAAGGATAGGTCCGGAGAGTTGAAGCCTTTTTCCATCAATTAATTTTTGCGTATAGGTTTGCATATATGAATCATCAGGTTTTGGTAAATCGATATCAATTTCAAACGGACAATATTTAAAAATTTTATAACCATTTTCAGAGAAGAAATTTTCTATTCTGGGTAATGAGTAAGTATTATAGGAAATAGTTCTGAAACTGTTTTTATCCTGAGGATTATTATATGAGTGTATTTCAATTTTGGCGTCAATCAATCCTTCATAAAATAAAGATGTCAGTGATATCCAGTCAGGATTCAATTTTATTAATTCGCTAAGCGCTATTTCATATTCGGGAAGCCATGACAATGTCTGAATGCTAATAATACCTTCAAATTTGTCAGCATATTTTTCTGGATCAAGATTGTATAAATCCCCATATTCAAGTTTACAGTTGCTGATTTTTTCACTTTTAAAAAAGGCATTCCCATCCTGAACATAGTCGTTGTTTATATCTAATCCTTTATACTGACAATCTGAAAATCGCTGTTGCATATAATAAAGATTTGCCCCTTTGCCTGTTCCTATATCCAGAATATTGCACTTCGACTGTGGGCTAAGGACACCGAGTTGCTCCAGCCAATCACAAAATTTTATTGTACTACGATAGGTAGTCTTAAACTGACCATCAGCATAATCGTCATTCTTAAGCTTAATCCATTCATCTAATCTTTGTTTCTTCATTCCTTTATTGTATAATGATATACTTGCTTGATTAAGGCATAAACTTAAAATTAAAAATGTAAATCTTAGCATTTATGCATGTTTTTACTGATTGTTGGCTTGATTTTAAGTTCACTGAAGAGACTTTTGGATTTTCATCTGGATTTTATCATGATTTTTACAGCACGGATTTTCATTTTAGCTCAAAATAAATAATTGTGATAAACGGTAAAAAAATACTTGCAATTATTCCCGCAAGGGGTGGCAGTAAGGGATTACCAGGCAAGAACATCAGGCCTCTTTTAGGAAAACCTTTAGTAGTCTGGACAATCGAACACGCACAACATAGCAAATATATAGACGAAATATTTTTGAGCACAGATAGTAGTGATATTGCAAAAATTTCAGAAGATTCTGGAATAAAAATTCCCTTTTTGCGTCCACCCCAATTATCATCCGATATTGCTACATCAATAGATGTTGTCTTTCACGTAATTAACCATTATGAAACGAATGACTTATTATTTGATTATGTAATTTTATTAGAACCAACTTCCCCTCTTAGAAAAGAAAATGACATTGACCTGGCTATAGAACTATTATTAGAAAATGAAACTGCGGACGGTATAATAAGCTTAGGAGAGGTGCATCTGGAGCATCCCATGATAGTAAAAAAAACTAATTCGCTTGGAAAGATTGTGCCCTATATAGAGAATGCAAAAAAGATATTTCAAAGACAGCAAACTGATAATGCCTACTTCCCTTATGGAGTAATCTATATGATAAAAACAAAAGTCCTTAAACATAAAAGAACATTTTACACAAACAATATTATTCCATACTTCATTGAAAGATGGCAAAATTATGAAGTTGACGATATCTATGATCTCATCGCAATTGAAGCTATTCTCGAGAAAATCAAAAAAACACATTTATGAAATTCCTTGTTATTGGACTTGGTTCCATGGGAAAGAGACGGATAAGATGTCTTAAGACCCTTGGATATACAAACATTGTTGGCTTTGACCTCCGTGAAGACAGACGGAATGAGGTAATTGAAAAGTATTCTATTGGAACTACTGAATCACTGAACGATATTTCTTTATCAGATTTTGATGCGTTCATTATTTCAACTCCACCCGCCCAGCATACAACTTATGCAAAAATGGCTGTTGATCTTGGGATCCCGGCATTTATTGAATCCAGTGTAATCCTGGAACATGTAAAAGAGTTAAAATCATATAACAATAACAAGACATTTCTTGCTCCTTCCTGTACATTACGATTCCATCCGGTTATAAAAGATATAACTTCAATTATCAGAGCGGGCAAATATGGAAAAGTGACCAATTTTTCATACCATTCAGGCCAATATTTACCAGATTGGCATCCATGGGAAAACGTTAATGATTTTTATGTTTCAAACAGATCGACCGGTGGCGGGAGAGAGATCGTACCATTCGAATTAACATGGATTGTTGATACAATTGGCTGGCCCATTGATGCAAAAGGTTTGTTTGAAAAGACCCTTGATTTCGGTCCCGATATTGAAGACAGTTATGCATTTGTTCTAAAATACAATGGAATGGTTGGCAGCATTATTGTTGATGTAGTTGCCCGGTATGCTACCCGCTCACTTATAATTAACATGGAATCAGGTCAGATTCTGTGGCGATGGGACGAAGCCTGCTTTAATCTTTATGAAGCTGAATCAGACAGATGGATCAAATGCAATCAACCTGAATTTTCAGCTGCAGCAGGATATAATAAAAACATTGGAGAAGAAATGTATATAGAAGAAGTAAAAAGTTTCATCTCTGGAATAATATCACCTTCTTCTTATCCAAATTCAATTGATGATGATATTAAAGTATTGGAAATTCTAAATAAAATTGAACAATCAGATGGAGGATTTTAACATGAATTACAGTGACAGATTAAACAAGGTGATCCCGGGTGGTGCTCATACATACAGCCGGGGAGATGATCAATACCCGAGCAATGCGCCGCAATTGTTTGAACGTGGCGAGGGTGCATACATTTACACTCCTGAAGGATCCAGATTCCTTGATTATGGAATGGCCCTCAGAGCTGTGACTCTGGGTTATGCTCAAAAAGAAGTTGCGGATGCGGCCATACACGAGATCATGAATGGGAATAACCTGACCAGGCCTTCACTGATTGAACTGCAGGCAGCTGAGCTTCTATCCGAACTTATTCCTGCGGTTGATATGGTTAAATTCGCAAAAAACGGATCTAACGTAACTACAGCCGCTGTAAAAATTGCCCGGGCGTATACAGGGAAAAAGTATATTGTTCGCTGCCTTGATCATCCGTTTTTTTCCTTTGATGATTGGTTTATTGGAGACACCCCATTAAAAAGGGGAATACCCGCGGAATTTTCTAATCTTACTTTGAACTTTAGATACAATGATATCGGATCCCTCGCAATATTATTTGATAAATACCCGGATCAAATTGCAGGAGTAATACTTGAACCCGCTACATCTGTTCATCCTCAGGATAATTTTCTGCATAAGATAAAAGATCTTTGTCATAAGAATGGCGCTGTTTTTATTCTCGATGAAATGATCACCGGTTTCCGGTGGGATCTTCATGGAGCACAGGCATATTACAGTATCGAACCTGATCTTTGCACCTTTGGAAAGGGAATGGCCAATGGGTTCTCTGTTTGCGCAGTCGGCGGGAAGAGAGAGTTTATGAAGATCGGCGGCATTAAGGAAGAAGGAGCTGAAAGGCTTTTCCTTACCTCCACTACGCATGGTGCAGAAATGTGTGGTTTGGGAGCATTTGTAAAAACTGTGGAATTATATAAATCATATAAGGTAATTGATCACTTATGGTCATATGGAGAAAAATTGATAGCCGGAATGAACAGTATTTCCAAAGAAGTGGGCATTCAGGACTATTTTGAAGCGAATGGTATCGTTTGCTCACCAAATTACGCTACAAAAGACAAAGCCGGCAATCCCTCTCTGGCTTTCCGTACTCTTTTTTCCCAGGAAATGATCAAAAATGGAATTCTGATGCCATGGATAGCACTCTCTTATGCCCATAAGGAAAATGAACTGAATCTTACGCTTGAAGCAGTCCGGAAAAGTCTGCAGGTATATTCAAAAGCCCTTGAGAATGGTATCGAAAAATATCTTATCGGACCGGCCATCAAACCTGTTTTCCGACCTTTTAACTAAGCCTGTTTATGAAGATCGCGCTTGTTTCGCTCAATCAGGTCTGGGAAGACAAAAAGACAAACCAGGCCAATTGCCAGAAATATATAGAAAAAGCTTCCGCACTGAAAGCTGATCTTATAATCTTTCCGGAAATGACACTGACCGGTTTTTCAATGAATACAGATCTGATTAGTGAAAGTCCTGATCAATCAAATACTCTTGATTTCTTTACCGGGCAATCCAAAAGAAATAGTATAGCGATAGCTTTTGGAGTGGTTTTAAGGAAAGATGAAAAAGCAACAAATAACCTGATCATTCTGGACAAAAGAGGTACTTTGCTGGCAAATTATTCAAAAATTCACCCTTTCTCATTTTCAGGTGAGAATAATTATTACACGGGAGGAGACGAATTAGGTTCTTGCTGTTTAGCCAATGCTGAAATCGGGCTATCGATCTGTTACGATATTCGCTTCCCTGAAATCTTTCAGGCTTTGTCAAAAAGCTGTAATCTGATCCTGACAATTGCCAATTGGCCTGAGAAACGAATTAAGCATTGGAATACCTTATTAGAAGCCAGGGCCATAGAGAACCAAATATTTATGATCGGAGTAAACCGAACCGGGACTGACGGAAATAACCTCAGATATGTCAAAAGTTCTGTTGTTTTTGATCCAGCAGGAGAAAAAATTGAATCGACCCATTCATATCTTGATATGGATATTTTTGATCTTGAATTAAGCAAAACACAAACTGTAAGAAATGGTTTTCCGGTAAAACAGGACCGGAAAACTGAGTTTTACAAATCAATTCTTTAAATTGCCATAAATGCTTAAAAATAAAGTTGTTGTTATTACCGGTGGGGCCGGACTGCTCGGGCAGGAATTTGCCAGAACTACTCTGGAGAACCATGGTATTGCAATAATTGCAGATTTGGATACAGAACACGGACTTAAGACCGCCAATTTATTGAAAGAACAATTCCCGGCCGGGAAAGTGGATTTTCAGCCGCTGAATATTAATAATAAACAGTCAATTCTCTCTTTGATTGATACTCTGAATGAAAAGTATAACAGAATTGATGCTTTGGTAAATAATGCCTATCCACGTAATAAAAATTACGGTCGAAAGTTTGAGGAGGTCACTTATGAAGACTTTTGCGAAAATATAAACATCAACCTGGGCGGTTATTTTATCACGTCCCAGCAGTTCTTAAATTACTTTTGCAGACAGGGATTTGGCAATATTGTCAATATCTCATCTGTCTATGGATTAATTGCTCCCCGTTTCGATATTTATGACAACACAGCAATGACAATGCCAGTTGAATATGCTGCAATAAAATCTGCATTAATTCATTTGACAAAGTACATGGCAAAGTACTACAAAGGGAAAAAAATCCGTATAAATTCCATTAGTCTCGGGGGACTGCTTGACAAACAACCACCTGCCTTTCTTGAGTCGTATAAAGCTTTTTGCCTGAATAAGGGAATGCTGGATAAATCCGATATAAATGGAACACTCGTTTATCTGCTCTCCGATTTATCGCAGTTCGTAAATGGGCAAAATATTGTTGTTGATGACGGATTTACTTTATAAAAAAAAGTGAACAGATGATCTTAATGAAGATCCCAACTTTCGAACTATCGAAGTCAATAATAAAATTTACAGATTATTAATACTAAATAATTATTCACATGGAAAGAGGTATTGTTTTTATAGTTCATCATATTGACACAGAAGGGCCCCTTTGTGAGCCCATTGATGAAATATTTGTCAGGTTAAAAAACACTGTCGGGGTCGATTTGAAAATACCTTTTACAAGAAGTAATGTGATTAAATTACAGAATGGTGAAATCGAAATGGACAATGATCTGAAAAAAGAGGTTCAGAAAATAATATCCCCTCACCTGATCTCATTCAAAGAAAACTGGAGTGAAATCGATGAAATGCTTACCAGAATAACAGCTCCGGGTTATAGAGAAAAATTTAAAGATAGTTTTGGAAACGGGTGGACATATAACTGGCATATAGTTGACCATGTCGGATATCTAACAAACGAAAGAAGAAGAGATATGGGGTATTTGAATATTTTTAATCATTACGAAAGATTATTCAGGGAGCTTCCTAAATTCAATGATGATTTTCAATGGCATTTCCATCCCGTCTCGTTCAAAAATGAAGCACACAGGTGTGCTACTTCCTATGAAAACTCCTACTATGAATTACATCAGATAATGTGCCGGAGAATTATTGAGAAAGAATGGTTTCCCCAGGTTAATCGGGCTGGCTTTCATACAATCAGACCAGATTCCAATTGGTTCCTGGAACAATGGATGCCATTCGACGCATCAAATCAATCCATGGAAGAAGTTAGTAACAATAATATGCAGCTGGATGCGATTAATGGCAGATTCGGGGATTGGCGGGGTGCTCCAAGCGACTGGAGTATTTATAATCCTGATTTGTACGATTGGAGGAAAAAGGGGAATTTACACAGATTTATTTCAAGAACATTAAATCTAAAGACAAGATTTCGAAACATAAACCAGACTGAAATCGAGAAGGCATTCGAATCAGCCGGCAAAGGAAACAACGTTTATTTAGGCATTACAAATCACGATTACCGGGAGATGTCAACAGAAATTGAAGAATTCGGTAATCTTTTTTCAGATGTTGCCAGGCGCTACCCTGATATTAAGTTTTGTAATAGTACTTCAGTAAAGGCTTTCCAATCAGTGATAGGATATAATGACGAAGAAATTCTTGCCAATAAGGTAGATTTTGATATTGAAATTAAGGGAAATCTGATAAAGGTTAATATTACTAACGGAGAGCCCTTTGGACCTCAGCCATATCTAGCAATCAAAACAACTAATGGAAGGTATTTCCATGACAACTTCGATTTTGGCAATTTTAAGAAGGAGTATTATTACACCCTGGATAAGGAAACATTAATGCCTTCAGAAATTGATAAAATAGGGGTAGCTACGAATGACAAATACGGGAATTGCAAAATAAAGGTTTTTGATCTTTAACTGGATAACATATTGTTAATGATGATGGATTTGCTTTGTTAATGGAGGAATAATATTTTTATGATACCAAAAATCGTTTTTTTTGCACGCGACTATCAGTCAAATTTTTTTCCTTTACTGCTTAGTGAAAAATACACAAATATTTATGTTACACTGACAATCTCCGAAAAAAAGCTGATTCAAAAAAATGGCATTGAAGTTGCAGCCTGTTTCGAAGAGGAATTTGATTCATTGGAAGGCAATGAAACACCAGATTCATATCTGAAAACTTCATTTTTTGCAGATCGTTTCTATGGCTCTTTTACACTTGATGAACGCAGGATCATTTTATCCAAAGAAATAGTATTCTGGGAGAGGATCTTTGATAAGTACAAACCTGAAGCAGTAATAAATGAGGTTATAGCGATAGAAATTTCGGAGGTTATGTATATTGAAGCAACCAAAAGGAATATCAGGTATTTTGGATGGATGGTCTCTCCGTTTGAGCTCAGGCAATTTTATTGGTTAAGTAATCCATATTTCTCAAGTCTGGATGAGAAGATATTTAAAGAGTTACCTGATGACGATTCTGTAGTATTTGCTGAAAGTTATTTTCAAAAAATCAATGAAGAAGCGAACGTGAAACCATTCTATGCTTCTGATTTGGCTTCACGATATAATTTTTTTATGTTTTTAAAGTGGCTTGCATTACTTTTTCTAAAAATGATAAGATCGGGTCTTAATTTCAGTATGAATAGGTATTTGAAATCTTATTATTGTGATAATACTGCATATAAAACTAAACTAGTCAATTATGTAAATTCCATCTTACATTCTTATAAGAGGATCAATGAAAATTTTGAAATAGTATTTTATCCGTTACATTATGAACCTGAGGCAAGTATACTTTATATGTCAGAGTTTTACGAGGATCAGATTGGATTGATCCGTAATCTGGCCAAATGTCTTAAAAATAATCAGCTTTTAGTTGTTAAAGAACATCCGCAACAACCCGGTATGTTATTATCAAAGAGTTACAGACAATTAAGAAGGCGACTGTCAAATGTTGCATTTCTTCCGGCCGAGTATTCTACAAAAAAATTAATCCTCCTGTCGGAATTGGTAATAACTCAAACAAGTACTGCGGGGTGGGAAGCATTAATCCTCGGCAAACCGGTTATTGTTATTGGGAAAGTGTTTTATGATAAGTATCCTAAAATCAACATTTTTAGTGATTTTGAAAATCTTAAAATCATGATTCATAACAAACAATATCAAATTCCTGAAAAGGAAGATACTTTAAAATTCATTGCTCAGGTTTGGAATTATTGTCAGGAGGGCAATCCTTATCCAGCCACTGAATTATATAATCAGGAAAATATTAAAAGAATTGTTCATTCGATTGAGCAGAGATTAATTACCTTATAATGAATCTCAGGTTCCTCAATTTGGTAAATGTCAAATCAGCTGTTGATACTATTAGTTTCAGGAATACCTCCAGCTATAAACAATCAGTCAGTTTCATTATAATAAATATTCTTGTGGCATTTTTAGGCTTTGTCCGTTCATTTGCCTTTATGAAATTCTTGGATTTCAAAGAGCTTGGAGTGATAACGTTAATTCAAACCGGAGCCATGCTGATTGGTTTTTTTCAGATTGGTCTTATTAATGGAGGGTATAGAATACTTGCACTTCAAAAAACAGAATTATCTGAAGAGACTAATAATGTGATATTTTCGTATTTTCTTCTGATTTCAATATTTCTGACAATTCTTTTTATTATAGGTTCAATAGCTGGTTTATTTTCTGATAAGCTGATAATAAGTCTGTCTATAATTACCGGATTATTTTTACTGATTAATAACTGGCTCTCGAACACACTTATTGCAGAACGGGCTTATTCAAGGATTAATAAAGCCAATTCTGTTTCAGCTCTGAGTAGCCTCGCTTGTTTGCCTCTGGCTTTCTATTGGGGCATCTATGGAGGCGCATTGTGCATTTTAGCGCAACCTTTAGTTTTTAGCCTGATAGTATTATTATCAGGGGAGAGCAAAATGCCGACAAAATTTGTTTTTAAAATTTCGAAAATCAGGAGCATTCTTCATTATGGATTCATTCCATTTTTATCAGGCTTGTTTTTTCTATTATATGTCCAGATTGAAAGATGGAGTATTGCATCATTTCTTGGGACAACTGCATTAGGCAATCTGTACCTGGTATTTTTAATATCAACACTCTGGATTTTAATTCCAACATCTATATTGAATTTACTCTTTCCACGGGCAGTTGTGTTCTATGAGAGTAAAGACCTGCATGGCTTTAAAAATATAATAGTGATCCATACATTTTTTGTTATCGGGTATTGTGTCCTTGTAGCATTATTGATTTTCGTTCTTCTTAAACCATTAGTAGCAGTTATCTTTCCACAACACTCTCCTTTTGTGAAATTCGCGATCTATGCTCTACCCGGATTGATCCTTCGAAGTATGGCAGATCCAATATCAGTTGTACTGAACAGCATTGTAAAGTTGAAACCTTTGTTTTGGAGCGATATTTATGGACTTATCCTCTACTCGACACTCATAGTATTATTGGGAACATTCAATCTTTTTTCACTTACTACTGTCCTGATCTGTTTCAATTTGTATTTTGCATTTAAATTTATATTTCTTTCAGTATCATTTCTGAAATTAAGAAAGCAATTTTTACCCTCATAGGTCAAAATATATTGAAATGAATATACTTATGAAATATGCAAAAAAAGCAGCCTTATCACTTTATTGGTTATATAGAAATATTAAAGGGGATCTGGATATACAAAATCATATGCTTTCACCTAAGATCAAGCTTGGGAAAAAAACAATGATCAGACGGGATACTGAAGTTTATAACATCGATTTGGGTGATTATTCATATGTAAGCGGGCCCCGAAGTTATATTGAAGATGCAAAGATCGGAAAATACTGCTCAATAGCGCGGCAAGTTATAATAGGTGTTTCCAATCACAATTATAACTGGGTCACAACAAGTCCGGTAATAACTTCAAAATCGTATGGCTTTATAAATGATGATGTTGAAGAACCCCAAAAAGCCCCACCGGTAATTGGTAACGATGTTTGGATCGGAATGAATTCAATAATAATGCGAGGCGTAACTATTGGTAATGGAGCAATTATAGCTGCAGGATCAGTGGTGACAAAAGATATAGAACCATATTCTGTTGTTGCCGGTGTACCAGCCAGACACCTGAGATATAGATTTGACAAAGTTCAGATACAGGAATTAGAGAAAATTCAATGGTGGAACTGGGATGAACAAAAGATTAAAGAGAACGCAAATTTGTTTTATGATATCGATAAATTCATTGCTAATCATTCCGATAATAAGATTTAAATGCTGTATCACAGAATAATAAATGCATTGTATGCCCGGATATTCAGGGTCGTATTTAAATCTTTCTTTAAAACATTTGGGATAAAATCCAGTATTGTATTCCCTTTGCAGATACAGGGAATAAAAAACATCAGTATTGGTAATCATGTATATATTGCATATAAAGCTTATTTGGCAGCCAAACCATTAACTGGTGAAAAAAGTTGTTCATTGGAAATAGGAAATGGCACCTGTATCGGGAATTTTAATCATATCTATGCTACAAAAAAAATCACTATTGGCAAGAATGTCCTTACGGCTGACAAAGTTTATATTTCGGACAATCTTCATGGATATGAGGATATTCTTGTTCCGATCATTTATCAGCCCATTAAACAGGTAAATGAAGTTGATATTGGCGACGGAACATGGATCGGTGAAAATGCATGTATAATCGGGGCAAAAATTGGCAAAAACTGTGTTATTGGGGCTAATTCTGTTGTAAGAAAAGAAATTCCGGATTACAGTGTTGCAGTAGGATCTCCGGCTAAAATTATAAAGCGATTTAATATTGAGAAGAATATATGGGAAAATACGAACCCCGACGGATCATTTATCCTGATAAAAGCATGAAAAACATTCTGATTACTGGCGGAGCAGGATTCATCGGATCAAATCTTGCTCTTGCCCTTATTGAAAAAGGGTATAATATTACTGTTTTGGATAATTTATCTCCACAAATTCATGGTATACAACCTAAAGAAACATCCCCGCTCTATCAGTCTATAATTGGAAAGGTTAATTTTGTTCACGGTACAGTTACTTCAAAAAATGATTGGTTAGAAGCTTTAAAAGGACAAGACGCAATAATTCATCTTGCAGCTGAAACCGGTACGGGCCAATCAATGTATGACATAAAAAAATACTGCGATGTAAACATAGGAGGAACAGCCCTTTTTCTGGATGTTCTGACAAATCATAAGCATTCAATCCAAAAAATAGTTATTGCATCCTCCAGAGCGATTTACGGAGAAGGCAAATATGAATGTGACGTGCATGGAGTTGTTTTCCCGGAAGCTCGGAAAGATAAAGATCTTCAAAAAGGCGATTTTGAATGTAAATGCCCGGTATGTGCAGGAAATGTCCATTTGTTACCTACTTCTGAAGAGAGCAAAATACATCCAACTTCAGTTTATGGAATAACAAAACAAAATCAGGAACAGTTGGTATTTACTGTGGGGAAGGCACAAAACATTCCGGTATTAGCATTGCGTTATCAAAATGTTTATGGACCAGGGCAATCGTTGACGAATCCTTATACAGGAATATTATCCATTTTTTCCGCATTGATTCTGCAAAATAAAAGTATAAATATTTTTGAGGACGGGAAGGAAAGTCGTGATTTTGTTTATATTGATGATGTCGTGGAAGCGACATATTTGGGACTAAAGAAGGAGAAAGCTAATAATCTGGTTTTAAATATTGGTACCGGAGTTTCAATAAATGTTAAATCAGTCGTTAATACTTTATTGAAAAATTACAACGGCAAAATTGATTCCAAAATTTCTGGTAATTACAGGCTCGGTGATATCAGACATAATTTCGCAGACATTAAACTGGCAAAGGAAATATTAGAATTTGAACCATCTTTTAACTTTAAACAAGGAATTGATAATTTCACGAAATGGGTAAAAAAGCAAAAAATCTCATCTTCGGGTTATGAAAACTCTATACAGGAAATGAAATTAAAAAGTCTTCTAAAATAGTTCCTGATGATAAGACTGGATTCAATTTTTAAAGAAATAACATTATTTAGAATTACTCTTCTATCTGTCATTTTTTTTAGCGGAGGAATCCAAAATCTGAATATTTTTATTACAACTTTAATCCCTGTCATGCTGATTCTGATTCTTTACATTAGAAATCGCGTCGGCATTCATCTATCAATGGTAAAACCTATTATAATACTTTTATTATATTTCTACTATGCTTTACTTATTGCTCACGATGCAGAAGATATTAAATTTATTGGTTACAGAATTGTTCGTTTTTTAATGGCATTATCGCTTGTGAATTTTATTATTTACAAGGAAGTTGACTTTTTTGAAGAACTATATGAGGTGCTAAAATGGATTGCATTGCATGGTATAATTAATTTTTTTGCTGCAAATTTTCTATTTAGATATTTTCATCCAATACCCGAAACAACTTCATCTTCATTTCTCATTTTTTTCGGAACGGGCATCGACTTTTTCTATTTTCAAAGAAACCAGGGAATATTCTGGGAACCAGGGGTCTTTCAGATTTTTCTTAATTTATTTCTTTTTATCAATCTCTTTTTTCGCAATAAAAAATTTCCCGTATGGATTATTCTTGCTCTTATAGTGTCAACTGCCTCAACTACAGGAATGGTAATTTCACTTTTACAACTTTTGTACTACTCCATTATTAGTGCTAAGATGACCTCCAGAAAAATTATACTCTTTATTTTGGCAGCACCAGTATTATTTGGCTATTTTATTCTCACAAAGAATATTGTTGAAGATAAACTGGTTGGTAGCTCCAGAGGGTCATTCTGGTCGCGAAGTTTTGACACGTTCAATGGTTTAAATATTGCCTTAAATAACCCCTGGGGAATTGGATTCAGCACTGTAAAATACCAGGACATAGCCAGAAATAATATGTACAACATTGATACCTTAATTGATACAGACAGAGGCCAGACAAATTCAATTATTACTCTGTTCTAT
>Ga0182021_10004369_pt1 | contig 16642 bp, 15 predicted proteins | sample 612E3MmetaG_FD_120493 | JGI IMG/M metagenome (GOLD analysis project Ga0182021, IMG submission 120493) | Permafrost microbial communities from Stordalen Mire, Sweden - 612E3M metaG (Illumina Assembly) | ecosystem: Environmental > Terrestrial > Soil > Wetlands > Permafrost | place: Sweden...
AGCCATGTAGGGTGGGCAACGCTTTTCTGCCCACCTTTTATCTTATTCCGGTGGGCAAAAAAAACCTGCCCACCCTACACTATTGCACCACACAGCTTGGTCGGGTTAGCATAGCATAACCCGACATAACTATATCCAGCACAAGCTACAAAGCCAAATCAAAACAGCGCATTACCGTCTTGCAAATTATAGTCGTCCTCGAATAATTCTTGCCATGATAATGCGGTTACGGTGGATAGCTTACCCATTTCCGCTTGTGCATCACGCTACAATTCTACTAAGCCTTTGCAACGCTAAAGCGTTGCAGGATGAAATTTTTTATGACGCCCGATAACAACTCATCGAACTGTAGGCCGGGTTAACTTGATAGCCCGTAACCCGATAAAACAAAGCCCAACGGTTGGGCTACAAAGGCGATCATAAAATTGTAGACGCACCCTGCACAAATGTTATGATAAAGTCCGCACTGTCGTGCGACCCTTTAAATATGCTTAATATTTAAAGGGTTAAAGACTTAATAATAATAACTACAACGAGGATAACATCACATGAATTTATTAAAAAGCGCTGTCGTAGCGACTGCCTTGGCACTTTCTTTAGGATCTTTTTCAGCAACTGCCGACGTATGTCTGGGCATGGCCTGCATGTATAATAAAATGACTCCCATTGAAGGCATTAACGCTACTGTAGGTCAAGTTAACGAAGCACTGAAAGCTATCAATGACAAGGCGAGTGAAGATGTCATTATAGGAAATATCAAAGAAGCCCTGGCGGTCAGTAAAGAAATCAATGCCAACGATAAAGTTGACCGAAACCGTAACCGCGCTAACGATTATTTGAAAAAAGCGCGGGGCGCTGTAAAAAGCGGTGATTTGATTACAGCGACAGAACACTTAAAAGAAGCCGAGAAACGTTTTATAGAGCTTAAAGGCATGATCGACTTAAGTCTGGACGATAGAGTGTCACAACAAACCCCCATGATAAACCGTATTTTGAATACGCCCGATAGGTAATACTGCCAGCTACGGGTGTAGTCCTGTTTATCAATATCCCGACCTAATCCGGCTTAGGGGGTTATGTCGGGCAACGAAAAAGGCGTGCGCAGCACGCCTTACTTGGCTAATAATATCAATATCTTTGCTTTTTATAACCCCGCATCTTAAGGAATCATCATGCGAAAATTTCTCTTGCCACTACTTATTGCCCAAGCATTGGCGGTTAATGCTTTTGCTGAAGGACGGGAACAAAATAACGAAGTCTATAGTATATCGGAGGTGGAAGACTTAGCGCCGGCTCCGACCAGCAACGCTACGATCACCAGTTATCAATGGACTAAAGATGTCCACAGTTCACGCAAGGCATCAAAAGGTACTGCGTCCATCATTAGTCCTTTAATGGTTCCGCATACCGGCCCTACAACAATTCCGCGTACTTCTGCCATCAATGTAATGTCAACCGTCAATACTACGCCGATTTTTTGGGGTAGCTCTTGGACAAATTCAACATTTGCCAGCGATAAAATTGTCGGCTTAACGGTTTGGTATAACAATCTTCATAGCTCGCCTTACATTAGTGCCGTTAGTGAATACACAACGTTAAATCATTTGTTCATAATGTCTAAAATAGATACATCGGCAACCAATGTGAATAGTAGTAATCCCGGTAATGTTCTTGCAGAAGTATGCAAGGTTGTTGGTACGGCAAATCTTAATGCCAATGGCTATTATCCTGTTTATACTGATGTAGCGCGCGGAACGGCCAATTACTGTGCTTATCATAGTGCAGGCACTTGCGGAGGCAAGCTGGTGCAATTTGCTTTCTTTTTTAGCCTGGATAATGATCCGGGATGCGATCCTGTCAGCCCTTATGCACCCCCCGCTGGAAGCGCCGTAGCGCAGAAACCCGGTTTAGTCGCGGGCGTATCATCGGCTTATCAACAGTCACAAGGCCTCGCTGCCTTAGCGAATGTCAGCGCACATGAATTAATGGAAACAGTAACTGATCCTGCCTATTTTCCACCGACTGGCGGCGGTTATTGGGGGGGATGGTATGATTTAACCGGTGCCGAAAATGGTGACAAGTGCGCCTGGACATTTGGCCCGTCAAATACACGCCTTTCCGCAGGAACCGTGTTAATCGGCGGCTTCGATTGGAAGCTCCAAGGCGAGTGGTCAAATAAGGCCCAAAACGGCACTGGTGGATACCCAACTCAGGGCGGCCTATTAAAAGGATGTGTTACCGGTTCTTAACCTTTATTTAAAAGAGCTGTAATCAGACAGATTGCCCGAATCATTCGGGCAATCTTTTTTATGTGCTATTTGGAGTGATTGGTATGTGCAAAAAATCAATACATAACTACCTTTTTACAATAACACTGTTGTTATCCGCGCCTGCTATGAGCCAAGACATAGTGCTGGCGCCGCCGGGATTAAGCGCTCAAACCGTAACACGCGATGTAGCCGAATATACATCGCGGGAACAGGATTTGATGGCGTCCGTTAAGGCTGAAGAAAACGGGCAATACACATTATTGGCCGATGAATTTGAAGTTTGGTCAGGCCAAGGTAGTGACTGGCAATCCAAGTCAGAATGGTTGCAAATAATTAAACAACAGAGAAATTTTACTATCCGTAATCTATCAGTTCGTTTACTGGATGATTTTGCCGTAGTGAGCTTTTTGCTTGAAACGGTTCAAGGTCGGCATAATAAACGGTCAGCACAATTTATAGTCGACCTCTGGCGGAAAAGCACTAACAAACTAACCGTTAGGTATGTCTCTGACTTAACCCCCTCAACATTGTCGTTCCTATCCCGGCAGGATAGAAAGATTTAATTGCCCGCCGGTTTAATACGTTTTCAGGAAAGGGGCTTAAACCCGGCAACCCGTTTATCAAATTGCTTTAATTCTTCCGGGGTGGAAACCCTGCCGTAGCGCAGCTTAACAAACAGGCCGGTAATTTGGTCTATACCCGCCGTCTGTTTGAGCATAGCGCGCTTTGCCCAGAATGATCTCATTGGTGGCATCCAACAGATGATGTGTGTCATTTTGCATGGGAGGTGGTAGGATGTCGGAAGTTTACGTTATTCGGCCTTAGTATAAGGGCGGCTCCATTAAAAAGACAGGGTATCATGAAAGAATATGACGAAGTAAAGCGGACATTGGTCGCCATGCTGGAAGAGCTAAATCTCCGGCTGGACAGGATTACCAACAATGTCAGGCATGCGGATACGCCGATAGAAAAAGACTTTGAGGAGCAGGCGACTCAAAACGCGAATGATGAAGTGATGGATTATTTAGGCAATTCAGCCAGAACGGAAATAGACCTGATCAAGCAGGCCGTAGCCCGAATAGATAACGGCCGCTATGGGATTTGCGAGGTTTGCGATGAGCCGATCAGCAAGGAACGCTTGGCCGCCCTGCCTTATTCCAACAGCTGTATTAAGTGCGCCAGCCAGGCGGGGCCGAAACGGTAATAAATGACGTTTGGAGTTCAAAGCTGGCTTTGGCGGTTCAAAGCGAGCTTTGAACTCCGATATTAATGGCCTTAAATTGATAGAGGGAGCGCCCGCCAACAGTATATCGACAGTGCCGATTATTCCGTGGATCAAGCAATAAGAAACGGCCTATCCACTTAAGGCGGGACAGATAACATCCGCTTAAAGGGATGTTATCTGTAGCTACAAGGCTACTTAGGTATCAAAGGAAGTTTAGAGCCTATAGCGACATCGCCGACACCTTGTAAAAAGTTTTCAACTTGCAGAGCACGCGCGCCAATAGATTTTGTGGTCGCTTTTGCTACTGCCGCATAATAATTTGCGTCAAGTGCGATACGCTGTTTGCGAAATTCAATCGTACGTTTTGCAAGTTCGCCAGCCTTGGCTTCTGTCAGGTTATCAACGTTACTCAAATAATCCGCAATGATCGCTAAACGTTTGTCGTTTAACGCTTTCAACTTAGCGTTAAAAACATAGTACACATCCAAAAACTTCTTTTCTTCCGTCGGATCTAATTTCAACGCCCGCTTGACGAATGCCTCTTTGTCCATTTCCAGGGCGAAGCGAAACATTTGGAGTTCGTTGCCATTAGGAGCGGCTGCAGTCGCAGTCTCCAGCGCGGGTTCTGTTGATAAGCCGCCGACTTTTTCAGCTTGAGCAACGGCACAGAAACCAAGGCTTGCAACAGCAAGGACGATAGCTAGCTTTTTAAATTTCATATCTATTCCTGGTAGTAATTGTGAGGCTGCATTGTATCGTAATTTAGTGATGAAATTACAAGAATTATTTAATTACCGGCTACTTGATTAACTAAGGTTTATATTTCTGAGCAAATACGCTATTCGTATAAAGAAAAGCCAGGGTTTGCGGATCCGCCCCAAAATAGTAACGCAAGCGTAAATACCACATCAGCAGCATCGTCTTGTAGATGCCGTTGCGCTCCCAACGCCTGCCGGAGCTGATAACCTTGGCATTCAGGCAAATAGGGGGGCTGATATTTTTTAGCGCGGCGCACAGGGCGATGTCTTCCATCAAGCCGATGTCGGGATAGCGGCCTACCTGCTCAAACGCCGGTCGCGTCACAAAAATAACCTGGTCGCCCGTCGCTATCCCTGTTAACCGGGAGCGCCAATTCATCATTCGGGCGATAATTTTTAGCATAAACGCCTGACCGCTTAATTGAATGTCAAAACGGCCCCATTGCGCGTTTTGATTAATCTGCTTTTTAATCAGTTGCAAGGCATTTTCGGGTAAATAAGTATCTGCGTGCAGGAATATCAGGATACTGCCTGCGGCCTGGCTTGCGCCGTTATTCATTTGCAGCCCCCTGCCTGTTGCTGATGTTATCACTTTATCGGCTAATGGCGCGGCTATCAGCTGGGTATTATCGGTACTGCCGCCATCGGCAATAATAATTTCACAGCTGCCCCTTAACGCTTGCAATGCCGATAAGCAGGCGTGCAGGTTTTTTTCTTCGTTCAGCGTTGGGATGATAATGGAAAAATCCATACTTAAGCAATATCGGCTAAGGCCGGATGCAGCCATTCAATCTCGTCCAGGCTACGGCCTTGTTGCGGCGGTGAATAAGCGCTGTAACTTGAGATAACGGAAGCTTCCAGCTGGCCGGTGATTTGTTCAAGGTCTGATAATCGCAGCCCCTGGCGCACCAGATAAGCAATATAGCTATGGCGTATCGCCGCCGCCGTGATTTCTCCCGGATTAGGCAAGCCGGAGTCAACGGCGGCGCACAGCAGCGCGACGGCAAGATCATCGGCTGATTGATCGGTATTCCAGGCCGGACGATTGCCGGATTGCGCCAGCAATGCTTTGAATGAGCTGCTGATAGCTAAGGTTCTGGGTCTGGAGGCGCCTACGATAAGGGTTGCCGTTTCCAGATCAATCTGAGCGGGTGTCAGCGAGGAGGCTTCTTCAATGGTCAGGCCGCTGAGCAGGAAACCGATCAGTTGTTTGCCTTTAAGGTTGGCGGCGTTCAGTAGTTGCCTGAGCTGATGGCTGGAAAGCTCTCTATACAGAGGACTTGCAAGGGCGTTGCTAGGCTTTTGCTCTAATGGTCGGGCGACAGTTTGCCGGTAATTAAGCGCATCTGCCGCCGCAGGATTATACAGATGGATGCCGGACAAGGTGATGGCTGATGGTTGTTCCTGTTTCCGGGTTAAATAGTTGAATATCCATACTGTAAAAAGCCCTAACACCAAAGAGGCGGCCACCGCGATCAGCGCATCACGACCATAATCGGGCCTTACCGGCGTGGAAGAGGCGTAGGCCCGTTCTATAACGGTAACCTGGGGGTATTTTTCTTTTTGATTGGTTTCGATTTTTACCAGGCGCTCCTGGGTTTCTCGATTGATTTGCTCCAAACCTTCCAAGTCCGTTTTCAGCGCATCATATTCAGCAAATTTCGTGGTAAATGCCGCCACCTGTTTTTTATGTTCGGTCAGCTGGGCGCGGATTTCTACAACGGTTTGCCGGGCGGCGGCATACTTATTTTCCGCCTCGGTCAGTACAATACGTTTGCCATAGTCCTGCTTGTTTTTAATTTCCGCTTCAAGTTTTTTAATTTGTGCCGGGATAGAATCATATCTGTACTTTTTGACCATGTAGTCACGGGTAAATTTGTTATCGAACTCGGTCAGTTTTTCACGTAAGTCTTGCAATCTTTTTTCCAACGCCTGAAAACCGCCTTGTTCCTGCACGGGAACGATGGCCTGTCCCCGGCCTATAGCTGACTTGACGGCATCCAGCGCCGCTTTCGCCTTAACCTCTTCCTCATCTGCTTTGTTAAGGGAATTATTTAAGCCGTTAAGTCGGGCCAGCGGTTCATTTTCTTCGCGTCCGCTTGAAGAAATGTCAAAGTCTTTTCTAAAGGCCTCAAGTTCAGCGCGTTTGGCATTAATTTTGTCAGTCAGACCGTTCAGTTCGTCGACTATCCGTTGCGTCGTATTATCCGTTAATTTTTTGATGTCTTCAGCCCTGGTCTCCTGGTAAACATCCGTCCAGGTGTTAACCAGCAGCGGCAAAAATTCTGCATCCGTGCCTTCTGCGCATATTTCAACAATATTGGTGTCAGCTATCGGCGCCACGGTCAATAGTTTTTGAATGTCGGTATCTGTTAGCTTAGAGGCGGGGGTTGACGCTTTAAGTCGCGACCAGATCTTGTCTAGCAGTTCGTGCCCCAGTAACAGCTGTTTTTGAATGGCGACATTTTGAACGTCTGCGATGGCGCTGTCATCGTCGATAGCCGTCATGGCCGAGGTTAACACCGTTGCGCAGCTACGGTAAATAGCGGGGCGACTGTAATTGTAAATCAGACTGACGGCGGCGCTAACCGAAAAAACAATGGCAAAAATGAAGAATCTTTGCGAGCGAAACCAGGGGGGGGGGAATAAGTCCGGCTGCAAATTGAAACGGTTGTCAGGATAGATTTCGATTTGAGGTGAATACTTGTTCATAGCGGATCAAACAAGGCGGTAAGGTCTTCGGCGGTGAGCTTTAAGGATTCATCTTTAGCGCCGTCGGCATAAATACTGTCGGCCAAAGCGCGTTTTCTTTCCTGCATGGCAATAATCTTTTCTTCAACTGTGTTTTCAGTGATGAGCTTATAGACAAATACCGGCTTGTCCTGGCCTATGCGATGGGCCCGGTCTGCGGCCTGGCTTTCGGCGGCGGGATTCCACCAGGGATCGTAAATAACAACGGTGTCTGCCTCAGTCAGATTCAAGCCGACGCCGCCCGCTTTCAAGCTGATGAGAAACACATTGGCCTCACCGCTTTTAAAGCGTTCAATGGCCTCGTCGCGCTTGCGGGTTTGGCCGGTCAGCTTGCTGTACGCGATTTTCCGGGCGTCCAATTCATCCTCAATCAACGCGATCATGCGGGTGAACTGGGAAAAGATCAGGATACGCCGCCCCTCTTCCAGCTGTTCCGGCAATAGCGCCATCAACAAATCGAGTTTGGCCGATTCTTTTACTTTTTGCGCCTCTTTTAGCGACAGTGTGCGCGGATCACAGCAGGTCTGGCGCAACTTTAACAGAGCGTCCAGAATGGTGATATGGCTGCGTGACAAGCCTTTTTCGGCAATTGCTTCGCGGACTTTTTTCTCCATCGTCAAGCGGATACTTTCGTACAAAGCGGCCTGTTTTGGATGCAGTGGCACAGAGCGTATGATTTCGGTTTTAGGCGGCAATTCATCTGCGACTTCCTGTTTGGTTCGGCGCAACATAAAGGGGGCAAGGCGGCGCGATAATCGCGAGCGCTGCTCGTTGTCCCCGTAAACCTCAATAGGCGTGCGGTAGCGCTTTCTGAAGCTCGTATTATCACCCAGAAAGCCGGGCATCAGAAAATCAAATTGCGCCCACAGCTCGCCGGTGTGATTTTCCATCGGCGTGCCCGTTAAACACAAGCGGTGATTGGTTTTAATCCGGCGCACCAGTTGGGCGGCTAATGAAGTCGGGTTTTTAATGGTTTGGGCTTCGTCCAGAATCAAATAATGATAGCCGCGCTTAAGCAGCGCTTCCTCATCTCTGGGCAACAGCGGATAGGTTGTCAAAACTAGATCATAGTCATCGATTTTATCGAACGACTGTTTGCGATCTGCGCCCTGCAAGGTTAATACTTTCAGATCCGGCGTAAAGCGTTCGGCTTCGCGCCGCCAGTTACTCATCAGGCTGGTGGGAGCAATGATCAGGCAGGGCGACGTCATTCGGCCGCTTTGTTTTTCCAGTAACAGATGGGCGAGGGTTTGAACGGTTTTACCCAACCCCATGTCATCGGCCAGTATGCCGGAAAATTGATACTCGCGTAAAAATTGCAGCCAGTTAAGCCCCTGTTGCTGGTAATGCCGCAGTTCCGCCCGCAAATTGACTGGCAACGCTACATCTTGAATGCCGGTGAAGTTTTTTAATTTTTGCCCCAACTCTCGCAACTCTTTACCGCCGGTTAAGGAAAACAGGCCGTAACTTTGCTCCTCCACGTCGGCAAGACTGGCGGCATTAAAACGGGAGATTTTAAGCGAGCCATCCTTACCCAGTGTGCTGGTGTTGAATAGCTCAAACAAAACCGCCAGTATCGGTTTTAATTTATCGCTGGGGACACTCAGGTAGTTGTGATTTCCCAGCGGGATATTGAGCAGTTCGGGAAGATTTTCCGGGTCGTAGTTTTCCAGCACGGGCATAATCAACGGCAATAGAGGATAGGACTGGTTGTCCACCTCCACATTGAAGCGCATCTCAAACCAGTCGTTCTGGTTTTCGCTGATTTCGGCGTCCCAGTTTTGAACGGTTTGAAAGTTAAGCTTGAAACTGTCGGCCATTTCGATAATCCAGCCTTGCCGCTCAAGTTCCGGTTGCGCGTTTTCGATAAAGTCCCGCCAGAGTGAAGCGCTATCAATGGGATTTTTTGCAGCGCTGAACAGAACCAACTCTTGCTTATCGGTTTTCCCGGCAGGGGCAGCGGTAAATCCCAGCGCTTCAAGATAATGTATGGCTTGGTGTTCAATTTCCAGCGTCCGATTAATGCGCAGATAGCCCCGATCGGTTTTTATGATGCTATGGTTTTCAGACGTGGACGCAGCAAGCGTCAAGTCCCCGTAATCGAAATTCACCGCCATAAAATGGACAAAATGCTGGGCATCCACTTGCTGTCCGTATAATAATAATCGGGGTATAGGTATCAGCCCGTCCAGATCGGTTAGCTCGACTTTTTTTGGCGCAGGCAAGTTCAGGTCGGGGTGCTCAACCGTCAATTTAAAACTGAATTCATCGGCATATTCAGCTGGAATCAGCGGTACAGACAGGATCTTATGTAATTGACTGGCTGTAGGCGCGGGGGCGTTGAATGTGCCGATAATGCCCTGAACCGTATCCAGATAGTGAGGCGGATCCGTCAACAGCAGCAACGCCGAAGGTTCGATGTCTACCGACAATTGGTAATGACCGCTATCCTCGCGATGCCAATTAAGGCTTAAGTCCCGGTTAGCACCTGCTGTTAACGGCGGGTTTTCAATGGTTTCCCAGAATAACCGGCCGGTCTGCAATAATTTTGCCAAGGCGATGTAACCTACAGCCCCGGCAAGGAACGGCTCGCCTTTGTGGGTATTAAGCGCCATCATTAATTTCGCAATTTCCTCGTCCTGCGGCTGAATGTGGTTGAGGTATGAATAGCTGTAACGTAGCGTGTTTAACGTTGTTTTTCGACCTTTGCTCAGGCCGCCCGATTTGTTTGCTTTGCTTATCAAGAAATCGACGATAAATTCATGGCGGGTGTTGCCGGGTTTAAGGATATACGCGATAAAGTCCTGGTAGAGGTTGCGTTGCGCAGGCGCTGACTCATTGAGGCTGTCCAGCCAGGTAAAACAACGGGTGTCTGTGCCAGCTGATGGCAGCGATTGATTGGCGTTTTGATACAGCAGACAGGCGGCGGCAACATGTTTGCAGTTATGGCCGACCGGGCAGGAACAATCGCCTATAATTTGGGCCGCGCTATAATCGGGACGCCAACTTATGCGTATAGATTGCAGGTACGGATGGCTTCCGCTGCCTTTAACTGACGCGTTAAGCTGTACAAAAAGCGCTCCCTCGCTTTTAATCTCCAGATTAACCACTTGGCCTTTTTCAAAATAGCTTCTTCCGCGCTCGTAGGCGCTGTCACCGCATTCGTAACGTATATCGGAGCGTAGCAGTTTTTTCGGTTTATTCATAAAAGCGACAAGCAAAATGGCGAAAAAAGGCGGTTATTGTATAACAATAGCGGACATAATGGCCGCGCTTTGTAACGAAACAAACCTGAAAAATAAATGATCCTCGCTTAGTGGTTGCTCTATTTTAGTAAATTATTTATTTATAGTTTTGACACAATGGCCTTTCTCATGATAAAAATTACACCGTTGTTTAAAGATTCGACAACCAATTCAAAAATTTTATTTTTGAATTGCTCCCTTGAGGAGGGAATATTATTAATAATAACTATAGAGGATTTAGAAATGGCTGAAGTAGAAGAAAAAGACAACACATGGGTAATCGTTGGCGTTTGTATCGCTGCAATTGTACTTTTAGTTGTCATGTTGAAAAAAGACGAAACCAAACATTTGCAAAGTGGCACTGTTCAAGCCCTGCAAACAGAAACATTCAATAAAATTGAGAAAAGACATACCTCAAATAACAGCACTGCTGCACAGATTTCAGGTAAGTAATAGACTGCCCCCCCGTACAGGCATCCCACGGGGGGGTGTTTTTTTCAGTCATTACTCTGTAATGTCACGCTTCATCACAATTTAAATTCAATTTGTTGTATCAGCCTTCAAGGATGTAGTCGACGCCCCCGGCACCTAAATACCACGCCATATTTCAGATAATCCAGTCATATCTTTAATCGTCTTGTTCCCTAGCATTTGCATATCCTTGGCTGTATGCTCTATTTTCGGTTCTCATTTTTTCCCGCAATCCTTCATTAGGATCAAGCATAATCTCTAAATCACTGTTTGGTTGATTATATCCATTATGTTCTGCATAATCCTGCTCCCCTCTATGATGCCAATACAATAAATCATGTGGCATAAAATAACCTCATTAGTTGTTTTTTATTAAGTCACTTTATGGCATAACATTGCTGATGTCCAGCGTTCCGCGTTCGCACACGAGGCCAGGCAGTAAGATTTATCTAAAACGGATTAACTTAGATTAGGATAAGTGCCCTTCAGGGGAACACAAAATATCATCGAAACAGATATAGTTATCGAATAATATCGTTTTATTAAAATAATGGCTTAGGTTAACCTCTGTGAAAAAAGTCTGGCGGAGTAGTGTATGCCATCCCTCGTCACAATTGATTTGAGCGAAGACAAGGAAAAACAAATGTTTAAAATTTTGACCTATAACAATATTTCACGCGCAGGACTGGACAGGCTGCCGGATGAGCGTTACGACGTTACCGCGCAAGTCGATAATCCCGACGCCATTTTACTGCGCTCTTTTAATCTGCACGGGCAGCCGATTCATGAATCACTCAAGGCTGTCGGCCGCGCGGGCGCAGGGGTCAATAACATTCCTGTAGCGGAATACACCAAGCGCGGCATTCCGGTGTTTAATGCGCCGGGGGCCAATTCCAATGCCGTGGCCGAACTGGCCATCGCGGGCATGCTGTTAGCCGCTAGAAATATCGTACCGGCATTAAATTTCGTCCACGGACTGGAAGGCGACGAGGACAGTCTCAACGAGCAAATTGAAAAGAACAAGAAACATTTTGCCGGTTTTGAGCTGTCCGGCAAGACCTTGGGCGTACTGGGCTTGGGCGCAATTGGGGTAAAAGTTGCCAATTCCGCCGCCGCATTGGGCTTGAACATCATCGGCTTTGATCCGTTTATGTCTTTGGAAAATGCCTGGAAACTGACGTCATCGGCAGAGCCTGCAAGCAGCATAGATGATCTGGTTTCCAGGTCTGATTTAATCAGCCTGCATATTCCCTTGAATGATAAGACCCGGAATTTATTTAGCGAAGAGCACATCAGCCGCATCAAAAAAGGCGCGATATTACTCAACTTTTCCCGTGCGGGCGTAGTTGATGAAGCGGCCGTGCTTGCGGCTTTGGATTCTGGAGCGCTACATGCTTATGTCTGCGATTTCCCAACGCCTGCCTTGATCAATCACCCCCGCGCTATCACGCTGCCGCATCTGGGTGCATCCACGGAAGAAGCCGAAGACAATTGCGCCGCAATGGTGGCGGATCAACTACGTGAATTTTTGGAACACGGCACCATTCGTAACTCGGTCAACTTCCCCGAAGTCGTGGTGACTCCCAGTGGCGAAAGTGTGCGCCTTTGCATCGCCAACCAAAACAAACCGGGTGTAGTCGGCCATATTTCAACTGTTCTGGGTGAGGCAGGTCTCAATATACTTGATCTGCTGAACAAATCACGCGGCGATTATGCTTACACACTGGTGGATATAGAGGCAAATGCGCCCGCCGAAATACTGGAGCGTATACGCGCTATAGACGGCGTGTTGTCTGTACGCGTAATTTGATTTAGATTAAGCAAGACAATCAGGGTGGGCGACGCTATTCTGCCCGCTTGTATTTAGCACACATTCACAGGAGACTGTTATGTCACATTGGTATCAAGATAATTCCCACTCCATCGGCAACACCCCCCTGGTGCGGCTCAACCGTATCACCGACGGCGCGTCAGCCACCGTGCTGGCAAAAATAGAAGGCCGTAATCCCGCTTATTCGGTTAAATGCCGGATTGGCGCAGCGATGATCTGGGATGCCGAGCAACGCGGTTTGTTAGGCCCCGGCAAAGAACTTGTAGAACCCACCAGCGGCAATACCGGCATCGCGCTGGCGTTTGTGGCGGCGGCGCGAGGTCTGCCGTTGACCTTAACGATGCCGGAAACCATGAGTCTGGAACGTCGTAAGTTGTTGATTGCTTATGGCGCCAAACTGGTCTTGACCGAAGGCGCTAAAGGCATGAGCGGCGCTATCGCTAAAGCCGAAGAAATTGCCGCATCCGATCCTGACCGTTATGTATTGCTACAGCAGTTTAAAAATCCGGCCAACCCGGCTATTCATGAAAAAACCACCGGGCCTGAAATCTGGAACGATACCGATGGCGCGATTGATATACTGGTGTCCGGCGTCGGCACCGGCGGGACAATTACCGGTGTTACCCGTTATATCAAACAGACGCAAGGCAAGGCTATTATTTCAATTGCCGTGGAACCTGCCGCAAGTCCGGTTTTGACTCAGTCCCGCGCCGGTGAACCGCTTAAGCCCGGCCCCCATAAGATTCAAGGCATAGGCGCAGGGTTTGTGCCCGGCGTGCTTGATCTGGCCTTGATTGATGAAATCGAACAAGTCAGCAACGAAGAAGCTATCGAGTATGCCCGTCGTTTAGCCAGAGAAGAAGGCATACTGTCCGGTATTTCTTGCGGCGCAGCCGTCGCTGTTGCAGTGCGCGTTGCCAAGCGCACTGAAAATGAAGGCAAAACCATCGTCGTAGTATTGCCCGACTCCGGTGAACGTTATTTAAGTTCGCCATTGTTTGAAGGTCTTTTCGATGCAGGTGGTTTGGCTGCATGAACGATGCCCCCCATCTAAACGGCCAGTATGACTGGGGTATAGATGGTCTGGTTGCACAGCTGCGTGAGCTGCGCGTGCAATCTTTGGAAACTCGGAACCTCCGCGATAAACCGCCCAAACTGCCGTCCCGAAAAGAGCTGCATAAAATCCTGGAGGCTTTAAGCGCGGTATTGTTTCCCAATCGTCTGGGGCAGTCCGATCTAAATGACGAAGGCATTGATTACTTTGTCGGCCATACGCTGGAAACCTTACTACGCGAGCTTTATACGCAAATACGCCGCGAACTTCAGTTTATTTCCGGCAGTCTAGGTCTCGATAACGCCGCCCATCAGCAAGCGATCAGTATTGCCCGCCTGTTTGCCGCACAGCTGCCTGCGGTAAGAAAGTTAATCGACAGCGATATTCAAGCGGCATTCGAAGGCGACCCTGCTGCGCGTAGTCCTGACGAGGTGCTGGTGTGTTATCCGGGCATTACTGCGATCATCCATCACCGACTGGCTCATATTCTTTATCAATTAGGCGCGCAGCTGGTTGCCCGCATTATCGCCGAGCTTGCCCACTCCGCCACCGGCATCGACATACATCCGGGCGCACAAATCGGCGAAAGTTTTTTTATCGACCACGGCACCGGCGTGGTCATCGGCGAAACTGCCATTATCGGACGCCATGTCCGCGTGTATCAAGCCGTTACTCTGGGTGCCAAACGCTTCCAGAAAGACGATAACGGCATGTTGGTCAAGGGCAATGCCCGGCATCCTATCGTTGAAGATGACGTCGTCATTTATGCGGGCGCCACCATCCTGGGCCGCATCACCATCGGCCAGGGTTCGACCATCGGCGGAAATGTCTGGCTGACCCACAGCGTCCCTCCAGGCAGCAATATCACGCAGGCTTATGTGCGTAGCGAATTGTTCCAGGGCGGCGCGGGAATATAACTGCTTACATTAAAAGCAAAAAACAAAATATCAAACAAGTCCTTTTCGCTTTGTGCCTGTTCCAGTCTTAACACAACAAAGAAGCCTCCCCGCCCTATATATCATCAAATCAGATAAACATATCACTATATATCGTTAAAAATTCTCTCGCCTCGCTGATATAGTTTAATCAACTTAAAACTAATGAGTTGTAGGAGCGCACTATGGTTGCTGAAGCCAGAAAACAAAGTACGGCACAATTAACGAATGAAATCGCTGATCAGATTGCCTCTGTTTTGCAAGGCATCCGGTTTGGGTCGATTGAGATTGTCATACACGACGGCAAGGTCGTGCAAATTGAACGCCGGGAAAAAATACGCTTTGATGCAAAGTAACGGCTTGAATAAATAGAAAAATCTACTCTACCGTAACAGCGGCGAGCAAATATTATTTTTAGTGATGGTAGGCTGACCGGATCGCCGGAAGTTAAAGATCAACAAGGACACAACTATGACAAACTTTCGACGCACGGCACTCGCCAGCGTAATTAATCTAGCTTTCTTGGGCGCAACCAATGTCCATGCCGCCGACACCAAGGCCTTGGAAAAACGTATCCACGAGCTGGAAAGTCGTTTGGCAAAAATGGATCAACTGGAACGTCGTTTGGAGAAACTGGATCAAGCGGGCGCTTTATCCGCCAAACCCGCTGCAGCAGTTACAGCGCCAGCCGCACCATCGCCGGAAGTGGTCAAACTGACCCAGAAAGTAAATACCCTGGAGCGTAAGCTGGAAGTGCAGGATGAAGTGACGACCAGCACCTTCCAAAAGATGCCAACTATCGAGGCCGGCTCGGATGGCTTTAGGATTTCTTCTGCGGACAAACAGCATCTGTTACGCATAGGCGGCACCGTACAAGCGGATGGACGCTTCTTTCTCAATAATTCCACTACGCTTGCCTATGGCCCTAAGCCGCAATATCTTGATAACCCGGCCGGCCCCGACTCATTCTTTATCAGGCAAGGGCGTATTATTTTGGACGGTTATTTCTTTAAAGACGTTAATTTTAAACTGATGGCCGACTTTGCCGGTTCAAACCTGTTGCCGGACGCCTACCTAGACTACACTTATTTCAGTCAGGCCAGCCTGTTGGTCGGTAAGTACAAGCCCTCCATCGGTCTTGAGCGCTTACAGGGCGACGCGGACACCGTGTTCCTGGAACGTGCGCTGCCGTCCAATTTGGCGCCAAATCGCGACGTAGGCATACAAGTGCATGGCGGCTTCGGCATGCCGGGCTATAAGGGCGAAAAAGTAGTTGGCCCCATCGATTCCAAGAATGCCTTTAATTACCAGATTGGCTTCACTGATGGTTCTGGAGACAGCGGCAATAACACGACGCAGGGCACTGCGGGTCCATCGGGCAATCTCAGTAGTAATAAAGAGTTCGACGCCCGGGTATTTGCCCAACCTTTTCAGCATAGCGGATACTCCTTGCTGGAAGGCTTCGGGGTCGGTTTGTCGGGGTCTTTCGGGGATCCGAATCATCAAGGCATTAACGCCCAGAGAACCGCATTGGGGCAAAGCCAATTTGTTGATTATACGAAAGGTAATTATCTGTCACCAGGCGTCATAACTTCCAATGGCTCTACTGCCCGTCTTTCTCCTCAGGGCTACTGGTATGCCGGCCCGTTCGGTTTATTGGGTGAGTACATCACGTCCAGTCAGCATTTATCGGCAGCCAGCCTGACAGCTGCAAATCCGAACAATAACATCAACCAGAATAACAAGGCCTATCAGATTCAGGCTTCTTATGTGCTCACCGGCGAAGACAATTCTTTTAGCGGCATCAAGCCGCTGCGGAATTTTGATCCGCTGAAAGGCGCTTGGGGCGCTTTGCAGATCGCTGCACGATGGAGTGAACTGTCGATAGATAACCAGACCTTTAGAATTCTTGATCCCACGCAATCGGCCAGCAAGGCCAGCGCGTGGACGGTGGGCGCCAACTGGTTCCTTAACAAGAACGCCATTATTCGTACGGATCTTGAAGAGGTTATGTTTCTTGGCGGCGCCGGTTATTCAAACGGATCAGGCGCTACCACTAAGTATTTTATAAGCAACCGTCCGAGCGAATTAGTGTTCTCTAC
>Ga0182021_10004370_pt1 | contig 16640 bp, 11 predicted proteins | sample 612E3MmetaG_FD_120493 | JGI IMG/M metagenome (GOLD analysis project Ga0182021, IMG submission 120493) | Permafrost microbial communities from Stordalen Mire, Sweden - 612E3M metaG (Illumina Assembly) | ecosystem: Environmental > Terrestrial > Soil > Wetlands > Permafrost | place: Sweden...
ACCTTCGCTTTTAACGCCGCGCTGTGCCGCTTTCGCTGACCCATCTGCCTCGCCTCCGATCTGTGCTTTCGGACCCGCGAGACTATCTTAACCCCTGGTCCTAATTTTGGGGAGTATCATAGTACAAGGAGTGGGGCAAACTCCAGGAGGAGTATGAACTCGTTCTTGGCCTCGGGCTACTCACCTGGAAGACGCCGTCAGGTCAAGTTGTAAGGCGCCATTTGCTGGCTGGTCAAGCCGAGATTCTGTTTGAATCTTCAACAGGCACTATCACCGTAACTGGCAGTGCTGACGGTGTTAATCTTGCCTTAGAAATGGATATGCTTGAACCTACCGAACAACCCCCACCGAATCTGCAAGGCCAGATCCGGCAGGAACTTGATCCATGTTCAGAGACCCCATGGGACAGGCAGAGCATCGATCCATTGCTTTCCAGTTTGGTTAATGCCTTGGACTCACAGGGGCAATACCTTCCCGTCCTCGAAAGGCTCGATGAGGTTCCCTCACATCCAAAGATTGCCTTCGCGCCTGCCATTATCCTTAGACCGCGAACACGACGCGGCCTCGTTCGATGCTATGAAAACATTGTGAATCAACTCCGGAACGATGCGACGGTCCCCTTCTGTATTCGCAAGGTCTGTGAAATTGTGGACGATAATGGGAAGTGTGACGCCTTCCCAGATGCTTCCAGCGATTCTGATCAGAATGAAACCGGGGAGGTCTATTTCCCACTGCCAGCCAACGACGAGCAGAGACAGATTGTCGAGCGGTTAACCAAGAGACGGGGTATCCTTGTCCAAGGTCCTCCCGGCACAGGCAAGAGCCATACCATAGCCAACTTGATCTGCCACTTGCTGGCTACAGGCAAAAGGATATTGGTGACCAGTCAGACGCCACGCGCCCTCAAGGTCCTGAACCACCTGCTACCGGAGGATGTTCGCCCCCTCTGCGTCTCAGTTCTTGGCGAAGACCGCCAGGCGATGCAGAATCTCCAAGACGTTGTCGCCAAGATCAATGACAGATTTCACGAATGGGATGCGTCGAAGAACGCAGCCCACATTAAGCGACTACACGCAAGAGTATTAGAGGCGAGAGCCAAGATAGCGCAACTCCAGAACGCGCGACGGGAACTTAGACAGGCCGACACGCTTAAGTATGACCTGCCTTCTGGATACACTGGAACACCCGCCACCATCGCCAAGCAATTGGCATCAGAGCAGGATGTCTTGTCCTGGATTCCCGATACCATCTCTCCCGAACAACCCCTTCCTCTTTCCTCTGACACACTGCTTCGCCTACGCCTTGCATACCAGCAAATCAACGACGCCCGGTCAAACGAGCTAGAATTGAAGCGCCTCTCTTTCGAGTCTCTACCCACACCCGAGGAGTTTCATTCGCTCGGCAAGGCCTTACAATACGCCCAAACAGCATCAACCAAGTATGCCAAAGCAATTCCCCCCCATTCCATTAAGAAGGCTCTCACCGCTTCTCCTGAGCAAAGACGTGCTGCCCATCAAAACCTCGAATCCCTTCAACTAGCAATTTCCGCCGCCAAGAACCGCCAAGTCCCGTGGATGTCCAAGGCCATTAACGAAGTACTAATGGGGCATGAGAGTCCCTGGTCACAACTCCGTCAAATTACCCAACAGGAGATAGATCAGCTACACCCCTTAATCGCCAAAGTTGAATCCTGCGATATCATTCTTCCGGACGATGCCAACACCTCCACTATGGAAGCAGACGCCGAAGAGTTACTCGCCCACTTGAAGAAAGGACATGGCTTCGGCTGGTGGGTTTTCGCAGCACCTATCGTCAAACGCACCAGACAACTGCGGGCCTCAGTCCGCGTCAACAACCGTCCTTGCAGCACACCTGAGGCGCTGGAAAAGCTCATAGCCTATCTTGGCGCTCGGCGTCTCCTCAAGAATGCTGCTGCAACCTGGAGTTCCCTTGACCCATTCTCGCCTGACGGGCCCTTGCCTGTTATAACCGCCGAGGTTGAAGAGAGAGTGGAAGCCCTGGACCTTGTATTATGTCTTTATGGTCTTCGACGCCGGGCTCAGCAATCTGTCGCTCCTCTCGGCATCGAACCCGAGTCTTGGCACATTCCCACATCCGTATCCAGCACCATCCAACGCCTCGACGCCGCAGAAGCATATTGTGCCTACCGAATCGCCAAGGACACTTTGGACAACCTCCAGCAGAAGTTGCGAGACCACTCGGAGCAACCTGATTCCCACCTATCATCCTCGCGAGGCGTCATCGCGGTTGAATCCAGAGACCAATCCGCTTGGCAAGCGTTTCTGGCCGAACTCAAACAACTGGACGACGATTCCCAGTTACTGGAACAACGTGGACGATGGCACGAGGCTCTCAGCGACTGCGCTCCTGAGTTTGCCGACGACCTGAGCAAGACGGCTCCAGACGCAGTGTGGGATCGTCGGCTTTCTCAAGCAGACGCCGCTTGGCATTGGGCTCAAAGCGACACATGGCTCAAAGATTATCACAAGCAACACGACCCGGTCGAGATCGAGCGCAACCTCCTCCACCAGGAGAAGAGTCTCGCCGACTCCACCGCACAATTGGCCTCTGAGGAAGCCTGGCGCCACTGCTTTGAGCGCATGACGGGGAAGCAGCGCACTCATCTCATGGCTTGGGCCAGCGCCATCAAGAGAGTCGGGCGGGGCACAGGCAAATGGGCCCCGAAGAACCGCAGAGATGCCGCCGCGAATCTGCAGGAATGTCGTGACGCCATCCCCGCATGGGTGATGCCCTTCTATAGGGTCGTCGATTCCGGGTTGTGTCACCCTAACTCATTCGACGTAGTCATCATCGACGAGGCCAGCCAAAGCGGCCCGGAGTCCCTGCTGCTCTTCTACATTGGCAAACAGTGCATCGTGGTTGGCGACGATCAGCAGATCAGTCCAGCAGCCGTCGGAGTAGACCAAGAACAAACGAATCTCTTGGCCGAACGCTATCTCAACCAGATACCCGCAGCCGATTCCTTGGGTCCCCAGAGCAGCTTGTTCGAGCAAGGCGAGATCCGATTCGGAAGCAGAATAGTCCTGCGGGAACATTTTCGGTGCATGCCTGAGATCATTCGCTTCTCTAATGACCTGTCCTACGCAGCAACCCCTTTGCGCTGTCTCAGGCAGTACCCCCCAAACCGCTTGAGTCCTTTGCGGTGCGTATATGTTCCCAATGGCTACAGGGAAGGTGATAATCAAAGGGCCGTCAATCGCCCCGAAGCCGAAGCCATTGTTAACCAGATTCTCTTGTGCTGCGCAAACCCGGATTACGCTGGCAAATCGATGGGTGTCATTTCTCTCCAATCGCAAGGCCAAGCCGATTTAATTCAGCACCTCCTTTTGGAACAGCTACCTCCCGAGGAAGTCGAGAAGCGCAGAATTGTCTGCGGGGACGCATATGCTTTTCAGGGCGATGAACGAGACATCATATTCCTGAGCATGGTGGCTGCCCCTAATCGGCCAATAGGCCGACTCACGAAGGGTGCCGATAAGCAACGCTTCAATGTCGCTGCTAGCCGCTCCCGAGACCAGATGTGGCTATTTCACTCCGTGACCCTTGCGGATCTTGGCAACTCTGATTGCATGCGCCACAAACTCCTCAATTACATGCTTAATCCATATAGCGCCTTGGCGCCCACGTTCGATGACATGGAGTTGCAGCAGCTCCGCTTGCTTTCCCTCGAAACCTCCCATGACACAACCCCTCCACCATCTCCGTTCGATAGTTGGTTCGAGGTTTACGTCTTCCTCAAAATCGTAGATCACGGCTACCGCGTCATTCCACAATACAAGGTCTCATCCTACAGGATCGATCTCGTTGTCGAAGGTTTTCAGGCGCAATTGGCGATAGAATGTGATGGCGACGAATACCACACACTTGAGAATTACGAAGGCGACATGGCCCGGCAGCGTGTCCTCGAAAGATGCGGTTGGACTTTTTGGCGTCTACGATCTAGTGAATTCTATCGCAATCCTGACAAATCCCTTGAGCCACTCTGGAAGATGCTCCGGCGCTTAACCATTCTTCCTGTGCCGCCCCTCCTGAGAATGCTCGCTCCTTGCATGCACCCGCCATTGACCCCACCCCACTCGTAGAAGAGATGATCTCGCACAACTCAGAACCTGTTCACAAGCATAACGGAGCGGGCGAAGAAAAGTTGGTTATTCGCGGTAAACCTGATAGCCCGACGGCACACTAATAAGGTACGGGCAACCCCGCATGAGGAGAGAAAACGTGAGGAGCGCGTGTTGGGTGCTTGTCCTCGCGGCGTTCGCATCGGAGGGAACGTCTCTTCTCGGGGCGACGACCCCGGCGACCGTCTACACCACGGACGGTCAAACACTGGAAGGTCTTCTCAGCGACGCCCATTTCACCATTCAGACCCCTTATGGGACTCTGAACGTCCCCACGGAAGACATCACGGCCGTCTACCCGGGCTTTCCCACAACGGACGTCACGCGCAAGCGCATTGCCGCGCTCATTGATCGATTGGGCACGCCGAACAAGGACGGGGCGGCTCGAGAGCTCATCGACATGGGGCGGGCGATCGTGCCGCAGCTCCAGGCCGTATTGTCCGATAAGAAGCTGGGCGCCCAGGCCAAGATCGTTCTCAAGACGGCGTGGCCGACGGAAGCCAAGGCGCCGCGCGACGGAAGCGGCATCCTGTCCACCGGCAAGATGGAGCTTCGCGGCAATCTCCCGTTTGCGAGCGTCCAACTGGAGGGGAACTTCGGCAAGAAGACGCTGCCGAGAGCATCCATCCGCCTCATCCAGTTTGGCGAGGGCAAAACGCAGCCGGCCATGGACCCTCCGGACTATCCCCCGCCCAAGACCGGAAACATCCCTGACGTCGAGTTGGCGATGAACGAGAACCGCCTCGTCGGAACGCTGGACGCCGTCCAGGTGAGCGTCGCCACCGCGTACGGCCCGTTGTCGATACCGGTGAAGGAGCTTATCTCGATCAAACTCGGGGACCCCGATGAAATTGTCACCCGCAGCCAGACATTCCTTGGGAAGCTTTCCACCACAACGCTGGGGGTCAAGAGCAAACTGGGCACCTTCAAGATCGACCGGGACAAGGTGCAGATGGTGAGGGCGGTCTTGACGGGCGACGTGCCCCCGCCTCCGGGGGCCGAGGTCAAGACGGAGCAGTGGGCCGACCTCTTTAACGGGAAAGACCTCGCCGGATGGTTTCAGTGGGGTAACGGCGGCCGCGGAGTGGAGAACGGGGGGATCCGTCTTGTCGGGGATTCCGGGCTTACGTATCAGAACTCGGCGGATGCCAAGAGGGTGGTCCTCGCGGCCGAGGTGAAGATCAATACGCTGAACGGAGCCGGCACCGGGATAAAACTCGCCGTGCGAGACGGCACGGAGGGGACGTACTTCGTTCATTACGACGGCAAGAACGGGGGCATCTTCCTGTGGGACAACGTTGCCAAGCAGCCGATTTTGCTCAAGGCCTTCCAGGCCGATGCCCCGATGGGAAAACCCTTCCACGTGCAATTTGCGGTCCTCGACAACTCGCTCATAGCGTACATCAACGACGGGCTTGCGGCGGAGGTGAAGCTCGACCCTGCGAAGGCGTTGCCCGCCGGGAAAGTGTCGGTCGGGGTGTGGAACTGCGACGCGGAGTTCCGGGACGTTAAGATGAAGATCGTCCCGTAGCCGGAAGCCCACCGTCACGAGAGAGCAGCGACATTTCAACCGCAGAGTTCGCGGAGGATGGGAACGCCCTTTCACCACAGAGGACACAGAGGGCACAGAGGGAAAACACTGAGAACGGAGAAGTCGGGGGGCGAGAGAGAAGAAACGACACGGTGGTCGGATGGAGGTTCTGGCATGTCGAAGATTTCGCGGCACAGGTCACTTGGCGCTACTTTGGGTGCACTCCTCCTGACGTTCGCCGCCCTCGCAATTCCGGGATGTGGTCTTTGGAAGGAGAAGCCGGCAAAAGCCGGGATCGCGGAACTGATAAACAACCTCGGCGATGCAGACGCGAAGGTACGAAAGAAGGTCGCCGAGGACTTGGGTCAGCTCGGTCCCCCGGCGAAGGAAGCCGTCCCCGCTCTCATCAAAGCCCTTGGCGATCCGGAGAAACTTATGCGCATGGAAGCGGCCCTTGCGCTCGGCCACATCGGCTCGGAGGCAAAAGAGGCGGTCCCAGCACTTATCAAGACCCTCGGCGACCCGGAGGTTGGCGTACAGGAGTTCGCCATCGCCTCGCTCGGCCCGGAGGCCAAGGAAGCTGTCCCAGCGCTTATCAAAGTCCTCGGTGACCGGTGGCAGGCGGTTCGATGGCGTGCCGCCTATGCGCTCGGTGATATCGGCCCGGAGGCCAAACAAGCGATCCCCGAACTGGAGCGCGTGGCGGAAGAAGACCCGGATGGACTCGTCCGCCAGAACGCCCACGATGCCCTGGAGAAGATCCGGAAGTAGGTTGCACAGAAAGGCCGGAGGTCTAAGGCCGAGGGAAGAGCCGAAAGAAGAACACCGGCGGACAAGCCGGCAGTGGCACAAGGAGAACAGCATCCACCCCTCACCTGTATCCTCTCCCCCCGTTGGAGGGAGAGGGGTGAACCAGAAGAAGCCACCTGTCGCTCTAACCCTTGCCTACCCGCCCCCGGATCAGCTTCTATGGCGCGGGGGGACGGGTCTGCGGAGCGTGACCGGTTTTCCCAGGACCTCGCTGAGGAGAACCGCCTTCTCGAAGTCGCTCCGCTCGGAGCCATAAATCGCCGCGAGGGGCGACACTCTCTCGTGCGGCGGCTGCGCCACGACCGGGGCCTTTGCTTCCTTCTCGTCAAGGTGTTCGGTCAGTTTCCCGCGTCCCGGCCGAGCAGCGGCTTGCTTCACAGGGTGCACAGGGATCGCCTGCGGCGGCCGGACCCCCGGCCCCGCCGGGTGGATACGCTGCTGCTGCGGAGAGGCCGGAGGGGCCTCCATCTGCCCCTTGCCCGACTGTCCCTGCAACTGTTCCATGAACTGGCGAAACTGCAGAAGCGGCGACGGAGCGGCAGGCTTGGGCGGAGAGGCTACCGGGTCCTGCCCCGCCTCGTGATGACGAAGCCGGTACATTCTTTCGTCGCGCGCCTTCCTCTCACGGAAGCTCTTGACGAGTGCGCTGATAGCCACCGCGAGCCCAACGACGATGAGGAGAATCAGATCGCTTACGTCGCCCCGCATCGGAGGTCACTCCGTATCAAGATGCTGACGATGTCATTCCGAGGCCTCCCGCTCCGCCCGGGGGCCGAAGAATCCTGCCCCCCCATACAGCGGATGCAACACGTTATTGCGGAAGAGAAGACATCTCCCCGCATTTAGATACTTCGCCCCGATGAACCTGGGCTCAGGATGACAGCCTTTTCTCAGCGGCCTACTACTTCTTGGTCTCACCCTTGGCTTCGCCCGGAGTGCCTCCGATGGACTCCCTCATCGCCGTGTCGGCCTGGATGTTCCTGAGTCCGTAGTAGTCCATGACGCCGAGTTTGCCTTCGCGGAAGGCCTGGGCGATGGCTTCGGGAATCTGAGCCTCGGCCAGGACGACCTTGGCGCGGTTTTCCTGGGTAAGGGCGCGCATTTCGGCCTCGCGGGCCGCCGCCATGGCACGTCGCTCTTCGGCCTTGGCCTGCGCAACGCGCTTGTCGGCCTCGGCCTGGTCGGCTTGCAGCTTCGCGCCGACGTTGTCGCCCACGTCGACGTCGGCGATGTCGATGGAGAGGATCTCGTAAGCCGTTCCGGCGTCCAGTCCCTTCTTGAGGACCGTCTGGGAGATAAGGTCGGGCGTTTCGAGGACCTTCTTGTAGCTCACGGCCGAGCCGATGGTGGTGACGATGCCTTCGCCGACGCGCGCGATGATGGTCTCCGCCGTGGCGCCCCCGACCAGCCGGTCGATGTTGGTGCGCACCGTCACGCGGGCCTTCGCCTTGAGCTGGATGCCGTCCATCGCCACCGCGTCGATCGTCGTGCGCCCCTTGGCGGGATCGGGACAATCGATGACCCGCGGGGTGACCGACATGGCGACCGCTTCGAGCACGTCGCGTCCGGCGAGGTCGATGGCCGTCGCCCGCCTGAACTCCAACGCAATGCCTGCACGGTTCGCAGCGATCAGCGCACGCACCACGTTCCAGACGTTTCCGCCCGCCAGGTAGTGTGCTTCCAGCGCCCCCGTGTCCAGGGTCAGTCCCGCCTTGACCGCCGTGATCTGGGATCGCACGATCACATTCACGTTCACCTTTCTCAGCGACATCCCGATGAGGTCGAGAAACCCGATCCTCGCCTTGGTCATGTAACACTGGATCCACAGGTTGAAGTACTTGCCGAGGATGATGATCATGACCAGGAGAACGATCGCGGCGAGGCCGATGAGCAGAATCAGCCACACCGGAACCCCCGAATCCGAAGCCGAAGCCTGCGCCAACACGTTCATCAGCATGTTCTTCCCCCCTCTTTAGACCCACGGTGACTGAAAGAGTTCGATTCGACCCTTGACGCGGCGGCCGAGCCCTACGTTACTTCACGCACCACGATTCGGTTTCCCTCGACCCCCATGACCTCGACAGGACGGTCCGCCGCAATGACAATGTCCTCCGAAACGACGGCGAAGCGATTCCCGTCGAACTCGGCGGTACCGGCGGGCCGGCACATGCTCAGCGTCCGCCCCCGTTTGCCGACAAGCCCGGACAGGTTCTGCTCGGCCCCGGTCCCGGAGACGTCCTCCAGCTTCGGGCTCTCCGGGATGAGGCGCTTGCCCCACCGGGTGTTCGGCATGGCCTTGAGAAGCGTGACAATGAGGACCGGCAGGAGCACGACTATGGAGATAGCAAGCGTGATGCCCCAGCCCGGCCCGGCTCGGAATCCGACGACCACCCCGCCGATCAGACAGGTCAGCGCACAGAGCGTGAACAAACCAAAGGTGACCGTGAAGATTTCCGCCACCACGAATGCAAACCCCAGGAGCACAAGCAGGACGGCGAAAAGCGGGGAGCTGTCCCAGCCGGCCACCCCGGAGCTTTGAGCAAGCACCTGCACGACCGCATGGATCATGTTCTACTCCGTCTCACGGACGATCACCCGATTGCCCTCGACCCGAACGACCTTGACCGGGCGGTCCTGCAGGATCGTCAGTCCCTCGGACACGACGTCGTAACGCTCTCCGTCGAACTGGGCGGTGCCCGACGGCCGGCACATGCTCATGGTGCGTCCCTTGCGGCCGTCAAGGTCCTTGAGCGCGGCGACCGCCCCCGTTCCGGACACGTCCCTCAGTTTCGGGGGTTCGGGGATGAGGCGCTTCCCCATCCGGGTATATTTCAGGGCCTTGAGCGCCAGCACAGCGACAATCGGCAGGCCCAGCGCCACCGCGACAACGACCCCGGCGCCGAACGCCGCGCCGACGTTGAATGCGATCCATATTCCGACCCCGAACGCGACCATGGCGCAGAGAAGAAAAACCCCGAACGTGGGGGGCGGGAAGATCTCGACGACCACGAACGCAAGGCCGACAGCGACGAGGAACACCGCCAGGAGAGGGGAAGCGCTCCACCCCGCCGGTGAGCTCGCCTGGGCCAGGACCATCGCCACGCACGCACTCACGGGTCATTCCGCCTTTCGCACGATCACGCGGTTGCCTTCGACCTTGGCGACCTGGATGCTTGTTCCCTCTTCAATAAACTGTCCGTCGGCCACCACGTCAAGGAATTTTCCGGCGATCTCCGCCCGGCCGGCGGGACGCAGACGCGACGTCGCCCTTCCCTTCGCCCCAACCAGCGTGCGCTCCTCGGTCTCAAGCGTCGCACTTGCCCGCAGCTCCCCTTCCGGCCCGCGCGAGGTGAGGATAATTCGATTGAGGAACGGGGTCGAAGGCAGCACCTTTGCAAGAACCACGGCGAACCCCGTCATGGCAAAGATGACGCCGCACAGGATGAGCAGATTCGTCTTGAAGAGGTCCATGTCGAGGGGGTTGTGGACGTCCGGGAGAACCCAAGGCTGCATCCCCAGAAAGACTCCGCCGATCATGAGCAGGATCCCCAGGACTCCGGGAATCCCGAAACCAGGGACCACGAATATCTCGAACAGCACGAGCACCGCTCCAATGCCGAACAAGAGCGCCCCCGTATAGTCCGCAAGTCCCATGAAGTACTGGCTGAAGAAGAAGAGGGCAAGGCAGACGGCGCCCAAAATTCCGGGCAAGACCAATCCCGTCGCTTTGAACTCGATGTAGAGTCCCATGAGGCCCAGGAGCAGGAGGATCCCCTTGACGCCGTCCATCGTCAGGAAGCCGAAGACCTCTTCCGACCAGTTGTGCCGGGCCTCGATGACCGAGGGGGCCTTGAGCCCCAGGGCGGCGAAAACCGCCTCACGCGAGCCGAGGATGTCCGTCGCGAGACCCACGCTCTTCGCCTCCTGGTAGTCCAGCGTCAGCAGTTCGCCCTTCTGGCAGATCGTCTTGACCTCTTTGACGCGTTTCGCATATTCGCGCGGCGAGAGGTCATTGAGCCCGAGTTCCCTCTTCCGGTTGCTGAGTTCCTTTTCGGTGAGCAGTTCCCGCTTCCCGTCCATCTCCATCTCCATCAGCCCCTGGTCACGGTCCACCATGGCCTCGGCGATGCCGGGGGGATAGCCGTTGACCTTGGCCAGCGCCCGGACTTCGCCGGTCATCGCGGACCGGAACTTCTCTTCCACCGCGTCCGGGAGCTTTACGGGGATCCCGTCCGGTCCCGGGACGTATCCCGTCGCCGCCCCGATCTTGCCGTTCGGCGCGATGTAGATCCGGCCGCACGCCATGCTGATGAACGCTCCGGCGGAGAAGGCGTCATTGTTGATGAACGCGACCGTGGGCACCTTTTCGCCCTCTGAACGGTTCTTCTGCTGGAGCAGGGCATCGCAGATGCGCATCATGGCGTCGCCGCGTCCGCCCGGGGTGTTGATGTCCACGAGCGCCAGGTCGACGTGCTCCTGGGCCACGCGCTTCATCTCACGCTCGACGTAGACCGCCGTTGACAGATCGATCTGCTCCCGGATGGGAATGACGAGGACGACCGGGGAAGGTTTGGCGGCGACGGCGTCGAGGCCCTTGAGTATCTGCGCGCGGATCGCGTCGGGGGAGTTCTTGTCGGACGATTCGGCGGAAAAGACGGAGCAAGCCGCCGCCAGCGCGACAAGGGGAAGCACCGCTCGAAGCGCGGCGAAGTGTCTCAAGACGTGCCCCCGAAAGGAAAGCGCAGATGGCGGGGTGGTCTGCGCGGTTTCGCGTCAGGCCGAGACCGGAGAAGGAAAATGGTGGAGGATAGGGGGCTCGAACCCCTGACCTACAGACTGCCAGCCTGTCGCTCTCCCAGCTGAGCTAATCCCCCACCCGGTGCGGCCTCTTTGCAAAGGAGCGTCTCCGGATTCCAACACTTTTCTACCACCGGGGGCCAATCATGTCAAGGTATTTTTTGGTTGAATTGAAGCAAGTGCAAGGTATAAAGGGGGTTCCGTCGCCCGGGCGCACATTCGCGGCAGGTTGCCGGGAATTCTGTCATCCTGCGGAGCAAACCGACCTGGGCACGGGATATCGATTGGCTAACTGCTTCTTGCCCAACATCTTACGAGGTGTCCATGACGAAGCAAACGTATGATTTCAGCCAAATAGAGCCTCGCTGGCAGAAATACTGGCAGGAGATAGGACTTTTCACCGCCGACGAGGCATCCTCCAAGCCGGACTTCTACATCCTGTCGATGTATCCCTACCCTTCCGGGGTGTTGCATATCGGTCACATGTTCGTCTACACGATCAGCGACGCGCTCTCACGGTATTACATCATGCGCGGCTACAACGTGCTCTGCCCGATGGGGTGGGACAGCTTCGGACTTCCGGCGGAGAACGCCGCGATCCGCGCGGGCATCCATCCGGCGGACTCCATCCGCGTTAACATCCAGAAGATGCGCGAGCAGATGTGGAAAGCCGGTTTCGGGTTCGACTGGACCCGCGAAGTCGCCACCTCGCACCCCGGGTACTACCGGTGGACGCAGTGGCTCTTCCTGCAGTTCTATAAAGCCGGGCACGCCGTCCGCAAGAAGGCGGCGGTCAACTGGTGCCCGTCGTGCAGCACCGTGCTGGCCAACGAACAGGTGATGGCGGGAGAATGCGAGCGGTGCGGAAGCCAGGTCGAGCAGCGCGACCTGGTGCAGTGGTTCTTCACGATGTCCCGGGACGCACAGCGCCTCCTGGACAACCACAAGAAACTGACCGGGTGGCCGGAAAAGGTGCTCAAGATGCAGGAGTACTGGATCGGACGGAGCGAAGGCGCGCGAATCGACTTTACCATCGGCGAAACCGGCGAGACGCTCCCCGTCTTCACCACGCGTCCCGACACGCTCTTCGGCGTCACCTTCATGAGCATCGCTCCCGAACACCCGCTTGTGGAGAAACTCGTCCAAGGCACCGCGCGGGAGAAGTCGGTGATGCAGGCGGTTGCCGAGATGAGGCGGCAAGGGACCGCAGAGCGCGAGCGCGTCGAGATCGAGAAGCTCGGCATCGACACCGGGTTCCACGTGGTCAACCCGGCAAACGGCGAACGCGTCCCGCTCTGGGTGACGAACTTCGCACTGATGACCTACGGCACCGGGGCGGTGATGTCGGTCCCGGCGCACGACCAGCGGGACTACGAGTTTGCCAAGAAGTACCGTCTTCCCATCCGCGTGGTCATCCAGCCCGCGGACAGGGAGCTAAAGGCCGAAAGCATGACGGAAGCCTACGAGGGGGCGGGCGTCCAGGTCAATTCCGGTCCCTTTGACGGAATTCCCAACGGCGAGGCCATGGCGAAGATCACGGAGTTCCTGGCCTCGCGGGGCCGCGGCGACAGGACGGTCAGCTATCGCCTCAGGGATTGGCTCCTCTCGCGCCAGCGGTATTGGGGAGCCCCCATCCCCATCATCCATTGCAGCAAGTGCGGGGAGGTGCCGGTGCCCGAGAAGGACCTGCCGGTCCTGCTTCCGCGTGAGGTTGACTTCCGCCCGACCGGCGAAAGCCCGCTCGCTTCGTGCAGGGAGTTCGTCGAGACGACCTGTCCCCGGTGCTCGGGTCCCGCGCGGCGCGAGACCGACACCATGGACACGTTCGTCGATTCTTCCTGGTACTTCCTGCGGTATCTCTCGCCTCGCGACGAGCGCCGGCTGGTCGATCCTGCAAAGGCCGCCAGGTGGATGCCCGTGAAACAGTACGTGGGCGGCAAGGAACACGCCACCATGCACCTCATCTACGCCAGGTATTTCTTCCACATCATGAACGACCTCGGACTCGTCGCCGTCGACGAGCCGACCTACAACCTTTTCTGCCAGGGCGTGGTCTGCAAGGAAGCCCATTATTGCGCGAAGGACAAGTGGCTGAGAGACGACCAGGTCGAGGACGGGCGGTGCCGCGTCTGCGGCGAGCCCGCCACAAGCGAGATGTCCAAGGTCTCCAAGACCAAGCTGAACATCGTGGACCCGGACGAGTTCGTCAATCGGTTCGGCGCCGATACCGTGAGGTTCTACATGCTGTCGGACAGTCCCGCCGAGAGCGACCAGGTATGGAACGACGCGGCCGTGCCGGGCATCAACCGCTTTCTCCATCGTCTCTGGCTGACCGTCGGCGAAATCGCCGAAGCACACACCGGCGTTAAGCCGTTTGAAGGCAAGCCCGCGGGACTGTCCGCCGACGACCGTGAATTGCACCGGATGGTCCACAAGACCGTGCTTCGCATGACCGACGCGTTTGAGAAGGACCGGCACTTCAATACGGGCATCGCCCTCGTGCACGAGTTGGTCGGGCTTATGCGCTCCGACCGCAAGTTCTCGCCGCCTGTGCTGGTGGAGGCGGCGGAGATGCTGGTGCGCATCCTTTCCCCCATCATTCCGCACATCGCGGAGGAGATGTGGACGCTCCTCGGACACCCGCCGTCGGTTTTTCACGTGTCCTGGCCCCAGGGCGATGCGGATGCAGCGGCCGACGAGGTCCTGGAGGTCGCCGTCCAGGTCAACGGGAAGGTGCGGGGCAGGATCGCGGTCCCCGTCGGGGCCGAGAACGCCGCCGTGGAGCGCCAGGCCCTCGCGGACCCCAAGGTGAAGGAATGGACCACCGGAAAGACCGTCCGCAAAGTCATTGTCGTTCCCGGCAGACTCGTCAACATCGTCGCGACGTGAAGCCGGCGCAGGGCAGCAGGCGCATCGGCGTCATCCAAGAGAGAGGGCGGCGGGGTTTGGACCCTGCCGCCCTTCGTTTCCTCCGCGAGTCGTCCTGCGAGCGTATCGGCGTCGTCCCCGGCTATTCCCCCTGCTCCCGGTTATGTGAAATCCACGACTCCACGCGTCTGCGGAAGAAGAGACCCAGCACAAGCACCACCAGTCCCAGGATGCAGAGCGCGAGGAACATGTGGTAGTGTTTCTCGGCGATGCTGTCGCCTCCGAACGTGCAGAGGAGTATCCCCGGGATTCGAGCCAGCGTGCTCAAGAGGACAAAGGCCCCGAAATGCATGGGCGTGAGCCCCGCAATGTAACACAACATGTCTTTGGGGACGCCGGGAAACAGGAACAGGACGAACACGCTCACCCAGCCCTTGCGCCGGTTCAGCATATTCTCCAGACGCGCAAACTGCTCCGGGCGGATAAAGAACTTAATCAGCGGACGGCCAAGCCAGTCGGCCAGAAGGAACGCCAAGCCGCTCCCGATGGCCGCTCCGATCACGCAGTAGAGCGCCCCCTCCCAGGTCCCGAAGAGGTAGCCCCCAAGCACCTGCGTCGCCTCACCCGGAACGACAAACACGACGATCTGCCCGACCTGGATACCCACGAACGCGAGCCTCGCCAGCACGCCGTGAGAATCCTTCCAGTCCTCCATGGGCTGGATGGCCTGACCGAACTCCCTCTTCAGAGTCTCCGCGTTAATGTGGGCCAACTGGGGGAGACTGAAGCCCGATTTCTGCAACAGGCACACCGCGCCCCACGTGGTAAGCGCCAGGAATGCCAGGAGGATCGCCGCCTTCACACCCGCAAGGACCAGCGCCCGGGTGCCGTTGCGTTTCGCCGGCTCCGTCATGTTTCCACCCTTCCCACTCGCTTGCCTACGACCGCAGGCGCGCTCCGTCAAGTTCGCGTGGGCGCTGCACCTCCCGGCGAACCCAGGCAAGTCACGTGGTCCCATTCCCCCCGGTCATTGCCTCTTCCACGTCATGAGCCGACGGACGGTCCTTTCTCCACATCAGAAAGACCCCCCCCGGAAGGCTCCACAACAGTCCATAAGAAATCCGATACACAAAACTCAGCGTGATCGCCTCGGTGGCGCTGACCCCCACGGAGCCAAAAAACATCTGGAAGACGGCTTCCTGCACGCCCCACCCCGCCATGCTCACCGGTATTGCGGCTATCATCACGATCACGGGGATGAACACAAGGAAGTAGTGGAACTGAACCTCGATCCCCAGCGACCTCGCCAAACAGAAGATGGCCACGATGGTTGCGAAGTGGTTCGCGAACGACATGAAGAGCGCCATGACGCTCTCCCCGGGGTGTTGAGAGAGGACGTGGAACGTCTGGTCCGTCTCCCTTACCAGCTTGCTGCCGGCCAGTCGCTCGCGCAGTCTCTCCAGGCGCAATCGCCTCATGCCCCCGAGTATCGCAAAGAGCGCAAACAGCGCGACGACACCGAGGAACAGATAGACCTCCTGCGACACCGTGTCCCATCCCTTGGCGCATACCCGCCAGCCAAGGACCACTCCGGCGCCAAGCCCCGCGGCGGCAAGCAACGTGTAGTGGAGGTTTCGCCGCAGACGCCGGCTATAAAGGATCAGGACCAGCAGGCAGGCCATCGCCAGGAACGCCCAGACATAGACCGCCACGATTCGGAACTTGGGGTCTCCGAAATTCACCGCGATCATGGCCGCCGCGAGGACCGCGAGACCGATCAGCCCCACGATCCTATCCAGAAAGACCGTGATGACCGCCTCGGTACGCTTCTGGGTCTCCCGGGCCACGTAATATGCCTTCACCAGATCGCCGCCGGTCAGGCCGAGCATGAAGTTATTGAAGAAGTTCCCGATGAAGGTCAGCTGGAAGACGCGGCCGACCCTGAGTGCGATTCCCTGCACGCCGAGCAGGAGTTGAAAACGGAGCGCCCCCAGTGCCGGGACCAGGCCCAGGCACAGCAAGGCTGGAAGGTACCACCCGAGGTCGATATCCCGGAAGACGGTAATGATGCCTCGAAGCACCCCGCTCAGATGTGATGTCCCTTCCGACTCGCTGTGGCGAAGTTCGCTCTCGGCAAGGGTCACGCGTCCGTGGTCCGGGGTATCGATGACGAAGCGGTCCGGCCCGGTCACCACGAGCCGCCCCGTGAATTCCGTCCCGTCCGTCCTGACCAGCGTGTCGCTGAGGCGGATGTTGCGGCAGACAAAGATGATCAGCCCCACGCTGATGACGACGCGAAGGATATTCAGCAATCGTTTTCGATTCACGCGGCGGTTCCCCAATGGCACTGGGCGCCTCACGACCGATGCCCCAGGCCGAATTATCGTCTTTTCAACCGTCCCAGGTCAAGGGGTTTTAATATCCTGGCCCGACGCCGCCTGTGCCTGGCCGTCGCGCGCCCCGGCCCCTGG
>Ga0182021_10004371_pt1 | contig 16640 bp, 14 predicted proteins | sample 612E3MmetaG_FD_120493 | JGI IMG/M metagenome (GOLD analysis project Ga0182021, IMG submission 120493) | Permafrost microbial communities from Stordalen Mire, Sweden - 612E3M metaG (Illumina Assembly) | ecosystem: Environmental > Terrestrial > Soil > Wetlands > Permafrost | place: Sweden...
GGCCTGACCGACAAGCCCGACACCGATTACGACTTCACGTCAATTACGCATGACCTTGATCAAGTCCTCGATGTGCTGGAGATCAATCGAGCCGTGCTCGTCGGCCATTCGTGGGGCGGCAATGTCGCCCTGCAATACGCCGTCGAACAGCCGCAGCGCGTGGTAGGCCTCGTGTTAGTCGACGGCGGCTTCCTGCAAGTCAGCGATCAACAAGATTGGCCCACCACCGAAAAATTGCTCGCGCCGCCCGATTTGCTCGGCATGCCCGTCGACAAGCTGCGGGGTGGTCTGAGGAAATTTATACTCGGCCCGGCCTGGTCACCCGAAACCGAGGCCATCACGCTGCAAAACTTTGAGATTCGTGCGGATAACACCGTCGCGCCTTATCTCAACAAAAGCAATCACATGCAGGTTGTGCGCGCGTTGTGGGAGCATCGCCCGTCGGAATTGTATGCGCGTGTTCAATGTCCCGTGTTGATACTGCCTGCCAGCGCGCCTGAGCCGCACGACGAACGCACCGCCGCCATGCTTGACAACAAGCGCCGCAATATCGCCATCGCCGAAGAACGCCTCGCGCGCCATCAAACGATCTGGATGCAAGACACCGTGCACGATGTGCCACTGCATAAACCGGTTGAGTTGGCTCAAGCGATCAAGAGATTTATCGCCAATCTATAGCTGCTTGATCGAATCGCAGGCTGCGTACTTCGTAAAAACGCGACACGCATTACGCAATACGCATTACGCACACTTGCCCTGGCGGACAGTGCTAGGGTTACGCAGTAAAATTATCTCATGCTCACCATTCAACTGCTCGGCACACCGCAGATTCTGCTCAACGGTCAGCCGCTCAACGTGGCGCGGAGGAAGAGCCGCGCCTTCAACGGCTAGCTTGATCGCGGTGATTTTCCATTGTTTGAGCCTCAAGCTAACGGCTGTCGGAATTGAAGTGAAGCGTCGGGCGCGGCGCAGAGATGTTTGCCAGGTTGACCGTATGAAATAGACCGCGGAGCGTCGTCAGGAGAAATTTATGGAACCCTTGATCATTCCAAACGCGCGGGGAAGATTCGCCTCCCTGTTGGTGATGGATATCGTTCTCTTCATCGCGAGCCTGCTTTTACTCGCGCAGCCCCAGGTGCGCGCTACACCGAGTGCGCTGTTGGGCCGGCTGGCAACGCTCCTGCTGGCGGCCGGCGTTCCGGTCCTGCTCTGGCAGGTCCTCGACTCACGGCCATACCTCATCGTCGACGAGCGGGGTGTCTGGTATCGGCCGTTCGGGCTTGGTTTCATTCCCTGGCCGTCGATCACCGACATCCTTCTTAAGCCTGTGGTCGGGACGACCATCATTTGCCTGGAGCTCGATCATCCGGAGCAGTGGCTGGCGCGATTATCATTTGCGCGTCGCGCGGTGGCCCGGCTCAACCAGGCTATGGGCTTCCCGGCCTTCAGCCTGAACTTCTCCCGCATCGGCGCGCGCCCCCAGATGGTGTTTGACCACCTGCAGCAATTTCACTCTCACTCCCTTCTCCCCATTAGCGCGACGCCATCAAAACGAATCGGTGACTCGTAGGGGCGAGAGATAGGGTGTTCAAAGAAGAATTGCCGAAGTGATGAAAAACTGACATGATATGCCAGTGTGCTCCGCATGGAAACAAAAGAACACCCCAAATTTCACATTCGGGGTGTTCACTGTTATGGTCTTACTGCATGTTTCATGCTGCCCGTCGTTTATTGGGCAATCACCAACTCCTCGGCTAATGCCTTCACGCGCTCGCGCGACAGGGTGCTGCTGATCAAGAACGCTGCCCCATCCGGCGCTTTGACGGCGGCCTCCGGATAGTGCTTCCCATCGGGAGTCACGGTATCTTCCTCGAAATACACCTTGAGGCCCGCGGCCGTGGTATAAGTTTCCTTGCCACCAGTCGGCGGTGTGGCCGTGCAGGGTGTGATCGTTCGGTCAGCATTGAAGCATTGTGCGTTTTCTGCCGTGCCTTGCGTCAGATCATCTGGTACACCTGAGGCCTGAATCACGAAGTAATCACCCGCTTCAGTGCGATAGGATGCGATATAGATGTACGCCGTTTCCTTGTCCTGTTTGGGCGGGGCCTCGAGTTCCAGATTGAACCCGGCCGGGATCGTCTTCAGGAGGTAGCCCGTCTTGGTATGCGCCGCCAACTCCTGCACTGTAATCTTCTCCGGCAAGAGGTCGCCTTGCGTGCGGTCCGTGTCATCCACGATGTTGACGCCTTGCAAGTCGCTCAAGTCCCAGGCCACCGGGCTAGTGGCTGGCAGCGTTTCGTTCACCAAGTAGCGCATATCGGCGACGACGATTTCTTTGCCGGCCAGTTGGAAGGTGGCCTTTTCCTCTAGCAACCGATAGGTGTTCGCATCGAAGAACATGCGCTTGGTCTGCACACTGTTCGGATCCTTCAGAAACTTGCCCAGTTGTTGTGTACTCAGCACATAGACCGATCGGCCATCGGCCCCCGTTTGTTTCCCTTCGACTGTTACCTGTGGATCACTCCGCATCTCGGCAAACAGCTGCTCAAAGTCTACGGTCGCCCCGCCGCCCGAATACAAGTTCGCCATCACTTTCTCCCGGCTTTGCGGGCTGCGATAGATGGTCAGACTTTCATTGGACGTGCTATCCAACGGCCCTTTCGTGGAGTAGGTATTGGCTCCATCGTAGGCGAAAGCATCCAGCACTTTTCCGGTGTCGGCATGGGTCGTGATGTTACGCAGGTTGCCGGTCTGGTAGTCGAGATAGCTATCGACGATGGTCTTGAGCCCCGTCGAATTTTTTTCCAACGCGTGGAGCGTGTAGTAAGACTCGATTCGGATGTGATTGATGCCTTGGGCGGATTTCACCGCCGATTGGGCGGCAGACGCCCGATCGAGAATCTGCTGGGCCGAGACGACTGGAACATTTTGGGCCATCAAAATGGCCGCGACTGCGACTGCGACAACTGCCACGAGGGCAGTCAATCCAAATCTCTTGTTCATGGTTTTATCTCCTAAGGAATGAGTGGGTGTGGAACCCCCGCTCGGCGCCAAGCGAGATAACCACCGTGAGAGCCAGCCAGACGAAGGTTGCGCTTCCTTCGCCATTGGCACTTGTGCCACTGGCACACGTGCCACCCTCGCCTGCAAGCGGCTCCATGCCTGCGGCGAAGGTTCAGCCTGGGCGGCCAGACTCTGCAGAGCCTGCCCCGTCAACAACCCCAGCTCAGATCGACAAACCTCACAACCGGCCAGATGCTGTTGAATCATTAGACGGTCATCGGGAGTGAGCTCACCCTCCAGAAAAACGGCCAATGTTTTCTGCACGTGTTCGCATTTCATACTTCACACTCCAGCGCCGGCCTTACATCTTTGCGGTGTGCTATTTTCGGCCCCACTAACTTAAGTGACAAAGTCTTCAGGGCCAAATCGATCCTTGATTTAACGGTCCCCACCGGAATGGCGAGGACCTGCGCGACTTCATTGTAAGGTAACTCCCAATAATAGCGGAGGATAATCACGGCCCGCTGCTTCTCGCTTAACGCCATAATCGCCCGGCGGACTTCCTGCCGTTCAGCCGCCTTGACCAGGCTCGCTTCGATCGGCTCATCCAGTTGAACCAAGCGAGCTTCTTCCAACGGCTCAGTTAAAATCTGCCGTTTGCGTCGATGACCCAGGCAATAGTTGATCGTGATGCGATGCAGCCAGGTGGTGATGGCCCCTTTGTGCGGGTCGTAGCTGGCCAGAGATTTGTAGACCAGCACAAAAACTTCCTGCAGGGCTTCGTCGGCTTCGGCGCTGTCACCCAGCATCAGATAGGCCGTTTTGTAGACCAGTCTTTTATACTGCTCAAAGATGTCGGCGAAAGCATCCTGATCGATTTTTGAACGAGGCGCTACGTGAGGCAAGCGTTTATCTCCAAGGCTGTTCATGAATGATCGTTTTCTACCAAATTATATGCACGTTTGAGGGAAAAGGTTCGGTTGCCCTTGTTGCGCGATCTAGGGGCCTTGATGTACAATTGCGACATCCACTATCCCCATTTGAGAGAACGCTATGACCTCACTCCATCGTTGGTTGTCAGTCGGTTTGCTCATGATCCTACTGATCGGCTGTACTGCACCTAACGCCGGCCCGGCCTCTCAGTCCTCGGCTACACCCAACGCTGTCCCTGCCACGCCATCTGCGGCCACACCCAATGGGGACGCGCTGCTGCAAGTCATTGCACCCGCCGGCACTACCGGTTTCTCGTTGAGCGACTTGCAGAAATTACCAGCCACCACGATCACCATTGACGGCAAGCCGCAAGATGGGCCTGCTGTATTGGACGTATTGAAAGCTGCCAACGTGACAGACTTCAAAGAAGTCACGATCAGCGGCTCAGGCAGCATCACGCTGCCCAAAGATCAAGTCACCCGCGAAGTTATTCTCGATTTCACCAATCGCGGCACGGTCAAATTCGCTGCGACCAATGTCCCCAAGGATAGCTGGCCTAAGGACATCGTCAAGATCGAAGTGAAGTGAGATGCGCTATTTAATTGGCATTGACGATACGGATAATCTGGAAACTCGCGGCACCGGCCATCACGCGCGTGATCTCGCCAACACGTTGAGCGCCAGGCGCCTCGCCGAAATTGAAGGCATCACGCGTCATCAACTGTTGGTCGATCCGCGCATTCGTTATACCTCCCACAATAGCTCGGCGTGTCTGACTGTGGAGGCCCAGCCCGATCGGCTTGAGGCGTTGATCGAAACGTGCCGCCAGTTTCTATCCACGGAAAGCGCGCCCGGTTCCGATGCGGGCCTCTGTGTCGCGGAATGGTCACGCACCAGCACGGCTGTGCAGCACTTCGGTCAACGCGCCAAGCGTGACATCCTGACGATGGCTGACGCGCTGACTCTAGCGCAAGACGAACTTCTGGTGCTGGAAGGACTTACCGGCGATCACGGCGGCGTCATCGGAGCCTTGGCGGCAGTGGGCTTGCGCGCCGCCGGAAACGACGGTCGCTTCTTGTGGTTAACCGGCCTGCGCGAATTGAGCGGCATCTATGTGGCCGATCAACTGCGGCGTGTCACGCCAATCGAATTGATTCAAACGATCGAGGGTGCCGACGTGCCACCCGCCGATCGGATTGAAATGGGCGAGTGGGTGCGCCCTTTGTTGAAGCACGGCTGTCCATTACTCTTAGTCGAGGAGGCACAGGGCCATGACGAGTATGAGTGGCGAGTTATCGCGAAAGACGTCGTTAAGAAACTCTCCGATTAGCACACGATTGACGTGGCAAGAAGCGCTGCCCCTGGTGGGCCTGGGGGCAGCGATCGTGGTAGTTACCAGCGTTTTTGATGGTTCGTTCAAGCTGCCCGGTCATACCGGCCTGGCCTGGTTGGCGCTGCTCATGATCGGGCGCACCACCTCGCGCTATCGTTGGGCCGCCGGTGTCTCGAGCATCGGTGCAGCCGTGGTCTCGACCCTGCCCTTCTGGGGATTTGGCGATCCTCTTAAATGGTTGATCTATCTGCTTGTCGGCCTGGCGCTGGATGTGATGTTCAACCTCGCACCGCGCTGGCAGTACAATGTATTGTTCCTGACGGTGATCGCCGGATTGGCTCACGCCATCAAACCGTTGATGCGTGTGGGGATCAGCGCTGCTACCGGAATGCAATATAGCTCACTCCTCAGCGGCGTGCTATATCCACTGGCTATGCACGTCTTCTTTGGACTTCTCGGCGGCTTGCTTGGCGCGGGGATGGTATGGGCTTTTCGCCGCATGACGAAGCACTGAGTGCGGCGTTTGACGATGCCTGTGAAAACGGTATCCCTCTGCCAGTGAGAAAAACAAAACCGGATTTCGTGCTGCACATCGCAGCCTCCGAAATCCGGTTCCCGCTTAACTTGCAACCGACTTCCAATCTCTAACTTCCAGCCTCCAATTCCTGCAACACCTTCACCAACTTGATGCGCCACGTCTCATTATTGGCGAGGTGCACCTCACGCCGTTGCACCGAGGCGGTGTTCCCCAAGCGCCTTTGCAGCCCAAACCGATCGGCATGTTCCAGCGCCTCGGACTTCAGCACGATGTTGTTGCGCTCGCGATCGCGCACGATGGCGCTGACCTGCGCCTTTGCGGCTAACACCTTCAGATGCAGTTGGAACATCAGATTTTCGACGGGCTTCGGGGGCGGCCCAAACCGATCGGCCAACTCCTGCGCCAGCGCATCGATCTCTTCGGCGGCGACGATGTTGCCCATCCGTCGATACAACTGCAAGCGCAATCCTTCATTGCCCACATACTCGGCGGGCAAGTGGGCCTGCAGCGGCAGATCGATATTGACGCCCGTCAGCGGCATCGAGGGCGCGGGGGTGCCATCGCGCAGCGCCTTCATCTCACTCACCGAACGTTGCAGCAACTTGGTGTACAGATCGAAGCCCACCGCGCTGATCTGTCCGCTCTGCCGCATGCCCAATAGATCGCCTGCGCCGCGAATCTCCAGATCGCGCATCGCGATCGAATAGCCCATGCCCAGATCGGTGGCTTCGCGGATCGCTTCCAGGCGATGGCGTGCATCTTCCGTCATGCCTGCTGCTTTGTCGTAGAGGAAATACGCATAGGCCCGCGTGGCGCCGCGTCCCACGCGCCCGCGCAATTGATACAACTGGGCCAGCCCAAACCGATCGGCCCGATCCACAATCAACGTGTTCGCATTCGGAATGTCCAGCCCGCTTTCGATGATGGACGTGCACAGCAGCACATCCAACTCATCCTTCACGAAGGCGACCATCACCCGTTCGAGTTCGTGCTCATCCAGCTGGCCGTGACCGGTGCCCACGCGTGCCTCTGGCACGATCTTCGCCAGTCGTTCGAAGATTTGCTCAATACCGATCACGCGGTTATGCACGAAGAAGACCTGTCCGCCGCGATCGAGTTCGCGCAAGATCGCCTGCCGCACCAGATGATCGTCGTATTCGCCCACGTACGTGGCGACCGGCATGCGCTCTTCGGGCGGCGTATCAATCGTGCTGATGTCGCGCACCCCCACCAGGCTCATGTACATCGTGCGCGGAATCGGCGTGGCCGTCAACGTCAGCACATCCACTTCGGTGCGCATCTTCTTCAGCTGCTCTTTGTGCGTCACGCCGAAACGCTGTTCCTCGTCGATGATGAGCAGTCCCAGATCTTTGAAGGTCACGTCGCGCTGCAACAGGCGGTGCGTGCCGATGATGATGTCCACGTTGCCTTCGCGCAGGTGGTTGAGGATAACGTCCTGCTCCTTCTCCGATCGGAAACGCGACAACATCTCGATCGAGACGGGGAAGGCAGCCAGGCGGTTGGTGAAGGTATTGTAATGTTGCTGCGCCAGAATCGTCGTGGGCACCAGCACCGCTACTTGCTTGCCGTCCTGTACTGCTTTGAAGGCTGCGCGCAGCGCCACTTCGGTCTTGCCGTAACCCACGTCGCCGCAGATCAAGCGATCCATCGGCTGCGGCTTTTGCATGTCGCTTTTTACAGCGCGGATGGCGCGCAGTTGATCGTCGGTTTCGATGTAAGGGAACGAGGCTTCCAGTTCATTCTGCCACGGAGTGTCGGCGCTGAAGGCATAGCCCGGCGAGAGTTCGCGCACGGCATACAATTCGAGTAATTCGCGCGCCACTTCCAGCGCCGCTTCCTTGGCCTTCGATCGAAGCTGACTCCAATCGGCCGTGCCCAACCGATGAACATCCGGCGCGTGGTCGTCCGCCCCGATATATTTACTCAGCCGATCGGCCTGATGAATCGGCACATACAACTTATCGCCGCTGGCATACGCCACTTGCAGATATTCGTTCTCGATGCCTTCCAGTGTGAGTTTGATCAAACCTTGGAAGACGCCGATGCCGTGATCGATGTGCACCACGTAATCGCCGGGCTGCAAGTCGGCGAAGAATTGTTCGGGCGTGATGGCTTTGGGCTTGCCGCGCCGGCGCGGTTGCGGGCGTGACCAACCGAAAATCTCCGCGTCGGTGATCACATGCAGCGACCACAGCCCTACCGATCGACGCTCGTTCTCGTCGCGCGGCGTGAGGCCGCGCAGCGTCCAGCCTTCATCCAGCAGACCCTGCACGAAGATCAATGTGCGAGGTTCCGGCGCAGTCAGCATACTGTGCACTGGCGGACGGTGATGATCGCGCTCGGCCCATAACTCCGCTAAGCGGCTCGCTTGCCGACTCACCACGATGACGCCGTCATTCATCGAACGCAGTTGTGCGATGTGATCGATGAAGGGCTTGAGTTGTCCGCCAAAACGTTGACCGGATGAGAAGGGCAGGGCGGTAGCCAGCGCGTGGTCGTCGGAGTGGGATTCCTCACCCAACGTGATGACACTGCGCCCGATCATCTTATCGCGCCACTCGTCCCAGGTGACGTAGGGCAGCGGGAAGTCGGGTGGCAGCGTGCCATCTTCTTCAGCCGAGCGGCGCAGATCGAGCGCTTGCTCTTCCAACTCGCTCCATATGTCGGTAATCTCGTCGCCGTCGTCCAGCACGATCACGGCGTTGCGTGGCAGATAGTCGAGCAGGGTCGCCGCATCGCTGTGCAGCAGCGGCAGATAAAACTCAATGCCCCGAAAGGGCGAACCGGCGATCAGGCCCTTCCGATCTTTTTCGAACTGCGCTTCCAGATCATCAGGCAGTTGCGAAGTATCCCAGGTCTTGATTTTCTCCGCGGCCAGCGGCCCGTTCTTGGGCAGCAGTTCGGCGGCGGGTGTAATGGGGGCCTGCTCCAGCATATCCAGCGAGCGTTGTGATGCCGGTTCGAAAGAACGCAGCGATTCGATCTCGTCGCCAAAGAATTCAATCCGCAATGGGCGTGCTAACGTCGGGGGAAACACATCGACGATGCCGCCGCGCCGGCTGAATTCGCCCGGGGATAAGACGGTGGAAACGCTGTCATAGCCGAAGCCCACCCACGCTTCCAGCAGTTGATCGAGGTTGATCGTCTGGCCTTTTTTCACGGCGCGCGTGCCCAATCGAAAAGCGCGCGGAGGCAGGGTGCGGAACATCAAGGCGCGGGCGGAGGCGACGATGATCGGAGACGCAACCTCCGGGAGGGTAGTGGTCAAGCGTGCCAGCACTTGCAAGCGTTCGGCCACCACTTCACGCGGCCACGGGGCGCGCTCATAGAACAGCGCCGAAGGCTCGGGGAAGCGCAGCAACCGATCGGGTGTGGCGAGGCCGTAGGCGCGCAGTGAATCGACCAGCGCCTGGGCCCGATCGGGCTTGGCCGCGATAACGAGCACCGGCCGATCGAGTGGTTGAACGAGTGAGGCTAACACCAACGGGCGAGCGGCGCGCAATACGGGGAGTCGCCACGCTCCGCGGCCTTCGTGCGGGTCATCCAGTTCGCGGGCAAGTTGCTGAAGCTGAGTTTGCTCAGACAGTAACGGCAACAGGCCGGAGAGATTGATCGAGTCGCTCACGTTGCGGCCTGATGCGTGAAAAATGAAAAGTGAAGAGTGATGAGTGAACCGTTTCACTCGTCACTTTTCACTCGTCACTCTCCACCTTTTATCTCAATTCATCGGTTTCGATGATCTCATCCGCCGCCAGATTGGGTGTGATGAGAACATCTTTCTTGCTGAGTTTCTGCACAGCCGATAAGACGCGGGCCACGCCGGGCTTGGGCTCGCCCACCTTCGATTGCGTCTGCCGCACGAATTGATCCACCGAAATATTGGGTGGATTCATGCCGAGGGCGCGGGCCTGCGTCCAGTTCTTTTGCAGCATGTCGTCGACCTGCGCGCTCAAGCCCGTGGGGCGCTTGGCGGCAGACGTGCGTGTCCGTGCGGCTGAAGGCGCTTTGCGCACCGGCGCTTCTTCGCCCTCTTCGGCTTCTTCTGGTTCGAAGTCGTCATCGACGTCATCATCATTGACTTTGCGCGCCGGCTTCGCCGTGCCGCTGTTCTTTTGCAACCGGATCACTAAGGTGTCGGTGCTCAAACGGGTCGGCGGAATTTTCTTGATGGCATTCAACATCTCGCTCATCGGCACTTCGCGCCCGACGCGCTCGCGGATACGTTTGACGATCGATTCGGCCATGCTGGGCGTGCAGCGGAATGCTTTGGCAAACACTTCATATTCGTTCATAGCGTTGTCCTATCCCCTGGCTGGTTTGCGTTAAATTGATTCATCGCAATCGTGATACCTTCCTTCGTGAATACGTCGATCGCTTGTACGGCGCGATCGAGCAAGCTGTCTAATTCGGCGGCTTCGGCGCGGCTGAAATCTTGCAAGACAAACGCGGCCGGATCCATGCGGCCGGGCGGCCGGCCAATTCCGATGCGCAGCCGCGCGAACTGATTGCCGCCCAAATGTTGCATGATCGAGCGCATGCCGTTGTGTCCGCCGGCGCCGCCTTCGGCGCGCAGCCGGATCGTTCCAAACGGCAGATCGAGATCGTCGAAGATGACCAACAAGCGTTCGACGGGAACTTTGTAGAAGCGCAGCAGCGCGCCCACGGCGCGGCCACTCTCGTTCATGTACGTCTGCGGCTTGGCGGCAATCACCCGCCGATCGTCCACGCGGCCCGGCGCGATGATGGCATGCTGCTGGACTTTGTTAAAGGCGATTGTATGGGCGGCCGCCCACCGATCGGCGGTGAGAAACCCGACATTGTGGCGATTGCTCGCATATTCGCGGCCGGGATTCCCTAACCCGACGATCAACGTGACCTCATCATTGGCCGCTTCCGGCGCGACTGTTCTGAATCGATTCAACAAGTGCATCTAATTTCAATTGCTCATGGTACATGTAGTGTCATTTAAGCTAACGTGTCGGCCAAGTCATTCCCGCATGTTGTTAGCGGGAATCCAGCGGCTGTGCGAGCAGCGAATCTGGATGCCCGATAGCCCTGTCCGCGCTTTGCGCGGGGGCGCGCATGGCGAAAGCACTCGGGCATGACGTTCATTGAACATTGCTCTATCTGCGTCGTTGCTGGCGGCGCACCTGCTTCGCCCCCCAACGTCCGACTTGAACGACACCCACGATCACAAACAGACCTGCCGTCAACGCCATCCCGCCCACACAAGCCGATCCGAACTGGCCTAAGTCGATTCCTAGCACAGCAGCTGTTGCATTGCGATTAGAGGCCGCTGTGCTGCGTGGCGTCGCATTGGAGGCCGCTGGTGCTTCGGGAACGCTGGTCGGCGGTTGTTCAACCATCACCGTCGCCAGCGGTTGAATGACTTCCACGGCGGGCAGGGTGGCTTGCTCGGCTGGAAAAGTGGGCGCAGGTGGAATCGAAGTGGGTGTGCCGACCGGCCCGCTGTTGCTGACTTTGAGGCCGTGCACAAACGCTTCGCTGTAGTTGCTGTCTTTGCGAATGGCCCGCAGTCGCAGCGCGTATTGCCCATCGGCGATGACACTGGTATTCCACGTGCCGATCGTGCCGTTATCGACCGGTTGTTTGCCTTCCGCAAAAGGTTGCCAGGCATCATTGGGATTGGGATCAGGTCCGTAGGCCAGTTCCCAGCGCGCAAATTCCGGATGATTCGCCGAGCCTGAGATGGTGACCAGGCCGGACAGGGCCTGACCTTCCGTAGGGGATGTGATCTGTGCGATGTCCGCGCCTTGCGGCACTGGTGCGGCGTGCGCCGGGCCAAGGAGCGTAAGGCTGATAAGAATAACGAGGGCGGGCAACAGACTGCCGCGCCACTTTACTGCCGAAACCGTCATGCGATCTTCAACCCTCCGTCGGATTCAACAAACGAAGAGTGTAACACAGTTGATCACCTTCGACAAGGAATTTTTTATTCGCAAACAAGGCTCCTGCGGGAACGCTTCATCGGCTGGGTGAGCAACGTGCGCTCAAACAAAACCTCCTGAGCGGGCTCTGGACTTGCTCAGGAGATTGACGATTAACCACGCACTCGTCAACGGTGATTCAGCAGCCATCAAAGCCGCACGAGGTCGGTGTGGGGGTGAGTGTGTGCGTTGGTGTGGGCGTGACTGGTGAAACGACTTGCACCTCAACATCATAAGTGGGCCAGCCACCTGACCGAAACCAGGAATTTTTGACGGTATCGTTGATATCGAAGTGCAGGATGTAATGCCCCGCTGTGGTGGGGATGTCATCGATCGCAATGATCTTTTCGGGCGAAGGATCGCCGGGTTGAATATCACAGACCGAGACTTCCCCTTTCCCCAGTTGCCACCAGCCCGAAGGTCCAGTCGAAGACCAAAAGTACCGCAGGTTGTAGCGAGAATCAGGGATGGGGAACCCATCCAGCCCGATGCATTGCCAGGGATAAATGCCTGTATTTTGGATCTGGATGACAGCCTGATAGGAGCTGCCGATCCGCAAGACGGGAGGTTGACTATCGGTCGCCTTCCATTGGAACTTCAACGGATTCCAGCGCCAAGCCGGCGAGATGATTTGCTTATCATTGTTGGCATCACGCAAGTGCACGCGGGTGAAGTAGTGGAAGAGGATTTGCTCGGCGCGCGTCCATTGGACACTCCATAGTTCTCCTGGTAAATCTATTCCGCAACGATTACCTCGCGCCCAGCGATTGGCCCCTATCTGGCTTAGGCCATAGTGGTTGAAAGACGCCGCTCCTGAAGCTGGGCAAGGCTGTTGATTTATGCTGATAGGGTCTTCTACGCCAACCAGCGCCAGGTCGTCGAAACTAACATCTTCCGTTCGATTGGCTACGTCCGAGAAGTGATTGGCCTGAGTGGGCTTATCACCACTTCCAAAGGATGACATGTAATAGCGTGGCGCAAGGGCGTCACAAAACCTCTTTTGATCCTCATTGATGAGCGGACTGGGCAACCCACACCCTGAGCTGGGAAATGCCGGATTGAGTGTGTTAAATTTATAAGGAATAAAGACCTGACGTTGATTGCTGTTGTTGATTGAATAACCCCGGTCCCCCGGTCCTTTAGAGACCAGACAAATGAGCGCATGGTAATAGCCCCTGCGCGTAACGTGATATTCTCAAACCCTGCCCCCATCTCTTGCGATAGCACATCGGACAGGTATTCGTTCTCAATGCCGACCCACGGCACTGAATCATCCCCATAGGGATAAGAAAGTCTTTGCTCTTTATTGCAAATCGGATTCTTGGGGTCGTTGTCAGCATCAGGATCAAAGCAGAAAGCAGTGCATCCGTAGAGTAACCTGCCTTTTCCTTGGTTACACATTATTCCTCTGTCCGCTGCACCATCTCGACTTAACGCATTCATCTCTACTTGGATGAATGCTATCGGGGTATAAAGAGGTGCGGGAGTTAGCGTCGGAAGATCATTCTGCAAATCGTAGGCACGTGCTGACACTGGTCGAATACTGGCACGACCCTCTATACTGAGTGTCGAGATCGCTACTGCGGCAACGAACACGAGCAACGCAATGATGACAACTCTAGGTTTGTTCATGGCATGTTCCTGATCATCTATTCAGAAGTTACGGAACTTTACTGGTGGCAATCAGGCAAATATGGTCTTCCGTGATAAGCTGGCCGCGCGGCCAGATAGGGCATTTGATCGCCAGAAGACGGCCATCCGGAGACCAGCTCATTTCACGCCATCCCCCGGAGCCGCCGCCGACTGTCGCGTTTGGCAACATTTGTTGTACCTTCTGCGAAGACACGTCAACTAGATACAGTTGGTGTATTACATCATTGGGAGCATTGGATTGAGCTACTAGTGTGAGTACTGCTAGATGCTGGCTCTCTGCTCCCCACTCCATATCGAGAATATCGCCTGTCCCCAAATCAGGAAAAAACGGTTGGCCGGTGTTCATGTCGATCACGGCGAGATGCCGTTGTGGTTCACTCCCTTCCGACACAGTCGGTCTAACCAACATGGCGAGATGCTGCCCATCCGGGCTCCATGTCGCGAGGCTGCCTGACAACGGCTTGTCCTGCTGTCGAATTTCGATTCGACAAATTTCACCGGTTTGAGTATCGGCGAGTAACATCCCTGAGCTTGTGGACAGTAGAATCTGTGAGGCTTGACCGGGACGCCAGGTGGATCGCATCCGACGATTTTTCACCGAGGATTCCTGCTCTGCACGAGAACTATCGGAAAAATCCCACTGCGCCAGATCGAGTGATGTCACTTGCCCAGCTTGAGCTACAACATCAAACCGTTGCAATTGTGGGCCAAGTGGTTGATCGCCTCTTTCGCGTGAAAAGAAAGTCACGCGCCCGGAAGAATCGACTGCTAGTGACTCCTCATCGACACCCATTGCAATACGCTGAGCCTGCTTTGCAGAGCCCCAACTGATCCACAGATCGTCACGATAAGTTCCTATGGATTGATCAAGATATTCAAAGTCACTATACGCAAGTGCTTGTTGTTGCGGTAACCAAGCCACCCAGCCATCCCCTAGCCGTTCGGCATATCGGTGAAGTTCACCCGTCTGAACATCCAGAACTTCGATGGTGAACCGATCAATGCTCTCGTCGTAGCCATTGATCACTAAGTGCGTACTGTCCGGCAACCAACCAGAGATCGAATGAATTTCTTTAGCAGTGGAGGTGAAGATTACTTGTGGTTCTGAAAAAGAATATGATGTTGCCAAAGATGCAGGCGTTGTTGTGTTCTTGAATTGACACACTGGCGGCTTGTGTAGCGTTGAAGTCATGGCTTCTGTGGATGCATTAGCACTTGTAATTGCCGTTGGCTGTGCTGTGGCTGTACTCACTTGCTGCGCGGGTCTACTTCTGGTCTCCGGCTTGCAGGCGCTGATGACAACAACCAACAGCAAGACTCCGGTCAGGCTGAGCAAAAGACTCAGGTGGCGTTTCATAGTGGATCTCCTTTAGTGCCAAGTAAGTGACGCGGGTGAAGTGATCGATGGGAGATGGTGATGGTGTGAAGATTGCTTTCGGCAGAACAGCACAACCGGGCTGGTTATAGCAGAGGGGGAGAGAGAAAGTCAATGCCAGGGAACGCATGCTATCAAGCCAAACCTCCTGAGCAAACATCACAAGAGTCTGCTCAGGAGGTTGACGATCAACTACTCACTTGTCAACGATGCCTCAACAGCCATCGAAGCCGCAGGAGGTGGGGGTGGGCGACGTGGCGCTCTAAATCTCCACATACTCCGTGCGCGTGATCTTTCCCGCATCCACCGGCAGAATTGCCAGCAGTTCGTAAATCAGCGCCGCCTTCTTCTCCGCATCGCGCCGCGTCCAGGTGCGGCTCTTGATCTCCATGAAATAACCGGGCAAGGCCGGCTCCGTCATTCGATCGACGTTGACCATGAACTCGGTTTCTTTGTAGACGATGTGATAGCGCTGCCGTTCTTTATCGATCGTGCGTTCGCTGGTCGCGCGGAAATATTCCCGGTAGAAGCGCAGCGAGCGATCGGCCCGCGCCGTAAAGCGCGCACGGGAGAGCAAGATCGACTGCGCGAACTCGCGTTCCTTGGCGGGCTGCGTGTAGGTCAGCAAATAGCGCGCCTCGGCGACCTCGCCGTTTTTGTCCAGGATTTCATCTTCGCGATAGCGCACGCGCCCCTGCTGCGGATCGGCGAACCAGAAGTACGTGTCATACTGATTGCGCCGTGAAGACCGGGCGATGGTAATGGGCGGCTGCTTCAAGGCCCGATCGATCGCGGCGGGATCCTCGATCGCCACTTTCACCTGCACTTCAAACATCTCTTCCTGGTTCAAGCCGCCGATGACGATCAACTTGTCCAGCAGGTTCCCTTCGCGATTGATCAAGAACGCATCGATCTGCTGCGCGATGTCCTGCGCCTGCGCCGTCACCGTGGGCAGATCGACGGTCAACAACGCCCGATCGCGCATCAACGCCCGACCGTTGCACCATACATCACGCACATCGCTGCTCTTGCAAGCGTACACCAATTGCGAATAGACCATCTCTGGTTCGCGGTGGAAGCGCGGCGTATTGTGCAGGCCCGTCAGATCGACCACCACCACATCGGCGCGTTTGCCCACCTCGAGCGAGCCGGTCAGGTGATCGAGATGGATGGCCCGCGCTCCGCCGATGGTTGCCAGTATCAACGACGTGCGCGCAGGCGCCACGAGTGGATCGTGCGTCGCGCCCTTGGCAAGAAATGACGCCAGTCGCATCTCTTCGAACATGTCCAGATCGTTGTTGCTGGCCGTGCCGTCCGTGCCGATACCCAATTTCACGCCAATTTCGATCATCTCTTTGACCGGCGCAATGCCGCTGGCGAGTTTCAAATTGCTGGATGGGTTGTGCACGACGCCCGCCCCGGCGTTCTTCAGCGTGCGAATCTCACCGGAGTCCACGTGCACGCAATGCGCGGCGATCAACTGCGTTTCCAGCAAGCCGTACTTTCTGATCCACGGTACCACCGGCATGCCGTGCTGCTTGCGGCAGTCTTCCACTTCCAGCAGGGTCTCGGACACGTGCGTGTGCAGCGGCACATTGTAATCGGTCGCCAGCGCCACGCACGCCTCCAACACTTCCGGCGGACACGTGTAATGCGCGTGCGGTCCCACAGCGGGCACGATCAATGCGTGGCCCTTCCACTTCTCGATGAACAGGCGGCACGACTCGACCGAATCTTCATACGAGGCCGCATCGGGCGAGGGGAATTTCAATATCGTTTGAGCGAGCACGCCGCGCAGTCCGGCCTGCACTGTAGCCTCGGCGATGGCGTCTTCGA
>Ga0182021_10004372_pt1 | contig 16640 bp, 15 predicted proteins | sample 612E3MmetaG_FD_120493 | JGI IMG/M metagenome (GOLD analysis project Ga0182021, IMG submission 120493) | Permafrost microbial communities from Stordalen Mire, Sweden - 612E3M metaG (Illumina Assembly) | ecosystem: Environmental > Terrestrial > Soil > Wetlands > Permafrost | place: Sweden...
CGACGAGCTGTGGAACGGCGGAGCGCTGAAGGACTACGACGGCGACGGCCGCGTGACGCCGCTCGAGCAGCTCCGCTACATCGACGAGGAGCTGGGCGGCAAATACTTCACCCCCTGGCACAAGTTCAACCATCCCCAGCTCGGCGAAGTCGAGATCGGCGGGTTCAATCCCAAGTTCTGGAGCCAGAATCCCCCGCCCGAGCTCCTCGAGGAATGGATCGTCAAGGAGGGCAACTTCAACCTGTTCCTCTACAAGTCCCTGCCCCAGGTCAAGATCGTCTCGACGAAGATCGAGCCGGTCAAGAAGGAGCCGGGGATGTTCGAGATCGTCGGCGTCTTCACGAACGAAGGCTTCCTGCCGACCGCCCTCAAGCAGGCCGACCGGGTGAAGATCGTCCGGCCGGATGCGGTCCAGGTCGCGCTGCCGGCCGGGCTGGAATTCGCCGGCAGCCGGGCCCGCCAGGAGATCGGCTTCCTCCAGTCGAAGCAGACCAAGGAGGTCCGCTGGAAAGTCAAGGGCCAACCCAAGCCCGACGCCGAAGCCGAGGTGACGATCTCCTCGACCCGGGGCGGCGTCGAGAAGGCGAAGTTCAAGCTCGCCCTTCCGAAATAGCGCATGGAACGCGCCTACGTCCCCGACACGAGCCCCTACGCGACGCTGGCCGCGCTGGCCCGGTCGGGGGCGCGGGCCGCGCTGGCGACCGTCGTGGCCGCCGACGGGTCGACGCCCCAGGTCCCCGGCGCCTCGGCGGTCTTCACGGCCCGGGGCCTTGCGGGCGGGACCGTGGGCGGCGGCATCGGCGAGGCCCGCGTCGAAGCCCTGGCCCGCCGCGCGATCGCCGCGGGTGTCTCGCGGTTGACGACGCTCAACCTCGGCTACGATCCTTCCGCGGAGGGCGAGGCCATCTGCGGGGGCCGGCTCCGCGTCCTCGTCGACGCCCGCCCGGAACGCCATGTCCCCGTCTTTCTTAAAATGATGGAGGACGTCCGCCGCCGGAAGCCCGGAACGCTCCTCACCTGGATCGGGGCGGCGCGCGGGGCGCGCGACTCGGCCGCCAAAGGCGACCTGGTCGTCGCAGAGCGAGCCGACGTCCGGCGTCTCTGGCTGCCGGTCGGCGCGACGGGGGTTCTTCCATGGGGTCCTCCTTTTTCACGGTTGCGGGAGATCCCCGGCGCATACCGCTCCGCCCTGCGGAGCATCGATGGTCGCGCCTTCAGCGCATGCTGCTCCGCCCTGTGGGCCGGCGCGCCGGGCCTGTTCGAAGGCCGGCACGGAGCGCTCTATGTCGAGCCTCACGCCCCGGCTCCCCGTCTGATCATCGCCGGCGCGGGGCACGTGGGCCGGGCCGCGGCCCATCTCGGGCATCTGCTGAATTTCGAGGTCATCGTCATCGACGACCGGCCGGAATTCGCCGACGCCGACCGCTTCCCTGAGGCCTCGCGGATCGTGGTCGCGCCGGCATCCCGGGCGCTGCGGCGGCTGCCGCTCGGCGCGGACGCCTACGTGGTGATCGTCACCCGGGGCCACCGGGACGACGAGGGCGCCCTGCGGGCTTGCATCCGCCGCAGGGCGGCCTATGTCGGGATGATCGGCAGCGCGCGCAAGGTCGGCCTCCTCCGCGAGCGGTTCCTCCAAAAGCGCTGGTGCTCCCCGGCGGAATGGGACCGGGTCCGGACTCCCATCGGTCTGCCGATCGGCTCCCGGACCGTGGAGGAGATCGCGGTGAGCATCGCCGCCGAGCTCGTGGCGGTCAGGAGCGCTCGCCGGACATGAGAAGCGCGGGCCCGGCGGGACGAGGAGCGCGCGGATGATCTGGGCCGTCGTCCTGGCGGCGGGCGAATCGAGGCGCATGGGCCGGCCGAAGCAGCTCCTCCCCTACGGGAAAAGCACGATCCTCGAGACCGTCCTGGAGAACGTCCTCGCCTCCCCCGTCGACAGCGCTCTCGTCGTCCTGGGCGCGGCCGCCGACCGCGTCGGTCCGCTCGCCGCGAAATTTCCCGTGGCCACCGTGGTGAACCCCGATTTCCACGCGGGGATGCTGTCCTCGGTCCAATGCGGGATCCGGGCCCTGCCCGCGTCCGCCCGGGCGGCCCTGATCTTCCTCGGCGACCAGCCCCGGATCGCCCCCGCGACGGCGGGCCGGGTCGTGGCGGAATACCGGGCCTCGGGCCGGGGGCTCGTCCTCCCCGTCCATGACGGGGCGGGGGGGCATCCCCTGCTCATCGACCTCAAGTACCGGGAAGAGATCGGCCGGCTCGACGCGGGCGTCGGCCTTCGCGAGATCCTGGACCGCCACCCGGACGACGTGGCCCGGATCGCGGTCGACGATCCGGGGGTGAGAGTTGACATCGATACCCCCGACGATTATGATAATTGGGCGTAGCCGGGCCGCCTCCGGGGCCCGGGAGAAGCGCATGGATTCGGACGGCGAAAAAACAGGAAGATTTTCCCCCCTTCGTCGTCTAAAGGGTGTGTAAGGAGGTTTACATGAAAAAAGTGTTAGTCCTTTCTTTGGTTGTTCTTCTCACCGGGATCGCGATCTATGCCGCCGCCAGCCTGACGGGCAACTGGGAGCTCACGATGACCACCCAGCGGGGCGAGCAGAAGTCCGACATGGTCTTCACCCAGACCGCCGACAAGCTCGATGTCGTCATGAAGAGAGCCGGCCGCGACGGCACGATCACCGAGACCAAGGGCACGGGCACGGTCAAGGGCGCCGACGTCGAGTTCTCGATCACGCGCACCGGCCGCGACGGCAATCCGATGACCACGACCTACACGGGCAAGATCGTCGACGACAACACGATCACCGGCAAGGTCACGATGATGCAGAATGAGGTCGACTGGAAAGCCACCCGCAAGAAGTAACGCGACCGCGACTTTTCTGATCTGTTCCTGAGGCTGCAATCCCCCTCAGTCCCCGGCCGCCGGGGAGTGAGGGGGATTGCGCTTTTTGGGGGGAAAATCCCCCGTCTCTTATCGAAACCCCCTTTTTCTGCTATAATCTCTGGGCTTCGGTTCCGTCCTCGCGTGCAACGGAGGGCCGGGGGCGCTCGTTTTGCCCTTGGAATGCCTCGAATCGGGAAGATTTCTCCGCGGCTTTCGTCTAAGTAATGACGGAGGCCGAAGGCCATGACATCGTATGGAAGACATGTCGCTCGTCGAACAGGCTCAACACGGGAGCCGCGACGCCTTCGAAACCCTCGTCAAAAGGTATGAACGAAAAGTGTTCCATCTCGCGTACGGCTTCGTCCAGGACAGCGCTGCGGCCGATGACCTCGCCCAGGAGGTCTTCATCAAGGCCTATTTCGCCCTGCCGAAGTTCCATTTCAAATCCGAGTTCGGGACCTGGCTCTACCGGATCGCGGTCAACCACATCAAGGACCACCTGAGAAAGACCGCCCGCAAGAAGGAGGTCTCGCTCGAGGAGATCGCCGACCTTCCGTTCGCCGGGGCGGACGAGGTCCGGGAGCGCGAAGAGACGCAGACCCGCGACGAGAGGAAGAAGGTCATCTTCCGCGTCCTGGAGGGCCTGCCCGAAAAATATCGGACGATCCTGACCCTGCGGGACGTCCGTGGGCTTTCATACGAAGAGGTCGCCGGAGCCCTGGCGATCTCCCGTGGCACAGTGGATTCGCGTCTGCACCGCGCGCGCAAGATGCTCCGGAAGAAGATGGGGCCGTATCTGGCCTTGCAAGGAGGAGCCCATGACTTGTAAGGAAGCTCGCAAACGCATGTTCGGGCCGACCGCCGGGCGGGACGAGGCGGAGCGCCATGCGGCCGGCTGCGCCGACTGCCGCTCGTTCGCGCGCGACTACGCGTCGATTCTGGGGATGCTGAGGCCCGGCGCCGAGCCCGAGCCCCTGCCCTATTTCCAGGAGCGGCTCTGGGTGAAAATCGCGAAGCGGGAGAAGGCCGAACCCCAGGCGCTCTGGATACGCTGGAGCCTGCGGGCGATTCCAGTCTCGCTCGTCCTGATCGCCGTCTTCGTCGGGGCCATCCTCTTCCTCGGCCCCGCCCTCGAGGACGACATGAGCCAGCCCGCGGCGCTCCTCATCAGGAACGCGAACCCGCTGACCGAAACGAACGCCCTGTTCAACGACGACAAGATCGAGACCAAGAGCATGATCATCATGTTCACCGGCAACGAGATGGCGTCCTCGCGGAGATATCGACCGTGAACAAATCGAAATGGTGGATCGCCCTGGCCCTGGTCCTGGTCTTCGCGGCCGGGGTCACCCTGGGCGTTTTCGGCGGGCGCTGGCTCCTGGCCCGCCGGCCGCCGGACCACCGGTCGGACGCGCCGTCGCAGGAGCGCTGGGCCAAGGAGCTGGGCCTGACGGCCGACCAGCAGGCCAAGATCCGGGATATCTTCAAGCAGAACGACGACCGGATCAAGGACCTGCGCAACGACTATTATAAGCACATCGGGGAGATGCGGGACGCGATCCGCAAGGACATCGACGACCTCCTCACTCCCGAGCAGAGGCAGAAAATGGAGGCGATGATCCAGAAGATGGAGCAGCGCCGGAAAGAGAATTCCCCGAGGGATAAGCGCGGCGAGTCCCCGATCAAGGAAAACCCTATAAAGGAGAAGCAAGGTGAAAAAGAAACTGATCATCGGAGTGGTGGTCCTGGCGGTTCTCGTGGGAGCTGGCCTGGGGCTTGGCCTTTTTAAGGGCGGCAAGGTCAAGGTCAGATACCGGACCGACGTCATCGCCAAGGGCGATATCGAGGCCATGGTCGTGACCTCGGGCACCCTCGACGCCGTCACCGTCGTCGATGTGGGCAGCCAGGTCTCGGGCAAGATCGCCAAGCTCTACGCCGATTTCAACTCGCCGGTCAAGGCCGGGCAAATCGTGGCCCAGCTCGACCTGGATCTCCTCCAGGCGAAGGTCGACCAAAACCAGTCGAACTACGAGAGCGCGAAGGCCAAGTACGAGCAGGCCAAGGTCACCCTGGACACCACCAAGAAGAAATATGATCGGTCGCTCGACCTCTTCAACCGGAACCTGATCTCCTTCGAAGAGCAGGAGACGGCCGAAGCCAACTACCTCCAGGCCAAGGCCGGTCTCATCACCGCCCAGTCGAGCGTCGACCAGGGCAAGTCCCAGCTCGACTCGAGCAAGGTCGACCTGTCCTACGCCATCATCCGGTCCCCGATCGACGGCGTTGTCGTCACCCGGAACGTCAACCTGGGCCAGACGGTGGCGGCGGCGATGACCGCGCCGGTGCTGTTCAAAGTCGCCAGCGACCTGACCAAGATGCAGCTCACCTGCGCCGTGGACGAGGCGGACATCGGCAAGATGAAGGAAGGCCAGAAGGTCCGCTTCACGGTCGACGCCTTCCCGGGCGAGCCTTTCAACGGGGCGGTCTCGCAGGTCCGGCTGGCCTCGACGGTCGTCTCGAACGTCGTCACCTACAGCTGCATGGTGAGCGCCGAGAACCCCGAATTGAAGCTGAAGCCGGGCATGACGGCCACGGTGTCGGTCATCGTCGGCGAGGCCAAAGGCGTCCTCAAGGTCCCGAACTCGGCCATGCGCTTCACGCCCTCGACGCTCGATCCCAAGGACATGGAAAAGCTCCTGGCCGACATGCGGTCCCGGATGGGTGGCGGCCAGGGCGGCCCCCAGGGCCAGGGCGGTCAGGCGAGCCAGGGCGGACGGCAGGGCGGCGGCCAGGGCGGACAGCGCCAGGGCGGCGGCCAATCGCCGGCGGACATAACTCCCGAGCAGCTGGCCCGGCTTCAAGCGCTGGCCAAGAACCGTGTGCGCACCGGCGGAACGGTGTGGGCCATCGATGACGCCGGCAACCTGACGCCGTTCATGGTCCGGACCGGCCTGACCGACAACACCTACTCCGAGATTCGCGGCAGCGAGCTCAAGGAAGGGATGAAGGTCATCACCGGTGAAGAGACGCCGGGCGCCAAGCCCTCCGCCACCACGCAGCAGGGGATGGGCTTCGGCCAGCCGAACATCATGCGGATGGGCGGCGGGCCGGGCCGGTAAGCTCCCGCTCCGTCGAAGATTACGAAAATGGAAAAGAATGTCATCCACCTTGAAAACCTGACGAAAACCTATTTCATGGGCGATACGCAGGTGAAGGCCCTCCGGGGCGTCACCTACACCATCAAGGAAGGCGATTTCGTGGCCATCATGGGTCCCTCGGGGTCGGGCAAGTCCACGCTGATGAACATCATCGGCTGCCTGGACAAGCCGACGACCGGCCAGTACCTCCTTGACGGAGAGGACGTGTCCCAATACGACAAGAACCGTCTGGCCGAGACCCGGAACAAGAAGCTCGGGTTCGTCTTCCAGACCTTCAATCTCCTGTCGCGCACGACGGCCCTCGAAAACGCCGAGCTCCCCCTTCTCTATTCGAACGTCCACGGCAAGGAGCGGGTGAAGCGTGCCCTGGCCTCGCTCGAGGCCGTCGGCCTGAAAGGCCGCGAATACCACAAGACCAACCAGCTGTCGGGCGGCGAGCAGCAGCGCGTGGCCATCGCCCGGGCGCTGCTCAACAACCCCGCCCTCATCCTGGCCGACGAGCCGACCGGAAACCTCGACAGCAAGACGGGCGACGAGATCATGAACATCTTCCGCCGGCTCAACGAGGACCAGAAGAAGACGCTGGTCATCATCACGCATGACCCCGACGTCGGCGCCCAGGCCCGGCGGCGGATCTTCATCCGCGACGGCCTGATCGTCCGGGAAGAGAACACCTGAGGAGATCGAAATGAACATTTTCCGAATCTTAAGGGTGTCGTTCCGGGCCCTCGGCCGGAACAAGATGCGCACCTTCCTGACGATGCTCGGCATCATCATCGGTGTCGGGGCGGTCATCGCCATGGTCAGCATCGGCGCCGGCGCGAAGCAGGCGGTCGAAGACCGGTTCAGCTCCATGGGCACGAACCTCCTGTTCGTCAGCCCCGGCAGCAAGAACGCCCAGGGCGTCCGGACCGGCTTCGGCGGCTTCCAGACCCTCAAGGCCGACGATGCCAAGGCGATCAAGGACGAGTGCCCCTCCGTCTTGGATGTCTCCCCCAGCGTGAGTTCCCGATCCCAGGTCATCCTGGGGAACAAGAACTGGAACACGAGCGTCCAAGGCACGGGGGCGGGCTATCCCGAAATCCGGAAATGGCCCGTCGAGTTTGGGTCCTATTTCGACGAGTCCCAGGTCAAGGCCGGGGCCAAAGTCTGTGTCCTCGGGAGCGAAGTCCGCAAGAACCTCTTCGACACCGATGATCCGATCGGCAAGGTCATCCGCATCAAGAAGGTTCCTTTCACCGTCATCGGGGTTCTCGTGGCCAAGGGTGAGTCGGCCGGCTTCGGCAGCCGCGACGACCAGATCTGCATCCCCTACACCACCCTCATGATGCGCATCCAGAAGACCGATTACATTTCGTCCATCGACGTCGCGGCCGTCTCGGCCGATACGACGACCAAGGCGGTGCAGGAGATCACGGACCTCCTCCGCAACCGGCACAAGATCATGCCCGGCTCGGACGATGACTTCCAGGTTCGCAACATGGCCGACATCGCCGAGAGCGCGGCCGACGCGACCAACATCCTGACCCTTCTCCTGGGGAGCATCGCCTCGATCTCCCTGCTCGTCGGCGGGATCGGGATCATGAACATCATGCTCGTCTCGGTGACGGAGCGGATCCGGGAGATCGGCATCCGGATGTCGATCGGGGCCAAGGAGAAGGACATCCTCCTCCAGTTCCTGGTCGAAGCGATCGTCTTGAGCCTGTTCGGCGGGCTTCTGGGCATCGCCCTGGGCGTGGGCGTCTCCAAGCTGCTGAAGTTCATCCCCATCTTCGCCTCGATCACGACCGTCGTCTCGCCGAGCTCCGTCATACTCGCCTTCCTCTTCTCCGCGTCCGTGGGCGTCTTCTTCGGCTTCTACCCCGCCCGCAAAGCGTCCAAGCTCGATCCGATCGAAGCCCTGCGCTATGAATGATAAAGGAGTCTGACATGTCCCTTCGCAGATCGATTTTTCCCATAGCCCTGGTGCTCGCCCTCCTGCTGCCGTCGTTCGGCCAGGACGCGGCCCCGGGGAAAACGCTCTCCCTGACGCTGAATGATGCCATCGCCCGGGCCCTCCAGAAGAACCTCGCCCTCCAGGCCGCGGTCGTCTCCCCGGAGCTGTCCCAGGCGGCCGTGAAGCTGGCCGGGGAGAAATACTTCCCGTCCTTCGCGTTCAGCTATTCCGACCAGAACAACAAGAGTGCCTCATACTCCTGGCTGGATACGACGGGGACGCAGAACCTCACGTTGGCCTCGACCTATTCGGGCCAGGTGAGCCAACAGCTCCCCTCGGGCGGAACCTTTTCGATCACGGTCAACGGCAGCAAGACCGACACCAACAAAAAGGCCCAGACGATCAACCCCAGCTACCAGGGCCAGCTCTCGTTCAACCTCTCCCAGCCCCTGCTCCAGGGCTTCGGCCCCACGATCGCGAACTACCTCATCATCGTCGCCCGGAGCAACCTGGACATCTCCCAGACGACATTCCTCAAAACCGTCCAGGACACGGTCTACAACGTGACGACAGCCTACTGGAGCCTCGTCTACGCCATCGAAAACCTCAAGGTCCAGCAGGTGGCCCTCCAGCTGGCCAAGGACCAGCTGGCCCTGAACCAGCGATCCGTCGAGATCGGCACCCTCTCTCCCCTCGACCTCATGAGCGCCCAGGCGGAGGTTGCGACGCGCGAGGCGAACATCATCGCCGCCGAGGCGGCGATCAAGAACGCCGAAGACCAGATGAAGATGCTGATCAACCTTTCCGACGAAGAGCAGAAGGGGCTGGGCTCGGTCGTCGCCCTCGACAAGCCTTCGGTCGAAGAGCAGAAGGCGGACCTCGACCAGGCCCTGATCCTGGCCATGGCCAAGCGGACCGATCTGCAGATCTCCCACATCGGCCTCCATCTCAACGATCTCAACCTGACTTATACCAGGAACCAGCTCCTCCCCAACCTCAGCCTCACCGCCAGCTATTATGGCCCCGGCGTCTCCGGGTCGCAGATCCTCTACCTGGGCAACCCGCTCGATGGGATCGTCATCGGCACCGTCCCCGGCACGGGCTCCCAGGCCCTCAAGGACGCCTTCGGATTCAAATATCCGAACTGGTCGGTCCGTTTGAATCTGAGCGTCCCCCTGAGCAACATCATCTCCCGGGCGGCGTACACCCAGGCCAGGCTCACCATGGACCAAGCCCTCCTGAACCTCAAGAACCAGGAGCAGCAGGTGGTCCTCGAGATCCGGAACGCCGTCCGGTCCCTCGACACGACCTACAAGCAGGTTCTGGCTTTCAAGGTCGCCAGCGACCTGGCCGAAAAGAAGCTTGCCGCCGAGGAGGAGCGCCTCCGGGTCGGGCTGAGCACGAACTACCTCGTCCTCCAGTACCAGCGCGACCTGACGACCGCCCGGGTGTCCGAGCTCCAGGCCATCATCAACTACAACCTGGCCCAGGTCGCCCTCGACCGGTCCACGGGCACGATCCTCGAGAAGCGGAAGATCAAGGTCGAAGACGTCCTGAAATGAACCCCGGGGTGATCCCCGGATCTTCGCTTAGCTCAAGTTGACGACGGGGGGCGGACGACATTCCGCCCCCCTTTTTTTTCGCCCCCGCACCGTGAAAGGGCGCCTGAGGGCCGTGCTATAATACACCGTTCGCCGCGGTCATGAGGGCCGGCCGCGGCGCGCCGACGGCCCTCTCCCCCCGAGCTCCCCTAATCGCCGTTCTGCCCGTCCCTCGGCCCCACTTTCTTCGGGCCGAACCTGTCGTAGAGGGCCGGCAGGACGAGCATGGTCATCAGCGTCGACGTGAACAGCCCGCCCACCACCACGACGGCCAGCGGCTTCTGGATCTCCGACCCCGGCCCCGTCGCGAACAGGAGAGGGACCAGGCTGCAGATCGTGATCGAGGCCGTCATCAGCACGGGACGGAGGCGGTTCGAGCAGCCGACGACGATCGCGTCGCCCTGGGCGCGGCCCTCCTCCCGGAGCTGGGTGATATAGGAGAGGAGGACGATCCCGTTCAGGACCGCGATCCCGAAGAGGGCGATGAAGCCCACCGATGCGGGCACGGAAAGGTAGAGCCCGGCGATCATCAGGGACAGCACGCCCCCGATGAGGGCGAAGGGCAGGTTCACGAGGACGAGAAGGGCCAGGCGCATCGAGCTGAACGTCAGGAACAGGAGGAAAAAGATGAGCCCGATCGTCGCCGGGAGGATGACCGCGAGGCGGCGCATGGCCCGCTGCTGATTCTCGAACTGGCCGCCCCACGTCAGGAAATAGCCCGGGGGCAGCTTCACTTGCCGGCGGATGAGGCTCTGCGCCTCGGCCACGAAGCCGCCCAGGTCGCGGCCGGCGATGTTGCACTCGACGCCGATCCGGCGCTGGCCCGATTCGCGGCTGATCTGGGCCGGCCCTTCGGACTGGGTGATCGACGCCAGCTCGCTCAGCGGGACGCGCGTCCCGCGCGGCGAGCGGACGAGGATGTCGCCGATCTCTCCGACCGAGCTCCGCCGGTCCTCCGGGAAGCGGACCTGGAGGTCGAAGACCTTCTCCCCTTCGTAGACCTGGGTCACGGATTTCCCTCCGACGGCGGTCTCGACGATGTCCTGGACGTCCTCGACGTTGATCCCGTGGCGGGCGATGCGCGCCCGGTCCGCCTGGATGGACACGTACGGCTGTCCGGCGATGCTCTCCACCACGAGGTCCTCGGTCCCCTTGATCCGGGACAGGATCCGGGCGATGTCGTCGGCCCGCGCCTTGAGGAGGTCCAGGTCCTCGCCGAAGATCTTGATGATGAGCTGGGCGCGCGTGCCGGCCACGATCTCGTCGATCCGGCAGGCGATGGGCTGGCTGAAGGAGAAGGCCATGCCCGGGAAAGCTTCCATGGCGTCGCGCATCCGGCCGATGAGCTCTTCGCGCGTTTCGCCGGTCGGCCATTCGGACCGCGGCCGGAGCATGCCCACGTAGCCCGTCTTTTCGACGCCCCGGGCCTCGATGGCGATCCCGGTCTGCCCCGTGCGCGAGACGATCGTCTGGAGCTCGGGGAACTCCATCAGGCGCTGCTCCACCTTGCGGGCCATCTCCAGGGAGGCCGGGAGCGAGATGCCGGGCAGGAACTGGATGTCGAAATCGAACGCGCCCTCGTCCATGATCGGCATGAACTCGGTCCCGAGGCGCGGGATGAGGGCCAGCGCCCCGGCCAGGAGGAGCATCGAGGCGGAGAAGAGCGCGATCTTGTGGCGCAGCCCCCAGCGCAGAACCGGGAGGTAGGCTTTGCGCGCCGCGTCGATGACGAGGATCTTCCTCTCCGGACGGGCCTTGAGGACGAGCAGGCAGAAGGCCGGGATGGCGAAGAGCGACAGGACGAGCGAGGCGAACAGGGCGATCACGTGGGTGAAGGCCAGGGGCAGGAACATCTTGCCCTCGATGCCCTGGAGGGCGATGATCGGGATGAAGGTCAGGGCGATGATCAACTCGCCGAGGATGCTCGGCTTGCGCACCTCGAGCACGGCTCGGAGGACGGTCGCGAGCTTCCGGCCGGCCGCTCCCGGGGTCCCGAGGTGGCGCTCGACGTTCTCGACCTGGATGATCGTCGCGTCGATGATCATCCCGATGGAGATGGCCAGCCCTCCCAGGGACATGAGGTTCGCCGAGAGGCCGGCCAGGCGCATGGTGATGAACGTGAACAGGGTCGAAAGGGGCAGGGCCAGGATGACGATGAACGCGCCCCGGAAGCTCCGGAGGAACAGGTACAGGATGAAGATGACGAACAGCGAGCCGATGACGAGCGCCTCGGTCACGGTGTGAATGCTGCTCTGGACGATGTCCGAGCGCTTGTAGAAGGGCACGATCCGAATCCCGGCGGGGAGCACGCCGCTGGCGTCGATTTCGGCCACGCGGTCCTCGACGGCGCGCACGACCTCCCGGCTGTTGGCCCCGCGGAGCATCATGACGATGCCGCCGACCGATTCGGCCTTCCCGTCCTTGACCGACGCCCCCTGCCGGACGGCCTGCCCGATCCGGGCCTCGGCCACGTCGCGCAGATAGATCGGGGTCCCCTTCTCCGAGCGGAGGACGATCGATTCGATGTCGGCCAGCGTCTGGATGAGGCCGATCCCGCGGACGAGGTACTGCTGGCCGTGCGCCTGGAGGACGTTGCCGCCGACGTTGAGGTTGTTCCTCTTGAGCGCTTCGGTGACTTCGGCCAGCGAGAGATCGTATTTGACCAGGCGGTCGGGATCGACGACGACCTGATACTGCCGGATGTAGCCGCCGAAGGAGTTGATCTCGCTCACTCCCGGCAGGGACTTGAGCAGCGGGGAGAGCGTCCAGTCCTGGACGGTCCGGAGATCGGTCAGGTACCGGATCCGCCCCTCCTCGTCGTCCGGCATCTTCCCTTCGAGCGTGTACTGGTAGATCTCGCCCATGGCCGTGGACACCGGCCCGAGGCTGATCTCCACGCCGGGGGGCACCTTGTCCTTGGCCTCGATCAGACGCTCCAGGACGAGCTGCCGGGCGAAATAGATGTCGACCCCGTCCTCGAAAACGATCGTGATGACCGACAGGCCGTATTTCGAGATCGATCGGAGCTGGTCGAGCCGCGGCAGGCCCCGCATCGAGATCTCGAGGGGATACGTGACGAATTTCTCGACCTCGAGGGGCGACATGCCGGGGGCGGCCGACAGGAGCTCGACTTGGATGTTGGTCACGTCGGGGAAGGCGTCGAGCGGGATCTTCAGGAAGGAATAGACGCCGAATGCGACGAGGACCAGGACGCAGATGACGACCAGCAGGCGCTGCTTGAGGGTGAAGGCGACGATCCGTTCGATCATGGCTGATCCTCGCCCAGCGTCTTCTTCAGGAGCTCGGATTTGAGGAAGAAGCTGCCGGCCGCGGCGACGACGTCGCCTTCCTTCAACCCCTTCCGGATCTCGAGGAGCTCGCCGAGCGGAGCGCCCGTCTCAATGTCGCGGGGGGCGAACGTGTTTTCCGCGGTGCGGACGAAGACGATTTTCTTGTTCTGGAAATCCTGGACGGCTTCTGCCGGGACAAAGAGCGCCTTCCCGGCCTCGGGCGCGCGGATGTCCGCGTCGACGTACATCCCCGGCCTCAGGTCGCCGTCGGGGTTGGCAAGATCGATCCGGGCCTCGATGGTCCTCGTCTTCTCGTCGAGGACGCCGCCCAGCTGGAAGATCCGGCCGGCGTAGGTCCGGCCCGGGAACGCCGCGGCCCGGAGGACGGCCTCGCTCCCCGTCCGGACGGAGGCGATGTCCTTCTCGAAGACGTGGAGCTCCGCCCAGACCGAGGTCAGGTCGGCGATCCGGAACAGGTCGACTCCGGCGTCCATGTAGTCGCCCGCGTTGACGAGGCTTTCGATGACCGTCCCGTCGATCGGAGCCCGGACCGGGAGCAAGCTCATCGTTTGGCCGGTCTTTTCGATTCCCGCCAGATCGTCGTCGGCGAGGTCGAGGAGCCGGAGCCGGTTCCGGGCCGAGTCGAGGAGCGTCCCGGAGGCGCGGCGCTCGGCGTCGTCCAAGCCCTCGCGCTTCGAGCGCTCCAGCGCCTGGACGAGCTCAGTCTGGAGCGAGGCGAAATCCTTGCTGTAGAACAGGATCAGGACCTGGCCCGCCCGGACCTTGTCGCCCTGGTAGGCGAACAGCTTCTCGATCCGCCCCGGGGTGCGGGAGTTGACGTGGGCCGTGCGCTTCGGGTTGAAGGCGATTTCGCCGACGGCCCGAACCGTCCGAGTGACGGAGCGCGTTTCCGCCGCGGCGGTCCGGATGCCGGCCGTCTTCATGGCGTCGGGCTTCAGCGTGATCGAGGACGGCGCGCCGTCCTCGGCCGGCTTGGGAGCCGCGGGTTCCCCGGCGGCTTTCGGTTTGCAGGCGATCGATCCGAGCGCGATAATCGTCACGGCCAGGAGGCAGGCGATGAGCGGATGAGTCTTCATGGGCGGCTCCTTCATGCGGCGGCGTCTTCGCCGGCCACGTCCAGGTCGGCGAGCGCCGTGAGATACAGGTACAGCGACTTCAGGCGTTCCAATCGGGCTTCGACGTAGGTCCGGTAGAGGTCGAGGACGTTGAAGAATTCGATCTTCGCGATCCGGTACTGGCTGAGGGAAATCCGGAGCTCGTCCTCGAGGTCCTTGAGCAGCTTCTGCTCGAAGATGCGGACCTGGGCCTCGGCCGTCTTGACGGAGTCGAACGCCCGGCCGATCCGGGACATCAGCCGCATCTCCTCCTGGCCTTCGGACAGGGCGGCGGATTCCGCCGCGGCTTCGGCCTCCATGACCTCGCCCGCCCGGCGCGTCTTCCACACGGGCAGCGACACTCCGACATAAAACCCCCAATCCTCCATGTGCTTGCTCGGGTAGTACAGGCCCAGGGAGAAATCGGGGAGCCCATTTTTCCGGGCGAGATCGAGACTCGCCCCGGCCTGCCGCTTCTTCGCGGCCAGGAGCTTGAGCGTCGGGCTCGTCGCCCGGGCCTCGTCCTTCCAGGCGGCGAGCTCCCGGGTCATGGGGACGTAGGCCAGATCGGTGGCAAGCGCGGCAGGCTCGTCGGCCCGGCGGCCGATCTCGAGATTCAGGTCGGCCAGGGCCGCCGCTTCGTTCTTCCGTTCCTCGAGCATCTGGTTCTGGAGCTTGGCCTTCTCCACCTTCGCCCGGAGGACGTCGGCGTACGAGGCGTCGCCGGCCTCGTATTTGGCGAGGAGGCCGGCGCTGAAATCGTCCAAGAGGGCGGACGATTTACCGAGGGATTCCACCGTGCTCCGGGCGAAGACCGCGGCGAAATAGGCCTTCTTCACCCGCGCGGCGACCACGAGCCGGAGGCGGTCGAGCCGGAGCGAGGCCTGGGCCTCCCCTCCACGGCCGATCTCGGCCCTCAGGGCGCGCTTGCCGGGAAACTCGAGACTCTGTTCGAGGCCGAACATGGCTTCATGGTCCGACGTCCCGTCCGCCCTCGCGCGGAACGCGAGACCGTCCTCGTGGAGCACGAGCGTGGGATCGGCGATCCCCTCCATCTGCATCCTCCGGCCCGTGGCCGCGGTCACGTCCTTCAAGGCGGTGAGGATGGCGGGATTCTTTTGAAGAGCCAGGCCGACGGCCTGTTCGAGGGTCAGGCTTTCCTGGGCGCGGACGGGACGGGGCCCGAGCGCGAAGGCGATCAAGGCGAAGAGCACATAGCGTTTCATTTCAAGCCTCCAGGGCGAGACGGGGAACGACGAGAAGACGGGGAGGGCTATGAAATGGAGAGATCGGGCGGATGGAAGATGTCTTCGGTGAATCCCGAGAGCAGGCTTTCGTCCGCGGCGAAGGGGCTCAGGAAGCCGGGAATCCGGCTGCCGAGGGACTCTTCGGCCGCGAAAGGCTCGGAGTTCACGAAGGCGGCGTGGAGGGGGCTGCAGATTTCGTGCAGGTCCTCACAGTGCTCGTGGCAGAAATAGTCGTGAAAGACGATGACCCCGCCGGAGAGGAGGATCATGGACAGGAGCAAAGCGGCGGGCAGGCTCCGGGTGGCGCGAATTCGTCCGTTCATCTTGCTGCGATTCAAGGCGTTACCGAGCCTTCATTTTATGGGCGATATAAGCGGAAGTCAACCGCTAATGCGAGCGGAAAAAGGGGACACAGAACGCCGGCATGGAGGAGTCGTCTTGCGAGGGATCCCGCCTCGAAGCTATAATGCGGCCGTGCAAATTCGCCTGGGCCGGCATTCCCTCGTCCTGCTCATGCCTTTCTTCATCTCCTTCTGTTCGTCGCCCGCGCGGGGCATCATCGTCCTCTGTGCGGGCGACAGCATCACGGCCGCCGCCTACCCCCATTTCCTTCAAAGCATGTTCAACCGTGAGGGCATCCGGTGCCGGGTTCTGAACTACGGCCGGAGCGGGTTTTCCTCGGGCGAGTACCGCCGGTTCTTGGAGAAGAGCGGGGAGCGCTTGAAGCAAGAGCGGCCCGACTGCATTCTGCTCCAGCTCGGCACGAACGACGTCCGCGTCGACGGCGACCATGCTGCGACGGATGAGTTCGTGGCCAACATGGAAGCCCTCTTGGGGATATTCCGGGGCTTCCGGGACCGGGCCGGCCATCCTTCCCGGGTCCTCCTGGCAACGATCCCCCCGATCCCGGAAGACACGCCCCTTCCCTTTTCTCCCGAATCGTCTCGCCGGGTCGCCGCCGAAAACAACCCTGCGATCCGGGCGATCGCCGCGGCGCACGGCCTTCCCCTCGTCGACAACTACGCCCAGTTCGCGGGCCGGCCAGAGCTGCTCCCGGGCGTCCATCCGTCGCGGGAGGGCTATCTCCGGATCGCGGAGAGCTGGTTCGGCGTCCTGAAGCCCCTGATCAAGCGGTAACGGGCGGAAAACGGCCTGGAATCCGGCGCCGTCCGGGCTCATTTCCCTTGTGTTTTGAACGATATAGTACTATAATCCAGCTCAAAGCGGACAACTTCGCGGGACAATCTACCGCAAGGGAGTACACCCATGAACAGAAAGCTCATCCGGCCTAACCTGACGGAATTCAAGGATAAATATAAGGCGGCCGAGGCTCCGAAGCCTCAGCCTTCACAGCCTCCTCAGCCGTCCCATGCGCCTCATCCGCCTCAGGGCATGTCGTCTGC
>Ga0182021_10004373_pt1 | contig 16635 bp, 13 predicted proteins | sample 612E3MmetaG_FD_120493 | JGI IMG/M metagenome (GOLD analysis project Ga0182021, IMG submission 120493) | Permafrost microbial communities from Stordalen Mire, Sweden - 612E3M metaG (Illumina Assembly) | ecosystem: Environmental > Terrestrial > Soil > Wetlands > Permafrost | place: Sweden...
AGCTGCTCGATCTCGGCCCAGCGGCGTGGTTCGCGCAGGATCCCCTCACCGTATGGATGGGCGAGCGTGTCCACAGTGATCCACTCGTCCGCCTCGCGGGCTGCGCGGCGAAGGAGCTGCCACGTCCGCTCCGGGTCCGTGGGCAGCAGACGCCCCAGGTTCCAAATGCCGAACCAGCGGACTTCGCGCAACTCTTCGCGCAGGAGGCGGTCCATCGTATCGACTAGGGGCGAGGTCGAGGTCCGGCGCGTTCCGCGCTTGAACGCCTTGTGGACGGCCTCCATGAGCGGCAAGCGCACACCCAGAACTGGCCCGAGACCGGGAGCGATCGAACGCGAGCCGTCGGCGTAGACCGGATCCGCGAGCGTAGCGAAACCGCTGGTGATCGCGGCAACGAATGCGTCCGGGTCGAGGACGAGATCCGCAAGCTGCCCGCCGAGCGCGGTGGCCAGAGCGAGGTGCTCCGCCACGAAGCGGTTGGAGACGGCGGTTGTGGCGGACATCGCGGGGGCGCTCATTCCGATCGCCCCTCCCCGAACCCATAGCGCTCCTTGAGCTCGCGCTTTCGGGCATCCGTGGCGGCGACATACGTGGCTTGCGCCGTGGCGAGCTCCGCGCCGGTTGCTACGTCGAGGATGCGTCCGGCGGTGACTTGGATCCGGCGCCGTGACTCGGCGATCCACCCTTCCGCGCGGATTGCCTGGCCGACCGTGACGGGCTTGCGAAAATCGACGCTCATCCTGGCGGTGACTCCCCAGGTGTCCTGTGCCACCAGGGCCCAGGCCATGACCTCGTCCAGGATGGTGCAGAGGACTCCACCGTGGATGATCCCCTCCCAGCCCTCGAAGCGGCGAGGCATCTCCAGTTCCGTCCAGCACCGGCCGGGTTCGAGGTTGAGCTTCAGATGCAGGCCGATCTCGTTGAGCTCGCCACAGGCAAAGCAGTTGTGGGGCCGGATGCGGAAGTCCTCGTAACGAAGCACTGCCGGCTGTATGGCAGGCCGCCTGAGGAGGTCCGCCGGCGCCCCGGCTGCCCGCGCGACGGTCGGGGCGTCCTCGTCCGTCGCCGTGGAAGCCACCGAAACCCGATCAGACATCGAGGTTCTGGACCTTTCGAGCCTCGGTCTTGATGAAGTCCTTGCGAGGCTCGACGCGCTCGCCCATCAGCATCGTGAACACGGCGTCCGCCTCTGCCGCATCCTCGACCTCGGCCCGCAGCAGCGTCCGCGTCTCAGGGTTCATGGTTGTCTCCCAGAGCTGATCGGCATTCATCTCGCCGAGGCCCTTGAAGCGCTGCACGGTGATGTTCTTGACGGCCAGCTTCTTGACGATCGCGTCCCGCTCCGCTTCCGACCCGGCGTAATGGGTCTGCTTGCCCGTGCTGACCCGGAACAGTGGCGGTTGGGCGATGAACAGGTAGCCGTTCTCGATGACCTGTGGCATGTGCCGATAGAAGAAGGTCAGGAGAAGGGTTCGGATGTGGGCTCCGTCAACGTCGGCGTCGGTCATGATGATGATTCGGTGATAGCGGAGCTTGGCGAGATCGAGTGAGTCCCCAATGCCCGCACCAAGCGCGATCACCAGCGGCCGGATGTTCTCGCTCGAGACGATCTTGTCGAGGCGGGCTTTCTCGACGTTGAGGATCTTGCCGCGCAGCGGCAGGATCGCCTGGAAACGACGGTCACGGCCCTGCTTGGCCGAACCACCGGCCGAGTCGCCCTCGACGATGTAGACCTCGCTCTTGGCCGGGTCGCGCTCCTGGCAGTCGGCGAGTTTGCCCGGCAGCGACATGCCCTCGAGGGCGCCCTTGCGGATGACCAGGTCTCGGGCCTTGCGTGCGGCCTCGCGGGCCCGTGCAGCAATAAGCGACTTCTCGACGATGCGACGGCCGTCGCCGGGATTCTCGTCGAGATACTGGCCTATCCCTTCGGCAACGGCCGCCTCGACCTGGCCCTTGATTTCGGGGTTGCCGAGCTTTGCCTTGGTCTGGCCCTCGAATTGCGGTTCGACGAGCTTGACGCTGATCACGGCGGTCAGGCCTTCGCGCACGTCGTCGCCCGAGAGGTTGGCGTCTGCGTCCTTGAGGATGCTGGCCCTTCGAGCGTAGTCGTTCAGAGAGCGCGTCAGCGCGGCCCTGAATCCGGTGAGGTGCGAGCCGCCGTCGACCGTGTTGATGTTGTTCGCAAAGGTGAAGATGTTCTCCGCGTAGGAGTCGTTGTACTGGAGCGCGACCTCGATCGAGGTCTGACCCTCGCGCCGCTCGACGTACATCGGCCGGGCGTGCAGCGTCTCTTTGTTCTTGTTGAGATGACGCACGAAGGAGACGAGCCCGCCCTCAAAATAGAACGACCGTTCTCTATCTGAACGTTCGTCGATCAGGCGAATCCAGAGGCCCTTATTGAGGTATGCGGACTCGCGAAGACGCTGGGAGATCGTGTCGAACGAGAACTCGGTTGTCTCGAAGACATCCGGGTCTGCCTTGAACGTCGTCGTGGTACCCCGGCGATCGCCCTGCGGACCGATCTTGCGAACCGGCGTGGTCGGCGCACCGCGCGAGTACTCCTGGGCCCAGACGCCGCCGTCTCTGGCGGTTTCGACCCGGAGCCACTCGGACAGGGCGTTGACCACGCTGACGCCGACGCCGTGAAGACCGCCGGACACTTTGTAGCCGCCGCCACCGAACTTGCTGCCGGCGTGGAGGACGGTATGCACGATCTCGAGGGCATCGCGGCCGCTGGGGTGGCGACCTACCGGAACGCCTCTTCCGTTGTCGGTGACCCGGACGGCGCCGTCTACCAGCACCCGAACCTCGACGTTGCTTGCGTGGCCGGCCATCGCCTCGTCGATCGAGTTGTCGACGACTTCCCAGACGAGGTGGTGGAGGCCGCGAACGTCGGTCGAGCCGATAAACATGCCCGGGCGACGGCGCACCGGGTCCAGGCCCTCGAGGACCTGGATGCTCTCGGCGTTGTAGTCGCTGGCCTTGTTGGCGCGACGACCGCCGGCCGCTTGCGGCGCGGTCGATTGTCCGTTGGATGGACGCCGCGGGAGATCCTGGGTCAAGCGTTTCCTCCGGTCAGACGGTCGAAGAGGCGGGAAAACTCCTCGTCGCTGTAGTACTCGATGACGATGCGTCCCCCTTTGCGGGACCTTGCCACGGACACCTTCGTGCCAAGAGCGCGACGGAGATCCTCTTCCAGACCCTCCATCTCTCCGTCGATCGGGGCCGCGGACACGGCGCTCTTGGCCGGGCGGTCGCGCAGTCTCCGGACGAGCTCTTCGGTCTGGCGTACGGAAAGGCCGCGAGAGACAACGGCGGCCACCATCTGGGTCTGGATAGCAGGCGTGGTGCCCACGAGCGCGCGCGCGTGTCCCTCGGTGATCTGGCCCTCACCGAGGGCTTCCTGAATTGCCGGCTCGAGCTCGAGCAGACGGAGTGTGTTGGCGATCGTCGGCCGAGCCTTGCCAACTCGGACTGCGATCTCGTCCTGGGTCAGCTTGAAATCATCGGCCAGCTGGCGGTAGGCGTGGGCCTCTTCCATGGCGTTGAGGTCGGCGCGCTGGATGTTCTCGACGATCGCGACCGCAAGCTGGTCTCTGGCGGCCATCTGGCGGACGATCGCCGGCACTCGGTCCAGGCCGGCGAGTTGGGCGGCGCGGACACGTCGCTCGCCGGCCACGAGCTGGTAACCGTCGAGGATTTCGGTCACCAGCACCGGCTGGAGCACGCCGTGGACGGCGATGCTGGCGGCGAGTTGCTCGAGAGCCTGTTGCTCGACGCGTTGGCGCGGCTGATATGGATTGCGCTTGATTCGCGAGATCGGGATTTCGACCGGGGCGGCGCCGGCTGGGCTGGTTTGCGGGATAAGCGCGCCGAGCCCTTTGCCCAGGCCGGTATGGCGCTCCGTGGGAGGAGCCATCACCTTTCGCCTCCGCCAGAAGCTTCGCTCTCGGCGCCATCGGCGACGGTCGCGCCGTCAGTGGCCTGGGATGCTAGTTCCGCATGAAGCGGTCGCCCGTCGCGCGCTCGCAGTTCAGCGGCGAGCGCCGCGTACGCCTCGGCGCCTTTGGAGTCGGGTCGATAGAGTGCGATCGGGAGGCCATAGCTCGGCGCCTCTGAGAGGCGCACGCTGCGCGGGATGATCGTGTCGAAGACGGTGGGTCCGAGGTACTTGCGAACCTCGGCATCGACTTCGGCAGACAGGTTTGTTCGCGGGTCGTACATCGTCAGCACGACGCCCTTGATCGCGAGGTCCGGATTGAGGTGGTTTCGAACAAGGTTGATCGTGGCTATGAGTTGCGAAAGTCCTTCGAGCGCGTAGTACTCGCATTGGATGGGAATGACCACAGCGTCGGCGGCGGTGAGGGCGTTGACCGTGAGCAACCCGAGCGAGGGCGGGCAGTCCAGCACGATGTAGTCGTAGGAGGAAACGACCTCGGTGAGAATGCGGGCAAGACGACGCTCGCGCTGAGGGAGCGGTGCCAGCTCGACTTCGGCTCCGGCCAGAGAGATCGACGAGGGCACGATCGAAAGGTTCGGGACAGTCGTGGGTACGACCAGGTCCGCAACCCTGGCGTCTTCGATTATGGCCTCGTAGACGGAGTGCCCGATCTCGCCGCGATCCAGCCCAAAGCCGCTTGTTGCATTGCCCTGGGGGTCAAGATCGATGACGAGAACGGAGTCTCCGGCGAGGGCCAGGTAGGTAGCAAGATTGACTACCGTGGTGGTCTTGCCGACGCCACCCTTCTGGTTGGCGCAGGCGATGATCTGGCCCAAACAGGTCCCCATTTCGGTGGTCGGAACTCATTGGATTCTAGCATTTTGGGGCGGTTTACGGTTTCCGGACCGCCGTCAGACTTCACATGAGTCCTGAAGTGGCCTCGGCCGCGAGTCGCATCGTTCCGCCCGACACTACAGAGGCGGGCTTCGCTCGGGCTTACTTCGCGCTCACCGCCTCAGGAGAGCCGTCGCAGCCGCAACTCGCCGTCACGCATGGTCCGTCGCTGCCACGAACGTGGTTGGCCGCCGCCGCGTTTCACGTGAAACAACGGGTCCGTCGCTGCCACGAGCGTGGTTGGCCGCCGCCGCGTTTCACGTGAAACAACGGGTCCGTCGCTGCCACGAACGTGGTTGGCCGCCGGCGCGGGACCTTCGTGGTCGACCGGCGGCGCGTTTCACGTGAAACGGCGGATCCGTGGTTTCCTGGTTGCGCCAGGTGCCAAAGCACGGACTCTTGCGCCGTGCCGGAACAATGCACCGCCGATGGCGATCGCCCTCGACTCGATGCCGCTGATCGTCAGCTCCCCAGGCCGAAGGCCGCTGGGTAGACGAGGGCGCCTCCGGGCCGTTTGTTCAGGATTGCCTCCCGGCCTATACTCCCCAGGTCATTCGGCCACCCGGCCCTTTCCTGGCCGGAGCGCTCCCACCTCAACGTCAAGATAGGGCTAAATGGGTCCCGTACTCGCCGCGATCGGCGCTGCTATAGCGGCCCTCATGGAAGTGACGGTTGCTTCGCGGATCCACCTCGCCGACGCACAACCTCAAATCGTCCTCGTCATTGCCATTCTCCTCACGCTGGTAATCGGCTTTGAGGAGGGCATGGTATGGGCCTTCGTCGGCGGGCTGTTCGTTGACCTTCTCCGCTTTCTACCCCTTGGCTCGACCGTGTTCGGACTCCTGGTGGTCGTCGGATTGGCGGCCCTGGTCGGGCCCTTCCTGGGTCGCATCCGATTCGCCAGCCCGTTGGTCGGCGTCATAGTGTTCACACCCTTGTTCATCGTCCTTTCGAGCGTGACGACTGGCCTGCTCAGGCCGCCGGCTCCCGCACTGACCGTGTCGAACATGGCAGCGTCCACGCTGGTGAACGTCATCTTCGGAGCACTGGTTGCCCCTCTGTTCATTGCCGTCCGCAGGCGGTGGGAGCAGCAGGAGCGCCTCAGTTGGTAAGGAGGCGCCCGTGAGCGTCCGGATCGAACAACCATCTGTGACTATCAGGAATGCGTACAGGTTTGGCTCGTTCGGGCTGGCGATCATCGTCGCAGTCGCGGCATTGGGCGCGCGGATGTTCGATTTGCAGGTGATGCAAGGGCAACAGGGCACTCAGGTCAGCCAGGAGCAGTCGTCCGAGACCACTTCGGTGCCGTCGAGTCGTGGGCTGATCTACGATTCGACCAACAAACTACTCGTGACGAATATCCCGAACTTCATCATCCAGATCGTGCCCCATGATCTCCCGATGGCCGACAAGCCTGTGGTCGTTCAGCGGCTTGCGTCACTGCTGAAAGTGGATCCGGTGACGATTGACCAGGACCTCGACAGCGCAACCGGATCCTTCTACGACCCGGTCGTGGTTGCCACCAACGTCGACACAGATGTGGCCCGCATCGTCGATGAGAACCGCGACTCGCTCCCGGGCGTGCAGGTACTTTCCCGTCCCCTGCGCCAATACACCAGCGGCCCGCTCTTCGGCGAGATTCTCGGCTATACCGCGCCGATCACAAGCGAGCCCAGCGCTGCCGACAAGCAAGCCGGCTACTCGGTGGGTGACATCGACGGCAAGGCAGGGCTCGAACTCGAGTACGAGAGTTTGTTGCGGGGCACCTACGGGCAGCAAACCGTCGCCCTCGACGCCAACGGCCAGCCCATCCCAGGGTTGACGACTGAAATCACCCAGCCCGTTCCGGGGTCATCTCTGACGCTCAGCATCAGCAGCAAAGAGCAGGCTCTCGCTCAGAAGGCTCTCGCGTGGGGGCTCGCGGCGGCCCACGTACAGATGGGCGTGATCATCGTAGAGAACCCCCAGAACGGCGAAATCCTGGCCATGGTGAGTCTCCCCGGCTACGACGACAACATCTTCGCCCAGGGCCTCAGCCAGGCCGACTACCTGAAGATGCTCAATGACCCGACGTTGCCCCTGATCAACAAGGCCGTTAGTGAGCAATACGCGCCCGGCTCGACCTACAAGCTCGTCACCGGGACCGCCGGACTCGAGGACAAGAAGATCACCGCTACCTCCACCCTCCTGTCGCAGCCCTACGTCATCATCGCAGGCGAGAAGTTCAAGGAATGGAACAACTTGGGTTGGGGACCCCTCAATATCATCATGGGCCTCGCCCACTCGAGCGACACCTTCTTCTACCAGCTGGCACAAAGCGTGGGCCTCGATAGCCTCACCTACTGGGCGAAGCAGTACGGGTTCGGAGCGCCGACGGGGGTCGATTTGCCGAACGAGGCCGCCGGCATAGTCCCGGACGACCAGTGGAAGACGGTCGCGTTGGGCAGCAAAATGTATCCCGGCGAGGAGGCCCAGGCGGGCATCGGGCAAGGCTACGATGCGGCCACGCCGCTGCAGCTGCTGAACGCGTATTGCGCCCTGGCCAATGGCGGCAATCTCTGGAAGCCGCACGTAGTCGCCTCAGTGACCGCCCCTGATGGTACGGTCACGCCTGTGCAGCCCGAATTGATCCGCAATCTCGGGGCCTCGCCGCAGAACCTTGAGACGATGCGCTTGGGTACGCGCGCGGTGGTAACGAGCCGTCACACGTACAACCTGGTCGAGCTGCCGATCGCGGTTGCTGGCAAGACCGGCACCGCCGAGTACGGCGTGAAAGACCGACTCGGGCGACTTCCGTACCACGAGTGGTTCGTGGGCTATACGAATGCCGATCCCCACAACGCTGATTTTTCCGGAACCTCCTCCCAGCTCGCGGTCCTGGTGTTCACCTACGGTGCCGACACCTGGGGCGACGTGTCCACTGAGATCGTGAAGTACTACATGTGGCTGCACTACAACCTAAGGGGCAACGCCCTGAACCAGAGGACTGCCGGCCACATCAACACCTGGGCCTTCAAGCGGACTAACTTCGCCGGCACGGCCAACAACCACTGATCGAAGCGACCACCCGATGAGCATCTTCCGCTCGGAGCCCATGAAGCTCCGGTCCTGGTCTCCCAAGGCCGCGTCACTAACGTGGCGCCTCTACGACATCCAGCTGACAACCTACGCGATCCTGCTGGTGTTGTTCGGGCTGGCGATGGCCTACAGCAACAGCGTCGGCGCCACGCATACGACCCTTTCGCCGGGCTCCCCGTTTGTCCGCTACCTGATGTGGACGGTCATCGCGATGGTCGTCTTCCTGGTCACGACGATGTTCGACTACCGGTGGCTGCGGACCTTCGCCTGGCCGATCTACCTCGTCAACGTCGCACTGCTCGTCGTGACGCTTCGACTCGGGTCCAGCACCGGCAATGCGGGGACTTCCGCCCGATGGATCGTCGTCGCGGGGTTCGGGGTCCAATTCAGCGAGCTCGCCAAGATCCTGATGATCATTGTGTTCGCTGGATTTCTTGCGACCCGCCAGGCGAAGATCAACTCGGTCTGGACGGTGATCGGAGCGATCATCGTCCTGGGGCCGCCCTGGATTCTGGTCATGCTTCAGCCGGACCTCGGAACCTCGCTGGTCCTGGTGGGGACGCTCGTCGGGATGCTGTTCATGTCCGGGGCGAGTCTCCGCTGGCTGGGAACACTGGCCATGTCGGTCGCCGCGGCCATTCCCTTGGTGTGGGCGAACCTGTTACATCCCTACCAGCGAGCGCGGCTTTTGGCCTTGCTCAACCAGGGCCAGGATCCTCGAGGGAGTGGTTACCAGCTCCTCCAGGCCAAGACGGCCGTGAATGCGGGAGGGCCGTGGGGCGTTGGTCTTACCAACGGCACAGTTCGAATGCCCGCCCAGGAAACAGACTTCGTGTGGGGCGTCCTCGCGGAAGAACTTGGCTTCTTCGGATCGATGGTTGTCATGGTGCTATTCGTCGCCTTGTTGTGGCGCCTCCTCGTTTGTTCGTGGCGTTCGGGCGACCAGTTTGCGATGCTCGTTGGGTGTGGTCTCGCCTCGATGATCCTGTTCCAGGTCTTCGTAAACGTCGGCATGGTCATCGGTTTGATGCCCATTACCGGCATCCCGCTGCCCTTCATCACTTACGGCGGCGCGTCGCTGGTCAGCGTCATGGGCGGGCTCGGTGTCCTGCAGAGCACCAACCTGAGACGCGAGCGCCCCGCCTGGTAGGCGGGCTCACAGGCGGAGTCTGCCCGGACTACCGATACGCACGACATAGTGGATAGGCCGACCGGCTTTCACGCCGGCCGTTGCCGCGAAGCGCTGCCACGCGTAGACTCGGCCACTCCACACCGATCCCGCGGGGCCCGGCCGGCGCGACGGCCCCCGATCGCCCGCCCGAAATCGTCACGAGCGATGATCACGATTCTGCCAGCCGACTCGACTTCAGCCAGTCCCGACCCGAGTGGGCCGTACTACGCTCCTTCGATGCTCTCGCCGCTTGCCTTGGAGCGGGCGCTGAGTCGCGTCCGCAAACCCGGCCGCTACGCCGGCGGCGAGTGGAACTCGGTCCAGAAGGATTGGGCCTCCGTCGCGCTGAAGTGGTGCTTCGCCTATCCGGACCTGTACGAGATCGGGATGAGCAACCTCGGCCTCCGGATCCTGTACGAAGTCATCAACGATCGATCCGACCGACTGGCCGAACGCTGCTTCGCACCCGATGTCGACCTCCAGGCCCAGCTGCGGCTTGCTGATCTGCCGCTGTGGAGCCTGGAGACCAGGCGAGCCCTGCGCGACTTCGATGTCCTGGGCGTCAGTCTGGGCTACGAACTGACATACACGAACCTGCTGGACATGCTCGACCTGGGCGGCGTGCCGCTGTTGGCCGAGGAGCGGACGGACGCCGACCCGCTCGTCATCGCCGGTGGCTCGAGCGTGCTCAATCCGGAGCCGATCGCCGACAGCCTCGACGCGGTGCTCCTGGGCGAGGGCGAGGACGCGGTCCTGGAGATAAGCGACGCCCTTCAGCGGATGGGCTGGCATCGCCGCCTGGCCGCCACCGGAGAGTGGCTCCGGGGAGTGGCCCGCGCCGACGCCCTCAAGGCGCTCGCCCGAATTCCGGGCATCTACGTTCCTTCTCTATATCGCCCGCACTATGGCCCGGACGGAACCTTCGCCCGCCTGGAGTCCCTCGTTGCGGACGCGCCGCCGCAGATCAACGGTCGCATCGCCGCCGACTTCGAGACCAATGTCCGAGGCATCCGCCAGCTCGTGCCCAACATCGCCATCGTGTTCGACCGCGCCCAGCTCGAAGTCATGCGCGGCTGCACTCGTGGCTGTCGCTTCTGCCAGGCCGGAATCTATTATCGGCCGCTCCGCGAGCGCGCCCCGGACGTCGCCGTCGCTGCGGCTCAGTCGATCCTCAAAGCGACCGGCTACGAGGAGATCGGCCTGACGAGCCTGTCCGCCGCCGACTACACGTACGTCAACGAAGTGGCCACGACCATCCACCGATTGCATCCGCAAGCGACCGTCTCGCTGCCGAGCACTCGAGTGGACGCATTCACCGTGGATCTGGTCGACGCCATCGTCCCCGGTGGCCGGCGTGGCGGCTTCACCTTTGCGCCCGAGGCCGGCAGCCAGCGGCTGCGCGACATCATCAACAAAGGAGTCAGCGACGAGGAGATAGCCCGCTGCGCCGAACTCGCATTCCGGCGCGGCTGGAGCGCCCTCAAGCTGTACTTCATGATCGGGCTGCCCGGCGAAACGATGGACGACGTTCTGGCCATCGCCGACATCTGCCGCCGGATTCTCGAAGTCGGGCGGCGGTACCACGGTGGCAAGGCTCAGGTCAAAGTGAACGTGTCGACCTTCGTGCCAAAGGTGGCGACGCCTTTCATGTGGTCCGGTCAGGACACGACGGCCGAAATCGAGGCCAAGGTGGCCGCACTGCGCAAGGCCACTCACGGGCGAGGCTTGGACCTCCGCTGGAGCGATCCTCGGAGTTCGATTCTGGAGGCTGCCCTCGGCCGGGGAGATCGCCGGCTCAACGCCGTCGTGCGGCGGGCGTGGCGCAACGGCGCCCACTTCGATGCCTGGCACGGCCACTTCGACTACGAGCGCTGGCGGGCCGCGTTCGAGGCCGAGGGGCTCGACCCGGCCTGGTACGCCCAACGCGACATCCCGCTCGATGAGCCGCTGCCCTGGGACCACCTCAGCTGTGGCGTGACCCGCGAATTCCTGGCCCGCGACTACGAGCGTGCGCTCTCGGGCAAAACAACCGCTGACTGCCACTGGGGCCCGTGTTACAACTGTGGGGTGCCGGCGGCGACGGGATTCGAATGCCAGGCCGGCGAGCAAGGTCCTCGAGCGCTGCTGGTGCGGCCGGAGGCCGGCGGAATTGAGCAAGGCGGCGACGCGGAGGCCGAAACGGAGACGACGAAGGTAGGCCGCTGGCGCTACGTCGGGCCGCCGGGCGATCCGCGCCGGCACGGTTCAGTGGTACCTTCGGTTGACGGTGGCGACGCCGCGGCCGGAGACCCCTCCGGGCCCGAAGGCGCCACAACCACCTGGCCATACGACCTCATGGGGACGAAGGTGCAGTCGAAGAGCGCAGGACTCTCGGGTCTGGCGTCGCTGGTGGAGGCGGCCGGCGGCGAGTCCACCGGGTGAGTCTGACAACCCTCCAGGCAATCGCGACCGCCGCGACCACAGTTGGCAATGCCGCCGCCCCCGCCACCGGCGCCGAATCCGGCGAAACGACCCTCGAGCTGATTCGCCTGTTCGTCCTGCTGGTCGGGGCGGCCGCGCTCGTCACACTCCTGGCTCGCCGCATCAACCTGCCCTACACGGTCGCGCTCGTCGCCTTCGGGATGGTGGCTGGCGCAGTCTTCTCGCCGCTGCGGGTCGAGATCACGCCACAACTCGTGCTCGTGGTACTCCTGCCGGCGCTGATCTTCGAGGCGTCGTACCAGATCGACTTCGGCAAGCTGCGGCCATCCCTGCTCGGTGTGTCGTTGCTGGCCGGGCCGGGGGTTCTCGTAAGCGCCGGGCTCGTAGCACTGTTCCTCAACCTGGGCGCCGGGCTGCCTCCGGCTCAAGCCTTCGTCGTGGGCGCGATGCTTGCCGCAACCGATCCGGCCGCGGTCATCGCCACGTTCAAGCGACTGTCGTCGCCCCGGCGGCTGTCGACGCTGATCGAGGCCGAAAGCCTCTTGAACGACGGCACCGGCATCGTCGCCTTCACGATCGCGGTCAGCGTGGTGTCCAGCGCGACCTCGACTTCGCCGCTGGAGACCGGCATGACCTTCGTCTCGGTCGTGGCCGTCAGCGCCGCGATCGGCGCGGCGACCGGCTGGGTGGCATCTCGAGTCCTCCCCAGCGTGGGCGACCACCTCATCGAAATCAGCCTTTCCGTCGTGCTGGCATACGGCACGTACCTGACCGCGGACGCGCTCCATCAGTCCGGCGTCATCGCCACCTCGGTGGCGGGGATCGTGCTCGGCAACTACGGCCGGCGTCTCGGGCTGTCCCAGCGGACCCAAGAAGCTCTCGACACGGTCTGGGAGTTCGTGGCCTTCCTCGCCACGGCGTTCGTGTTCCTCGTGGTCGGGTTTGCCATATCGCCGCGGTCGCTCGCGGACGTGGCGGTGCCGATTGCGTGGGCGGTGGCGGCGACATTTGCAGGTCGGGCGATCATCGTCTATGGGTTCCTCGGCGCGCTGCGAATAGTCCGCCGACGAGGCTCGAAGGGACGGCGAAGGGTAGCGGCAACGTCCGAGTCCGGGGACGACCGCGCCCGCGACGAAGGCGATCTCCCAATTGCCTGGTTGCACGTCATCTACTGGTCCGGGCTGCGCGGGGCCGTTTCCACGGCGCTGGCGCTCTCCCTTCCGGCCGACCTGCCGAATCGTTCGATGCTGCAAGGGATCACGTTCGGGGTCGTGCTCTTCACGCTGCTGGTACAGGCGACGACGGCCGAACTGGTGGTCGATCGCTGGGCCAAGAAGCCGGCCCGTCCGCCGAAGTCGAAGGCGAGCGCGAAGACCGCCGAACCGAGGAGTCCCGGACCGGAGGCGCCCGAACCGAGGAGTCCCGAACCGAAAGCTGCCGGAGTCTCCGCGGTCAAACCTGCGGCCGAACCGGCGGTCGGACCTGCGGTCGAACCGGCGGTCGGACCTGCGGCCGAACTTACAGCCGAGCGGGCGGTCCGACCGGCCGCGCCCGGACGGTCGGACCGATGAGCGAGTCGAAGCAGCGCTGGCGGATCGTCTTTGCCCGGGACGACGACGCCAGGTTTCTGTCGCATCTCGACGCGATCCATCTGTGGGAGCGCGCATTCCGGCGCGGCAAGATTCCAGTGGCCATGAGCGAGGGGTTCAGTCCGCGGCCGCGCCTCATCTTTGCCGCACCCTTGCCGCTGGGGATGCTGGCCGAGCACGAGCTGGCCGACGTCTTCCTGGCGGAGCGGCTGACCCGCCTCGACCTTCGCGAACGGCTGACCGACGGGATGCCACGCGGCTACCGTCTGATCGACCTCCGCGACGAATGGGTCGGCGGGCCGGCCCTGGCGACACGGCTGGTCGCGGCCGACTACCGCATGACCCTGCTCGGGGTTGCCGCGGACCCGCTGGAGGGCGCGACCCGGCGTCTCATGGCCGCCTCGTCCTTGCGCCGCGAAAAGCGCCGCGAGAAGAAGGTCACCGAATACGATCTGCGGCCGCTGCTGATCGACATGGAAGTTCGCCCGTCCGATCCCACGGCCGGCGCCACGGATACGCCCGAAACTGCCGCCGCGGTGCTGTGGATGCGCCTCCGCAACAGCCAGGACCTGGGCAGCGGCCGCGCCGACGAGGTAGTCGCCGCCGTGGCCGACGAGCTCGGCATGGCCGCCATCGCAGCCCCAGGCTCGGGCGAATCGGAGGGCGAACAGGTGACCGGGCCGGACGGGTCGACCGAGCCTTCGAACGAGCGGCCGGCTCTCGAGATGGTTCGACCGGTTCGCGAACGTCTTTGGCTCGTGGACGAGCTGGCGCCATGAGCGCCGGGGCGGCGACTCGCCGGCGCGATCCGGAGCCCGGTCGCGGTCCGGTCGCGCGAGCCCCAGTTGCGTTTGACGCCACGGGGCTCGCGCCGTAAACTCGCACTTCGCGCCCCGGCCCGTCCGGGGGCGTATTCGTGTCATGCACCCCGGGGGCCATCGCCCCTGCACCCATCCGAGGACCCATGTACGCAGTCATCGAGACCGGCGGCAAGCAGTACAAAGTAGAGCTCGGTACCGAGCTCGAAGTCGAGTTGCTTGATGTCGAGCCGGGCCAGGAGATCAATCTCGAGCGCGTCCTGATGGTCGCGGATGGCGAGAACACGACGATCGGTCAGCCCATCGTGGCGGACGCGGCAGTCAGCGCTCGCGTCCTGCGCCAGGATCGCGGCGTCAAGACCATTTCGTTCAAGTACCGCCCGAAGGCTCGCCGCCGCGTCAAGAAGGGCCATCGCCAGGAATTGACGATCCTCAAGATCACCGAAGTCCGGCTCGGCTCAAAGAGCGCCGCCGCCGAGGCCAAGGTCGCCGAGGAAAAGGCCGAAGCCGAACGCGAGAAGATCGCCAAGGCAGCGGCCAAGCAGGCCGCCGAAGACACCGCCATCGCGGAGAAGCTCAAGGCTCGCGAGAAGGCCGCGGAAGCAGCGGCCGCTCCCAAGAAGGCGGCCCCGGCCAAGGCAGCGCCCAAGGCCGCCGCCGAGAAGCCCGCCAAGGCAGCCCCCAAGGCGGCCGCGGTCGAAAAGCCGGCGAAGGCCGCGCCAAAGGCAGCCGCCGCCAAGGCCAAAGTCGAGAAGACCGCCAAGGCGGACGCGGATGCCCCGGCCAAGCGCCCGGCTCGAACGAAGAAGGACGAATAAGAGATGGCCCACAAGAAGGCAGGCTCGAGCTCGAAGAACGGCCGCGACAGCGTCGGCCAGCGTCTCGGCTGCAAGGCCGGAGACGGCCAGTTCGTGACCGCCGGTTCGATCATCGTTCGGCAGCGCGGCATGACCTTCAAGGCCGGCCCCAACGCCGGGCTGGCGCACGACTACAGCGTCTTCGCGATGATCGACGGAACCGTGCACTACGAGCACGAGACCCGCACCAAGAAGCGAATCCGCATCGAGGCCCTGGCGGGCGAGTAGCTCGCGGGACACGTCCCGTGGTCGGCTACCGCCGACCGCATATCGGACGACCACCGGCGGGGAACCGTTCGGAAGGCGCCCGGGAGAACACATGAAGCCGAAGATCCACCCCAAGTACCAGCAGGCAACCGTTCTGTGCGCCTCGTGCAAGACGACTTTCGAAGTCGGTTCGACCAGGCCGGAGCTGCGCGTCGACGTCTGCAACAGCTGCCACCCATTCTTCACGGGAAAGCAGATGATCCTCGACACGGCGGGCCAGGTCGAGCGCTTCCAGCGCCGCCTCGAGCGCACGCAACGCGCATAGCCCGCGCCGGGCGCATGACGCGCCCAGCCGGTTTCTTCGCGCCGATTCCTCACAGGCCTGACGCTGCGCGTCGGTCTGCCCTCCGCCAGCGGTTGGGTGCCTCGCACCCGCTCGGATAGACTTCCTCCATGGCACGCTTCCAATACGGCGGCCAGGCGCTCATCGAGGGCGTCCTGATGCGCGGCCGCTCTGCACTCGCGGTCGCCTTGCGGCACCCCGACGGTTCGATCGTCTGGGCCACCGAACGTCTAGACCTCGGTCTGCGCGCTCGTCGGGCGATGCGCCTGCCGTTCGTCCGCGGACTCGTGGTCCTATACGACACGCTCGTCACCGGGACCCGCTGGCTCGTTCGCTCCGCCACGCTCCAGGCGCTGGCCGAGGAAGAGGCTCAGGGCAACGGTAAGGGCGGAGCGGCCGGTGGGACGGGCCGCGGAGTAGCGGGCAGCGCGGCCGGCACCGTGCTCCGTTCGATCGTCAGGCTGCCGCTCGTGCCGATACTCGGCGCCGCCTCCGACGAGGGCATGGGCGCCAACTACACGGATCCCGACTCGACTCCGCCTGGGTCGAGCTCGCCCACCGCAGAAGCGGGACTCGGCAAGGGCTACGCGGTCGCGGTCGGCGGCATGCTAATCGTCACGCTCGCCTTCGGCATCGCCATCTTCTTCCTGCTGCCCTTGCTCATCGCCCAGGCGACCGTCGGCCGCGTAGACCAGGGCTTCGGCCTGCAGCTTTCCGAGGGCGTGATCCGCGTCGTCATCTTCATGGGTTATCTGCTGCTGGTGTCGCGGGCGCCGGACGTGCGCCGGACGTTCCAATACCACGGCGCCGAACACATGTCGATCCACACCCTCGAGGCCGGCGATCCGCTGACCGTCGCCGCGGCCCGCAAGTACCCGACCGCGCATCCGCGCTGCGGCACCGAATTCCTCGTCGTCGTCCTGATCATCTCGATCCTGGCATTCGCGGTCGTAGGCAAGCTCTCTCCGGTGTGGCTGGTCGTCTCGAGAGTCGTTCTCGTCCCGGTGATCGCCGCCGTCAGCTACGAACTGCTGCAACTCGGGGCGCGCCACCGCCGCCACGCTCTGGTGCGCTGGCTGTGGTCGCCGGGGATCTGGGTCCAGATGATCACCACCAAGGCGCCAACCGACGACATGATCGAGGTCGCACTGGTGTCGCTCCAGCGCGCGCTCGTGGCAGACGGCAACGAGATCCCGGAGGGCAGCTCTGCCCTGGAGTGCCGGCCGCTCTCCATGGCGGACACGACCGACGCGTCCGACCCGGGGCCGCCCGCCGACCCGAAGCCGCCCGCCGACCCGAAGCCGCCCGCCGACCTGG
>Ga0182021_10004374_pt1 | contig 16634 bp, 14 predicted proteins | sample 612E3MmetaG_FD_120493 | JGI IMG/M metagenome (GOLD analysis project Ga0182021, IMG submission 120493) | Permafrost microbial communities from Stordalen Mire, Sweden - 612E3M metaG (Illumina Assembly) | ecosystem: Environmental > Terrestrial > Soil > Wetlands > Permafrost | place: Sweden...
CTCGGTGAGCTTCAATAAAACCCTTTGCTATCGGCAAGCCCAATCCTGTTCCACCTGTGGATGTCCCTTCTGCACGGTAGAATTTCTCGAAGACTTTATTAATATCTGATTTTGGAATGCCCGGTCCATTATCGGCGACGGTGATGATACAAAGTTCATTTTCGACAAGAGCCTGAATTTCGATTTGTGTGCCCGGGGGAGTGTGTACCGAGGCATTATAAACAAGGTTTGTCAAAGCTTGTTCCATTAATCCGAAATCTAATTTTACCAGCGGAAGGTCTTCTTGAGTCGTTACCGTTACTTTATGTTGTCCAATTTCCCGTTCAAGCCCTTTCAGTGTTGCATTAATAATGTCCCGCACGTCGCACCAGTTTAATTTTGGTTGAATCATTCCGGATTCCAGCCGTGTCATATCCAGTAAATTTGCAACAAGCCGATTTAATCTTTCACCAGCAATATGAATTTCATTATAAAACTCTCTCGTAGTTGTTGAGATGTACGTCTGATTCGCCGCTAATAAATTTTCCGAAGCGCCCATAATAGCAGCAAGGGGTGTTCTCAACTCATGGGAAATGGAATTAAAAAGTGTTTTATAAAGTTTTTCCGATTCCGCAACGATTATGGATTTTTTGGTCACTTCATTCAATAATTCCCGTTCAACGGCGGAAGCAATTTGAGCAATAAAATTTTCCAGAAGTATTTCCTGATCAATACCCAGTTTTTCATTTTGACGGACTCGAACACCGATAACACCGACGGGATAGCGGGGACCGGACATGGAATAATACGTTGCTTGTGCAAAGGGAAGTGTGTCCGTAAATTTTCCGGCTTTCTTTTCGTTCCAATACGTCCACGCTGCAACACTGAATTCCTTTTCATCCGGTTTCCATGAACTCGCTGTATGTGCTTGGTGACTCATATCTCCGTCTGCATCACCAAGAAAGAGTGCTACGTCTGCATCAAAGAATTTTTTAATATTTGCGATTGCTGCTTGAATAACTTCATCCTGGGAATGTGCAGAGGAAAGATCCTTCGTCAATGCAAACAAAGCGGAAGAGCGCATTTCGCGCTGCCGGACAGCTTTCTCCCGTGCTCGTACTCGTGCCGACAATGTACCGGTAACGGCTGCAATGATGAAAAACATAATAAGCATTAACCGATCTTCCATATGTCCGACGTGGAAGGTAAAGACCGGCGGAATGAAGAAGAAATCCCAAGAAAGCGCCCCTATCGCGGCGCCTAAAAGCACTGGCCCGCGTCCCAATCGGAGCGGCAATAGCGATATTGTGAAGAGAAGAATCAAAGAAATAGTTCGATATCCAACGACCGATGTAAATGGAAAGCACACAAATGCAACGCAAAGCACTATCATCGCCGCAATTAAATAGTGAGGCAATGCGGATTGGATCTTAGGAATTCTGTACAGGAAAGGTTGAGGCTGGCTCTCTTCATCATGACCGACAACATACACATCAATATCCCGGCTCTTTTGCAAAAGGTATTCGACGAGCCGTGATGCATGGAAAAACGCTTTTGGCTTTGGCTTTCCGATAAGTATTTGTGTCGCATTTTGTTCGCGCGCAACCCGGAGCAGTGCACCGGCAATATCTTCATCGGAAGTCGTGACGATCTCCGCGCCAAGTTCTCTTGCGAGTTTGATGTTCTTCGACAGTTGTTCTGTTTCCGTTACAGATGCTTTTTTCGATGTTTCTACGTAGACTGCAACCCACGATGCGTCCATGGTGTACGAAACCCTACGCGCCCAGCGAATGACAGAGAGCGACTGTGGATCGGCATTGATACCGACAACCAGCCGCGTTCCCGATTTCCATGTCTCAGAAATCCGTTTTGTCTGTTTATATTCCCGTAATTGCTGATCGACTCGCTCGGCGGTCAGACGAAGCGACATTTCACGCAGCGCCGATAGATTGCCGGCACGGAAGAAATTCTGTACGGCACGCTGGGAACGTTCAGGAGTGTAAACTTTTCCATCTGATAAACGTTTGAGAAGTTCATTGGGTGAGATGTCTATTACTTCTACTTCATTTGCGGCTTCAAAAATTGAATCAGGAACTGTCTCGTGAATAATACTGCCGGTAATCTGTGCGACTGTTTCGGCACGGCTTTCAAGATGTTGAACATTGAGCGTCGTGAAAACATCAATCCCGTTATCCAGAAGCTCTAGCACATCCTGATATCGTTTTGTATGGCGGCTTCCCGGAACATTCGTATGGGCTAATTCATCGACGAGGACAATCTGAGGTCTTCGAGAAATTACCGCATCGAGGTCCATTTCTTCGAGTATTGTTCCTTTGTATTCAATGGTTTTTCTCGGGATGACAGGCAGGCCGGTAAGGAGAGCTTCGGTTTCTATTCGTTTATGCGTTTCAATGTAACCAATAACAACGTCGACGCCTTTGGATATTTCGGCGTGGGCATCTCTGAGCATATCGTATGTCTTCCCGACGCCAGCACACATGCCGAAGAAAATTTTCAGCTTTCCTCTTTTTTCCTTCTCCTCTTCTTTCTTTAAAAGCTGGAGAAGTGTGTCTGGATCCGGACGATTTTGATCTTCTAAGGACATAGTGAAATATACGAAAGACATGTGAAAAATGCGCTTTGAAATAGCGATGCCATAATGCACTTTTCTTTTATTATTTCAAGAAAAACTCGGTTGTTGAATCTCTGCAAGAGTATTATCGGAAGGAAAGAGTGAGTAAAAGAATCATGTGACAACACACAGAATGAAAATATTCCTTGCCATAATTCTGAACTGCAGTTGTTGTATTTACTCCTTTATGATTTTTATGATATGAAAGAATTTATTGATTCGCGGATTTTTAAATTAGTCTTTATTGACTATTAATGTACAGACCAGCTCTTCCAAACCGGATGCCCGGGATCGAACCGGGCAAGATGATCATGAGAAAGTATTCCCGTTAACAATCCGACAAGAAGCGCGAGTACAATAAAGATAACGATGCGCTCAAGAGAAATTTTTTTACCGGTTACATTTACTTCTTTTGATTCTCTCATTTGTCGAAGCTCCTTTCTCGATTTTGAAGCGATCAAATTAATCTCATTGCTACCATCAGCATATCGATCAGCTTGATGCCTATAAATGGAGCAATGACACCGCCTACTCCATAAATGAGCAAGTGTCTTCGCAGCAATTGCACGGCGCTAACCGGACGGTATTTTACGCCTTTGAGCGCTAACGGAATTAATGCAACAATGATGAGGGCATTGAAGATCACTGCAGAGAGGATAGCACTTTCCGGAGTTGCAAGCTTCATAATGTTCAACATATTCAGCACTGGATAGGTTGTTGCAAACGCCGCGGGAATGATGGCAAAGTACTTCGCGACATCATTGGCTATGCTAAATGTCGTCAGTGTCCCACGCGTCATCAGAAGCTGTTTCCCGATTTCCACGATCTCCATCAGTTTTGTCGGGTTACTGTCGAGGTCGATCATATTTGCTGCTTCGCGTGCGGACTGAGTACCGGTATTCATCGCTACAGCGACATCCGCTTGAGCAAGCGCCGGGGCATCGTTTGTGCCGTCACCGGTCATGGCGACAAGCCGTCCGCCTTTTTGATAATCGCGGATTAATTTTAACTTGTCTTCCGGCTTTGCTTCGGCAAGAAAATCGTCAACACCGGCTTCAGCCGCAATAGCGGTCGCTGTCAAGGGGTTGTCTCCCGTAATCATCACGGTTTTTATTCCCATTTTTCGAAGGTGTGCAAACCGTTCCTTAATTCCGCCTTTGACAATATCTTTCAAATGAATGACGCCCAGGACTTCTTTGTTCTCCGCGACAACGAGAGGAGTGGCACCGACCCGGCTGATTTCTTGTACTGCCTGCTGAACAGCCGCAGGAAATACACCACCTAGTTGTTCGATGTATGTTTTCATTGCGTCCGATGCGCCTTTGCGGATAATTCTTTTTCCATTTTTCCCTTCGGGTTGAATGTCTGCTCCGCTCATACGCGTCTGTGCGCTGAAGGGAACAAAATGTGCTGCAATCTCGCGGATATCCCGACCGCGCAAGCCATATTTTTCTTTTGCGAGTATGACGATAGATCTTCCTTCCGGAGTCTCATCGGCAAGCGAAGCGAGCTGCGCTGCATCCGCCAATCGTTCCTTGGAGATTCCCGGTGCGGGAGTGAATTCCGTCGCCATACGATTTCCCAGCGTGATCGTGCCAGTTTTATCCAGCAGTAGAACATCAACATCGCCTGCCGCTTCGATTGCACGGCCAGACGTTGCTATCACGTTATGCCGAATCATTCTGTCCATACCGGCAATACCGATTGCAGAAAGAAGCCCACCGATCGTCGTAGGAATCAAACAGACAAGAAGAGCAACGAGCACCGTCACCGTCACGGGTGCTCCATGTCCGGCGACCTCAACGCTGAACAAAGAGAACGGAAGAAGTGTCATGCACACGATGAGAAAAATAATGGTGAATGCCGCAAGTAGAATATTGAGTGCAATTTCATTCGGAGTTTTTTGCCGTTTGGCGCCTTCGATCAAATGAATCATCCTGTCGAGGAATCCGCCGCCTGGTTCTGCTGTTACTCGAATAATCAGCCAATCGGAAAGCACACGCGTACCGCCGGTAACAGCGCTTCGGTCGCCGCCGGATTCACGAATCACCGGAGCACTTTCGCCTGTAATAGCGCTTTCATCGACAGAAGCGATACCCTCAACGACTTCACCATCGGCAGAGATGATATCTCCAGGTTCGACAAGAAACATATCACCTTTTTGTAATTGGGGCGAAGTGACGACATCAAAAGTTGAACTTCGCTTGGGACTGTGTAATCGTTTTGCCGTTGTGTCCCTTCGCGAGCGGCGCAGGGCCTCTGCCTGTGCTTTCCCGCGCCCTTCAGCCAATGCTTCGGAAAAGTTTGCGAAGAGAACCGTGAACCACAACCAGAGCGACACGAAACCGATATACCACGCAGGCGCTTCCCCGGTGCCGAGCAATGCTTGAATCCATAACGCGAACGTGAGCACGCTTCCCACCTCCACGACAAACATAACCGGATTCCGTGCCATCGACCATGGATTCAATTTCACAAATGAATCAAATAAAGCACGACGAAACATTTCGCCGTTAAGTCCTAAAGGTTTCCTTAGTTGCTGTGTAGATGTCGTTACCATTTTACTATCTTCCTTTTTTCTCGTGAGTACATTATTGCATCATCAAAAAATGTTCGACAATTGGACCGAGCGCAAGAGCCGGTAAGAAATTCAGTGCACCTACAATCAATACGACGGCAATAAGCCAGAAAATAAACAGCGGTGTATGCGTCGGGAGTGTTCCTTCACTTACAGGAACTAATTTCTTTTTAACAAGAGAGCCTGCAAGCGCTAATGTCGGGACAGCAAGCCAGTATCGTCCGATGAGCATTGCTAATCCGCCCGTAAGATTATAAAACGGAGTGTTGACGCTTGCTCCGGCAAAAGCGCTTCCATTATTGTTCGCTTGCGAGGTGAAGACATACAAAATTTCGCTGAATCCATGCGGGCCCGGATTCAGGATCGCTGCTTTCCCGGCAGCCGTGACAACGGCAATCGCAGTAAGAACAAGAACCGTGATCGGCATAATGAGGATCAAGAGGGATGCCATTTTCATTTCATACGCTTCAATCTTGTGGCCTAAATATTCCGGCGTGCGGCCGACAAGCAATCCCGCCACGAATACAGCTACAACCACAAAGATCAGCATTCCGTAAAGGCCTGACCCAACCCCGCCAAAAACAACTTCCCCAAGATGTAGCATGATAAGCGTGATCATTCCGCCGAGTGGAGTGTACGAATCGTGCATGGAATTCACAGAACCGTTTGAGGCAGCCGTTGTAACTGTCGCCCAAACGGCAGAATTAGGAATGCCGAAGCGGACTTCCTTTCCCTCCATATTACCGCCGGGATTGATGGAAGTCGATTGTTGATCCACACCGAGTGCAGCAAGCTTAGGATTGCCTGAGCCTTCAAGACTATACATCCAAAATACTGCTGCGAAAAGTATCAGCATCATAGCAGCAAAGATCGCCCAGCCCTGGCGCGTATCTTTCACCATTTTTCCAAAAGTGTAACACAAAGCTGCGGGGATAAGTAAAATTGCAAGCATTTCTAAAAAATCAGCAAGGGGCGTGGGGTTCTCATACGGATGCGCTGAATTGACGTTGAAGAAACCTCCACCGTTGGTTCCAAGCTGCTTGATAGCAATCTGTGATGCCGCAGGTCCCATCGCCAGAACTTGATCCGATACTTTCACACCGCCGGTGTCGGCTGTCGCTTGGAGAAAAGGTACGGAGACGTATGCAGAATTATTCTGTATGACTCCTTGCGAAACAAGCACAAGCGATAAGACAATAGCAAGAGGAAGGAGTATATACAGTGTACTGCGTGTCATATCGACCCAAAAATTTCCAAGTGTCTTTGCCGAGTGGCGGGCAATCCCGCGGATAAAAAGCGCGAGCACTGCCATCCCCGATGCTGCAGAAACGAAATTCTGCACGGTCAGGGCGAGCATTTGGGTTAAGTAGCTCATTGTTGTTTCCCCACCGTAGCCCTGCCAGTTTGTGTTCGAGGCGAAACTGACCGCAGTGTTGAACGAAGAATCCGGTGAAACAGCTCCGAATCCTTGCGGGTTGAAAGGCAGAAATTGTTGAACGCGTTGTATGACATAGACAACGATCAGTCCAACAAAATTAAAGATAAGCAAGGCCGCTGCGTTTGCTTTCCAATCCATCTCGTCGTCAGGACTGATTTTTGTCAGACGGTAGATGAGACGTTCCAGCGGTCCAAGAATAGGGTCGAGAAATGTTTTTTCACGCTGGTACACGCGCGCCATGAATGCGCCGAGCGGTTTAGCAAGCAGCGTCAGCGCTGCGAGGTAAACCGCGATTTGTAAAATCCCATTGAGTGTCATTCGAATATCTCCGGTTTCAAGAGTGCGACAAGTAAATACGCTAAGAGACCAACTGCGATAATTCCTGAAATGATATAGAGTAAGCTCATACAGTGCCTCCTGATTTTTCTTCAACATTTTTATCGGCCTCGGGCTGCAGGACTTCACACATTTTTAGAAGTCCCCACGTGAGAACAAAAAAAACAACGGTGACACCGATATAGATAATGTCGTCCATGGTTATTTTCCTCCGGATAAGGATTGAGTTTCATCGAGTGCAAGATTCAACTTGAGAACATTCACACGAGGTTCTCCAAGGAAACCTAATTGTCTTCCTTCTGTGTATTGAGCCACCAGTGAATCAATCTTATCCTTGTTCAGATTTCGGATGCGTGCTACGCGGGGAAGCTGATACACAGCGGCCGCAACGCTGATATGTGGATCAAGTCCGCTTCCTGAAGCCGTCACAAGATCTGCCGGAACAGGCTGCGTGTTCAATGAGTCGACAGTTTTCAGGTCCTGGATTCTTTTCTTCACTCCATCAAGATATGTCTGATTGATCGGCCCATAGTTCGATCCTGATGACGCCGCGGCGTTATACGCAAACGGGCCTGTAGCCGACAACCGGCTCCAAAAATATTTCGGGTCGCTGAAGGGCTGCCCGATGAGTTCGGAGCCGAGAGTTTTTCCATCTTTAAGTATCATGCTTCCGTTTGCCTTCTTAGGGAAAATCAGCTGTGCAAGGCCGGTTACTGCCAGCGGGTATAATATTCCCGTGAGGCAGGTGAACACGATAATTGCGATGATGGATGTGCGAAGATGTTTGAGCAACATCATTGTGGATTCCTCCAATTGTCATTTTGAGTTTTTGTAACAGCCTCTTCAAACAGAAGCGGTGTGATGATAAGTTCCTGTATCATTGTATTTCTTTTCATTGTTGCGGTTCTAATATGGCAAGAGATGAGATATAAAAGCAATCAGCAGAATCTAAAAAGAGAGGCAGGAAGTATAAAGATATTATTAAAAACGGCGAATTCTGAAGAACAATTTCTATCGAAGTAAAACGAAATGAAATAGGAGGCGAGAAAAGTAACCTCTTTTAGACTGTAGAAGAGAAGATGATGAACCTAAACTAAAATAAAAATGTATCCAATGATACAACGTGTGGACTGCTGTCAGTCTCTCAATTCCTTCTTAAGCCAATCGGTTACTAATTCCGAACCATATCCTGCATAAGGACGCTTGAGGTTGACAATATAAATACTATCGTTGGTATCGATATATTTTTTCAATTCCTTACATACTGCGTCTGGTGTTTTATCTGTTATGATAGCATAAGAAAATTTTGAGAGCTTAACATTGGAGTAACTTCTTATTTCTTCCAGCAAATCCGAATAGTCTTGTCCGGATTTGTCCCCTTCAAATGTCACGAGTAGTAATGGCATAATATTCCTTCTTCACTATATATGTCGACGCATGCGATTCATCACTTATTGCTCAACATGCAGGAATTTGGAGAGATAAGCAATCAGGGAGGTCTAAAAAGAGATGCTTGAAGTATAAAATAAATATAATGATGTGAATCCTGTAATCATCCTTTTATAAGAGTTCTATGACACGGAGATGAAAAAACAGGGAAGGTATAAGATAGGAAGTAAAGATAGAATGGCGTTTTTTGGGAATAAACGAAGGTTTCTGAATTAACAATTTAAACTCTTTCAACTGCAATATTTGTCCTTTTTGCTAATTAGTCAGTACTTTATAGAAGATTTATTCATGGATGTCGAACAACGTGGAAAGAACATGGAACAAAGCAGTACCGGCAGTTCCTCAGATGATGATCTCTCATCTATTGGAGATAATTCAGAAAAAAGATTTTCTATTAAAATAAAGCGCGCCATTCTCGGTGCACCCCGCAGCATTAAGGACCCTGGAGTTTTTCATCAAATTTCCCTCATCGCATTTCTTGCATGGGTAGGCTTAGGCGCCGACGGACTTTCATCGTCGGCATATGGACCGGATGAATCTTTTCGAGCGCTTGGAAGTCATACATACCTCGCAGTTGCGTTAGCGCTGGCAACGGCTTTTACAGTATTTATCATTTCTTATGCTTACTCTCGTATTGTCGAACACTTTCCATATGGTGGTGGTGGATACGTCGTTGCAAGCAGACTTCTTGGCAAACATTTCGGCGTCGTTTCAGGATCTGCATTGTTAGTAGACTATATATTGACGATCTCTGTGTCGATCGCAAGCGGAGCGGACCAGGTCTTTAGCGTTCTCCCCCCAGAATGGCATCAATATAAACTTATGGTCGTTACAACGGTCATTTTTATGTTGATGCTCCTCAATCTACGCGGCATAAAAGAATCGGTGACAATACTCACGCCGATCTTTCTTCTCTTCCTTGTCACACATGTCATTTTGATCGTGGGTGGAATCGGATCGCATATTTCCGAGGCGCCTCGTGTAGCGCATGAAGTTCATAACGGATTTTCGAATGGACTAAAGACTCTGGGATTCTTGGGGATGGCAGGAATTTTTGCACGTGCTTACTCTATGGGTGCCGGAACCTATACCGGTATCGAAGCGGTCTCCAACGGTATCCAGATCATGCGTGAACCAAAGATCGACACCGCCAAGCGTACGATGGCCTATATGGCAATTTCCCTTGCTCTAACAGCCGGTGGAATTATGGTGTGTTACCTTCTCTTCAATGTGGAACCGGTTTTCGGTAAGACAATGAATGCCGTATTGCTGGACCGATTTGCCGGAAACTGGTCTCTTGGCGGAGCGCCGATTGGTTGGCTCTTCGTGGTTATTACTCTTGCTTCTGAAGCAGCGTTATTATTTGTCGCGGCACAAGCCGGATTTATCGACGGGCCTCGCGTTATGGGAAATATGGCAACAGACTCATGGCTGCCGCGCAGGTTTGCATCGCTCTCTGAGCGGTTAACAATGCAAAATGGAGTGGCGCTCATTTCAGCTGCTGCTATTCTTACATTGATAATTACCAAAGGCAATACATCGACACTTGTGCTTATGTATTCAATTAATGTTTTCTTGACTTTTTCACTCTCAGAAATGGGAATGGTTCGATATTGGATAAAGAATCGTGAACAATATCCCGATTGGTCGAAACACATAATCATTCACTTAATCGGTCTTGTACTGTGTCTTTCCATTTTGACCGTGAGTGTTATTGAGAAGTTCGCAGTCGGAGGCTGGATAACATTAGTTGTCACAAGCCTCCTTATTCTGCTCTGTCTCAAAGTCAAGCGCCATTATAATAAAGTCGGAGAGCACCTTAAAAGACTGGATGATGTTCTAACGGATATCCCGACTATGGAAGGTTGGGTTCAGAAAAAAACTATCCCTAATGCGAATACAGCCGTCCTCATGGTGAAGGAATACGGCGGATTAGGAATTCATTCGTTTCTTTCCATTCAGCGCCTTTTCCCGAATCACTTCAAAAATATGATTTTTATTTCTGTCGTGAGTTTAGATGCAAGTACGTTGAAGGGAAAGAATGAATTGGACGAGATGAGAGAAGAACAGAAAAACCATCTTGAAAAATACGTCAAGTTTGCAAATCAATTAGGGTACAACTCTGATTATAGAATTGCCGAAGGAACCGACGTTATCGAAGAGATGGAAAAATTATCGGCGCAGGTTGCAAAAGAATTTCCGCATTCCATTTTCTTTGCTGGCAAGCTGGTGTTTGAACGTGAACATTGGTACCAACGGATTCTCCACAACGAAACAGCGTATGCAATCCAGCGGCGCCTGCAATTTGCGGCATTGAATTGTATGGTTCTGCCGGTTCGCGTCTTTGCCACAAATAAAACATAAGAATTTCCATCCTTGTGATAAGAGAAAGGAGCGGGACTTCCTACGCTCCTTTTTGTTTTTTTTATCCCGCATGTAATTGATTGCTTATTCAATCCTTGTTATCGGGAACTATCGGAAGTGTCTTGCTGTTGGATATTTTAAATTTAAAGGAGAAGTAATGAAAACAATAAAGCAATACGGAAAGAAGACCGATCTTGCCCTCTCCCTATGGGTAAAGCTGGCACGGGCACACGCTACATTCAGCCATCTGACCGCCGTAAACATCCACACGTTTGACATCACACCCGCACAATTTGGCGTTGTCGAATGCCTCGGCCATCTCGGACCAATGCTCATTGGCGATTTGACCAAAAAACATCTTGTCAGCGGCGGTAATATGACTGTTGTTGTGGATAATCTGGAAAAAGAGGGAATCGTACGGCGAACCGTCAGCAAAAAAGATAGGCGCGCATTTTATGTACAATTAACACCAAAAGGCAAACGCTTGTTTAACCGAATTTTTACCCAGCATGCGGAGTACGTGGCAAAATTGGCATCCGTGCTTACAGAAACTGAACAAACCGAACTTGGGCATCTCTTGAAAAAGCTCGGCACTGAATTACGAATTGTTAGTTAATTTTATTATCAGTGGTTGAAGTTTGAAACTTTTGAACTTCAATCATTGTTCTTTATTGTACCCAGAAGAAGATAACAGCATGACAATTCGACCATTCCATATTATTGCGATCTCCGGTAGTTTGAGAACTGAATCGTTCAACCGGAAAGTACTGCAGATAGCTAAAAAAATGGCCTCTGAACAGAACACAGATGTTCGAGAGATTGATTTGAAAACGCTTGCATTGCCGATCTTCGATGGAGATTTGCGGGAACAAGGATTTCCTGAATCGGTTGTTACATTTAAAAAGGCAATTGAGGCGGCGGACATTCTGTTGATCGCAACTCCTGAATATAATCATTCAATACCCGGTCCCTTAAAAAATGCCATTGATTGGGCTTCCGATAAAACAAATCCTTTCGCAGGAAAAGTGGCAGCTATTTTTGGCGCATCAACCGGACTTTTCGGAACACTGAGATCTCAGCTTCATCTTCGGCAGGTTTTAGCGGCATTAAACGTCGAGTTGGTTCCTCAACCTCAGGTATTCATACGTTCCGCAGACGAAGCTTTTCTACCGGATGGTTCGCTGGTTGATTCAAAGCTTATGAAACAATTACATTTATTGATTCAGGAAACCATTAACCTTGCCCGGCGTAAAAATGAAAACAAGATGGATGTACTAAACAAATAATAGGAAATCGCACATGGAAACGACATTTTTATATATCGGAAGAATAATATTCGGTGGCTATTTTATCGTTGGAGGAATCAATCATTTTACAAAGCTTGAGATGATGTCCGGTTATGCAAAATCCAAGGGAGCTTTGTCTCCAAAATTATCTGTCGTTTTTTCAGGGTTGCTTTTGTTGATAGGCGGTGTGAGTGTCCTTTTTAATATCTTTCCAGTTATTGGATTTATTTCACTGATTCTTTTTCTTGTTCCTGTTACATTCATTATGCATGCACCGTGGAAAGTTCAGGATCCACAAATGAAAATGGGTGAAACAGTGAACTTCATGAAAAATATTGCGTTGATCGGTGCAGTACTGATGCTCCTAGCATATTCGCTTATGTATTAATTTCTTAAGTAAGGGCAAGACAGGTGTCACCGCAAAAAAGGTAGCTCTCATGAATGAATACATGATTATCGTACATTTTATCACAACATTGAACGAAGAATTTGTATCTCTTATTCCGAGTCAGCGGACTGAAGTAAACAGGTTGATGGAAAAAGGAATTCTGACGAGTTATAGTTTATCCTCGGATCGAAAAATATTGTGGATGATACTCCTTGCGGCATCGTCGAAAGCTGTTGAGACGACGCTCAAAATGATGCCGTTGTACAAATTTATGCAGTACGAAATCATCGAATTACTGTTCCATAATAATCCTAGCTATACATCAATGCATTTTTCTATGAATTGACTTTTTTTTCAAAATACCAATCCATCTAACTATCCACTTATTATCGAGGTTCTGCCATGAAACGATTAACATTTGTTCTTTTTATCATCTTCGCTGTGACGACACTTGTAACAGCACAATCTGAATGGAAGTTTGACAAAGCCCATTCCAGCGTCACGTTTAGCGTACGGCATATGGTTATTTCTGAAGTATCAGGTAACTTTAAAGATTTTTCAGTTGTGCTGAAATCTCAAAAAGAAGACTTCTCAGACGCAACAGTAGAAGGAACTATTCAAGTTGCAAGCATCAGCACGGACAATGATTATCGGGATAAGCACCTGAAGTCAGATGATTTTTTCAATGCTGAAAAGTTTCCAGAGATTAAATTCAAAAGTAAAAAATTTGAAAAACTCCGTGATAACAAATATACAATCATTGGCGATCTCACAATGCGCGATGTGACAAAGGAAGTGACATTCGATGCGGTCTTGAACGGAACACTCAAAACGGATAAAGGTTTACTCTCTGCATGGAAAGCAACAACAACGGTTAACCGGTTTGATTATAATTTAAAATGGAATAAGACCGTAGAAACAGGCGGGCTTATGGTCGGACAAGATGTCACGATTACATTGAATTTGGAATTAAATAAGTAGTACCATCACCTAATACTGATGGAGCCCGCTTTTACTTCATTGGCTGCGGGCTCCATCTCTTTCCTTTTTCTTGCAGGCTTCCAAAATACATTTTTCTCCATAACCGGCAAATTGTCTTGAACCAAACAGCGGCATAATGGATCCAAAATGGATGAAAGAAAAGGACAGGAGGGGTTGCTATTGCTGTAGCCAATGGTTAATTTCTTCGCAGAGTGTCATCGGAAGATTTAATCTCAAAAACACATTCTTCAAGTATTTTTCTTGAAGAAAATAAAGGAACTCTACGATGAAGCGCCTAACAATCAAACGAATTGCCATTAATACAGGCGGCGGCGACGCTCCGGGACTCAATGCTGTCATCCGTGCGGTGGTGGTTTCCGCAGTCAATCGCGGGTGGGAATGTTACGGCATTCGCGATGGTTACAATGGACTACTGGAACCAAAAAAATATCCTGAAGGTGGACTTGTTCCTTTGCCCAAATCGAAAGTACGAGGCATTACGCATCTTGGTGGAACAATTCTTGGTACTACGAACAAAGGCAATCCATTACAATGGCCGATGAAAGGAAAAGACGGAAAGCTTCATGAAACCGATCGCACCGATGAACTGCTGAAGGCATTTAGAAAAAACAAGATCGATGCGCTTGTTGCTGTCGGTGGCGACGGCTCTCTTGGAATTGCAAATATTCTGGCACAAAAGGGATTACGCGTGGTGGGTGTACCCAAAACCATCGACAATGATCTTGATAAGACAGTCATTACATTTGGATTTGATACAGCGGTATCTTTTGCTACAACATGCATTGATCGCCTGCACACAACGGCAGAATCGCACCAACGTGTCATGGTAGCGGAAGTGATGGGCCGATATGCCGGTTGGATCGCTTTGGAAAGCGGTGTCTCCAGTACTGCAGATGTGATTCTGATTCCGGAGATTCCATACGATATTCAAAAGATTGCAGAAAAAATTGAAGACCGCGAGAAATCTGGAGCAAAATTTTCTATTGTTGTAGTTGCAGAAGGGGCTAAACCAAAAGGAGGATCATTTTCTGTGGTCTCAAAAGAAATCGGCCGGGCTGAAAAACTCGGCGGTGCCGGCGAGCGTGTAGCAAAAGAAATCCACGAGGCCACGGGTAAAGAAACGCGCTGCGTTGTGCTCGGTCATTTACTGCGCGGTGGAACTCCAACAACATTCGATCGTCTTATCTCACTTCGCTTTGGGGCTGCTGCAGTGCGAGCTCTGGCCGAAGGACAAAACAGTGTCATGGTGGCACTCGATCCGCCAACGGTGCGCTATGTACCATTAGCCGAAGCCACAAACCGAATGAAGACCGTTCCTATCGATTGCGATATTATTCTAACTGCGCGTGATTTGGGAGTTAGTTTTGGAGATTGAATACTAAATTGCAAACAACAAATCGCAAAAGTCAAAACAAACGCTTTTCATACTTACTATTCGGTATGAATCTGATAGATAGCAAACACATATCGGAGATACTACAATGACGACATCAACAGACAATGCCCGTACTGAACGCACGCAAGCAGATATCATATATGAACAGACGTTCTTATTGGATTCTGCACTTGATCCGATTATCGTACGGGATCTGAACGGTAATCTTATCTTCTGGAATAAAGCAGCAGAGCGTTTGTACGGTTGGACATTCGAAGAGGCAAAGTTATTACATATTCATCAATTGATTGCAACGGAGGACCAAGCAAAGTTCGAACGGGGAAAAAAAGAATTTGCTGAGAAAGGGGAATGTGCGATCGAACTGCGCAATAAAACAAAAAACGGCCGGACGATTATAACACATTCCCGATGGTCCGTTGCACGAAACAGAGAGGGAAATCCTTATGGCCGACTCATCATTACTCGTGATATTACACAACAACGAAATCTTGAAGCTCAGCTTCGCCGTGCACAGCGTATGGAAAGTTTGGGAACACTGGCAGGTGGTATTGCACACGATCTTAATAATGTGCTGGCGCCAATTCTTATGTCCGTTCAAATATTGAATACAAAAATTACTGACCCAAGTCTTAAAAAACTCATTGCGGCGCTTGAAACCAGCACGAAGCGAGGCAGTGATATTATTAAACAAGTGCTTACCTTTGCACGAGGTACAGAAAAGGATTTTGCACCTCAGCAATTGCGATATGTTATTTCGGAAATCGAAACCATCATTAAACAGACTTTCCCAAAGAATATCCAGCTCCGCACCGGAGTTTCAAAAGACCTTTCATTAGTGTTAGGCGATGCAACCCAATTGAATCAAGTCCTGATGAATCTTTGCATCAATGCGCGCGATGCCATGCCCGATGGCGGCCGTCTGACTGTGACAGCTGAAGATATGTACATGGATGAAAGTTATGCCCATTTGATACTTGATGCCCACCCGGGACAGTATGTTATGCTCACTGTTGCGGATACCGGAACGGGAATCCCTATAGATGTACAGGAAAAGGTTTTTGAGCCATTCTTTACGACAAAGGAAAGAGGGAAAGGCACAGGGCTTGGTTTATCTTCCGTCTATACTATTGTGAAATCACATAACGGTCTTATTAAATTATATAGTGAGTATGGTAAAGGGACGGAAATTAAAATCTTTCTGCCCGCGACCCAACAGATAGAACGGAAATCCGAATTAATCACAAATAAAGAACTCTTGAGAGGGCATGGAGAACACATTCTTGTTGTTGACGATGAACTTTTCGTGTTACAGATATCGAAAGAAGTATTGGAGGTTCAAGGGTATAGCGTGATCACAGCAATGGATGGAGCAGAAGCGACCGCTCTTTTTGCCGGTTCGGAAAAAGGCTCTATTCAACTTGTCATAACCGATATGAATATGCCGCTGATGGATGGTTCATCAACTATCAGAGCCCTGAGAAGACTAGATCCGGATCTCAAAATTGTTGTGTCCAGCGGCCTTTTAACGAACGTGAATTCCGCAAGCTTAGGGGGTCTCGATACTCAAGGGTATCTTACAAAACCTTACACTGCTGAACATCTTCTCTTGATGGTACAGAAAGTTCTGACTATAAAAAATAATACAGAACCAAATAAAAATTGACATCGACATACGCGAAGTACTCTTGATGAGAATATAATTGAGCATACAAGAATGACAATGCCAATAAGAATCTTTATCACAGGCGGAACATTTGACAAAGAATATAATGAACTGGACGGTAAA
>Ga0182021_10004375_pt1 | contig 16633 bp, 13 predicted proteins | sample 612E3MmetaG_FD_120493 | JGI IMG/M metagenome (GOLD analysis project Ga0182021, IMG submission 120493) | Permafrost microbial communities from Stordalen Mire, Sweden - 612E3M metaG (Illumina Assembly) | ecosystem: Environmental > Terrestrial > Soil > Wetlands > Permafrost | place: Sweden...
CTGCAGGCGATACGAGTGCCCCGGCTGGAAGGTCACGGCCCACTTGACCTCGGCGCTCCACCCCTCGTCCTTGATCCCCGACGGGACCGGGTCGGTGATGCCGAGGTTCCAGTCGTTCTTCGCCGGATCGGCGTCCGGCGTGACGGACACCGTCGCCGGCGAGGTGGTCTCGTCGACGGTGCGCACCGCGGACTTCCAGGTGCCATACACGGCATTCGGATTGATCGGCCGGCCGCCCATTTGCCAGTCACCGGCGCGACTGTCCGGATTCTTGGTCACGTCGGTCACGTACAGCACCGGCCACAAGGGCCGCAATGAAGGATCGAGGCCGCTGTTGTCGCCCACAAGAGCGTTGGTTCCGGTCAGCGGATTGAGCACGCTGCCCGGGTTGGACGTCAGGGGGGACACCGAGTAGTCGGTGCTGGTGCTGCCCGCCGCGGTCTTCACCACGACCTGGCGCACGCCCATGGTCAGGGCGTGCTCATCGTTGTAGAGAAGACTGACGATGCCTCCCGCCGCGTCGATCGAAGGACGGATCGCGCGCAGGACCTCGCTCTCGTTGAAAGCCACGCTGGTCAGGGCGACATCGCTGGTGTACGGGTAGCCGCAACCCGTCACGATGGCTCCGACCACGCCTGGGGCGCAGGTCGCGGAAGAGGCGCCACCAACGCCGCTGCCCGCGCCGCCCGCGGTGCCGCCGCCGGCGCCCTTCCCCGGCGGCTTGGCGTTCCCGCCATCCCCGGTGACGACCCAGGTTCCTCCTGAGTCGCCGCCAATGCCGCCGCCGGCGCCCGTCTGGCCGCTCCCGCCGTTTCCGGTCACCGCGCCTGCCGCCCCTCCGCCGCCTCCGATCAACGTCCCGCCGCTGCCTCCACCGCTCCCCACCCCGGTACCACCGCAGGCGAGAACGAGCGCGCTCGTAACCACAACGAAAAGCTGGTCGGTCTTTGTCATGATGACTCCTGTCTGTGTAGTGGCAGGGAAAGCCCAAAAAGTTAGGTGAGGTTCTCCTCTGGTGGCCCGACGGACCGGCGCGGATTCATCTCCCCGGCTTGCGTGGGGGAGCTTGCGACCGGGTAGGCGCGGGGGGTGAGGCGGCGGCGACCGGGTTACCGAGCACCGCGCCCGCCATGTCGAGATCGAAGGGCACTTCCTCGACCGGGACCGCCGCTTGCGGAGTCGGCGCGGGGACCTGCCCGGTCTTGTGGGCTGGCTGCTGCGTCAGCGGCTTCAAGCTCACGGTGCCCCGTACGGTGGTCGGTGGGCGGCCGGGTGGGGCAGGGGCGGGCGCCGGGGCAGGGGCGCGGCGCCCGGTCGCCGGAGTGAGATCGACGATGTCCGCGTCTTCGGGCGGCGCTGCTGCCACCTGCCCCTGGGCCGGCATCACCGCGCGCGACGATGACGGCGCGCCATTGAGCGCGAAAGCGCCGGTCTTGCGCGGGCTGTGCGCCATGTATTGCTCGGCGTCGTCGACCTGCCGTTCGAGGGCGCGGGAGACGTATTCCTGCCGCCGTTCCCACACGAGGTTGATGGTGAACTCGTGCAGCTTGGCCTTGACCACGTGGTAGGGCCGCTCGACGCTCATCCCGCGCGTCAGCACGTGGATCACGTGGTAACCCTTGGGCACCTTGAATGAGATGCACCCATCCTTGGCGGTGGTGACGGGCTTGCCGTGCTCCTCGTCGAGCCACACGCGCGCCCCCTCCACCGGGCCCTGGTCGTCCATGACCTTGATCTTGAACTCGGCCTCGGCGGCTTCCAGTACGTGGCTCACGAACACGGCCTTGCGCGGCGGCACGATGGCCTCTTGCGGTGGCTCGTGCAGGACCATCGTCTGACGGCCGCGGGTAAAGATGCCATAGAGATGCACGTACCATTTGCCGCGCGGGATCCCGCGGAAAGTCGTGTTCTGCTCGATGTTCCACGCCTCGAAGTGGCGCTTGCGCCTGCCGATCCATTCCATTTTCTTGCGGTAGGCGCCGAGGTTCTCGATCGTCGGGGTCTTCTGGGTCTTGGAGATGAGAATCGAGAACATCTCTTCCTTGGCGTCCGAATCCCACTGCACGCGCACCTGAATGGTGCCGCGCAGGGAGATCACGATGGTCCAGCCGAGGGCCGCGAGGAACGCCATCACGGCCAACACGACCATGAGCGGATTGAGCATGACCAGGCCGGTTGACCGCCCGACCAGCGAGGCTTCGAGCCGGTCGGTGCGCTGGTTGGCGCTGTCGTGCAGAACGAGCTCGACGGTCACCCAGGGCGCGACGCCGGAAGGCCGGATGCGATAGAGGAGAAGGGCGCTGGCGCCCATGTCATGGGCCATGCTGGAGATGCCTTCGTCGGTGAAGCGCCCGGGGGGCAGGACCTCGGTGTCTAGTTTCGCGTTCGTCGCGCGCAGTTCCCAGGGCGGGCGCATGAGCGCTTCGAGCAAACCTTCCGCCAGGTTTTGCTTGCGCACGAGGAAAGGCCAATAGAAGGGCTGGCCGCTGCCGGGCATGGGGGCGATCTGGATCGAGGAAAGGCTCGGCTCGTAGAGGGCGCCGAACTCCTGGAGAACCGGCAGGAGGTTCTTGGCGAGAGCGCTCGGCGGTCCCGTCGGCCGTTGCGGGCCGGTATCCACCTCGAGCTCCTTGGCCTCGTCCTGCCGGGCCTTGATCTGCTGGCTCAAGCCCGCCGCCGAGCTATCCGCCTCCGCGCTCAGGCGCACGCTCAACGCCTTGATCTGCTCCGCGCTCAGTTCCTCGACCCGGATCATTCCGGCGGTTTCGCGCGCCGCCGCGCCGCCCGCCAGGGCTCGGGCCGCGAGCGTGGAGACCAGCCCGGGTTCCTGTGCCGACAGCTTCTGCGCGGCCGCGAGCGCCGCGGCCTCGACGCGTGGCCCAAAGGTTCCCGGCGGCGTTGCCGCGATGCTGGGCAGGACCTGCCGCCATTCCCCGGCCGGCCGGCCCACGAGAGGTGCCAGCGCCTCATCCTTCTTCGCCTGCGGGTCCCCGCGCTCGATGGCGAGCGACACCTGGGCCAGAGCGAGAGCCGTCAGGTTGCGCGCCCCCTTGAGCAGGGCCAGCTCCTGCTCGGCCGTCTGGAAGTCCTTGAGCGCGGCCAACGCGCGCACCCGGGCCGCGCGCAAGGGCACGTTCTTCGGCTCTTTCGCCAGGCCTGCGTCGGCCAGTTGCGCGGCCATGTTCCACTCCCCGCGCAGCAACCTCGCCTGCGTGCGGGGCAGGGCGGGCAAGCTGGCGTCCTCGGCGATGGCACGCAGCACGTCCCTGGCGGCCGGCAGGCGCTCCACGGCCTTCGGCAGCGCGAGATCCGTGGCGCGCGACGCGGCCACGGCGTCGCCCGACACGAGCGCGGATTCCGCCGCGACGAAAGGCCGCAAGTCGCCGAGGCCGATGTCGGGCATCTCGCCCACGGTCGCGCCGATGACCGGCGCGAGCTTCTTGGCGAGCTGCCCCGCGAGCGCGGCCACGTCGCCGGTCGCGGCCGTGGCGTAGATGCGCAGCAGGCGCTTGCCGCCGCGGCCGAGGCAGGTGCCCGACACGGTGGTTCCCTTCTTGCCGATCTCGAGACTCCACAGCACCAGGCCGTCAGCCGCCAGCCGTTCCATCAGCTTGGGGGCGAGGTCGGGCGACACGGTCAGATTCTTGCCCGGGGAACGCCCGGTCACGGCCTCGATGGCCAGCCCAAGCTCACGGCGGGGCACGATGGGCCGCGTGCCTGGCTTGAGATAGGAGCGCACGAGCAACGAAACCGCGCCCGACAGTTCGGCCTGCTCGGCGGCGGCCGTCGGATCGGGCAACACCACGGCATCGGCCCGCGCGGCGAGCGGAAGGGCGAGCAGCAGGGCGCCGCCCAGCCACGCCCCGAGCTGGTGGCCAAGGACCACCCCATGCGTTCTCGGCAAGGTGGTGGTGCGCGGCCGGTTCATGCTCGGGATTCTCCTAGGATTCTCGACAGATCTCACCGCTAAGTTGAGGTAGTCGATCCATTCTCGGGACACCTGCCCAGAGCCAACTCGGCGATGATAGAGTGTCGCCACATGTCGAGGCTACGCTCCCTAGGGTTTTGCTTCGTGGTGCTCGCGGCCGCTCTCCCGCTGGCGGACTGCAAGTCGCGCGCGAACCAGCCGATCGCGCCGCCCGATTCCTATCTCCTCTTCGTTCCCGATGAGGGTGCAACAGGGCAGGGGACTGCGCGGGTGCGCCGCGCGGACCTCAAGATCGAGGCGGTGCAGCCCATACCGAGGCTGCTCGAAACGGGGTTCGCGTCCGAGATGTTGCGCACCGTGTACCTGGCCGGGCAGTTCCTGCGCGACGCCACGGTGGACGGCCGGCCATTCCCGGAGCCAGCGCGCAAGAACGGCAGCTTGCCGGTCTGCCTGGTGGTGGGGACAGACCAGCTGCCCTATGCGCGGGGTCTTTCCGTCAAGGGCGGCCTCGGCGGCGTGACGGAGTGGCCGGATGTGCCGTGGCTGGGGATCCCCGCGAATCCGTCGCGCGACAAGGCGCTGATTCAGACACTGACGGCGCGTTTCGCGGCGTATGCCGCGCATCTGGTGGCGAGCGGGGGGCTGCTCGACAAGGCGCCGGCGCCGTTGCCCAAGCCGCTCGTCGACGGCTACCGCATGGCCATGGAGGTGGTGGCCCGGGAATGGCGCTTCACCGCCGGGCCCGCCGGCGTGATCCAGGTCGAGGAAGGAACGGCCGAGCAGCGCGCTCTCTTCGGCGACGTCCGCGACAATCGCTACGTCACCGACGAGTCGCACAAGACAGTGCGGGGAGCCCAGGAACTGCTCGATTCCCCCGGCGTGGCCGCGACCATCTTCTACCGCATGGCCCAGTCGCGCACCGTGGGCGCCCGCGTGGCGCCCGAGGGCTTCTACGCCCCCTACGCCAAGAAACGCATGCCACCGGGGGTCAGCCCGGCCGCCATCCTCGGCACCTTCAGGAATTTCCAGGCCAAGCTCCTGGGCGCGTGGGCGAGCGCGGTCCTGCGCGGCCAGGCGCCCAAGGACATCGCCGATCTCGTCGACATCTACGGGGCGGCGTTCCCGGCCGAGCGCGCCGAGGTGATTCGCGTCTTCGTGGTCACGACCTTTGGCGGCACGGTCAAGCCGGGCGGTTGCTCGACGGACCCCAAGGACGCGCAGCGCACCCTGGCCGAGCTCACCACCCTGGCGGCCGAGGTCGGGGCAGGGCGCAAGAGCCTGCGCGGGGCCCTGGCGAAGCAGTCGGAGTGATCTGCCAAGTGGCGGGCGGCTCGATTTTCGGAGTATGAAAGCCCTGTGAGCGAGGTCGATTTCTCGAAAAGCCGAATCATGGTCACCGGTGGCGCCGGTTTCCTGGGTAGTTATGTCATCGCAGAGCTGAAGCGGCGGGGGGCGCAGGAGATCTTCGTGCCGCTCATCGGCGACTACGATTTGGTCGACCGCGTGTCGTGCCGACGGCTCATGGCGGACGTCAAGCCGGATCTCGTCTTCCACCTGGCAGCGGAGGTCGGCGGGATCGGCGCCAATCGCGCAAACCCTGGGCGATTCATGTTCGCGAACGCGATGATGGGGCTCAATATCTTCGAGGAGTGCAGGCTGGCCAGGATTGGCAAGCTGGTGGCGGTCGGCACCATCTGCGCGTATCCGAAGTTCGCGCCTCTGCCGTTCAAGGAAGACGACCTGTGGAACGGCTACCCGGAGGAGACCAACGCGCCCTATGGCATCGCCAAGAAGATGATGCTGGTGCTGTCGCAGGGTTATCGCGAGCAGTATGGCATGAACAGCGTGGTACTCTTTCCGGTCAATCTCTACGGCCCGCGCGACAACTTCGATCCCGGGTCGTCGCACGTCATCCCGGCGCTCGTCCGCAAGTGCGTCGAGGCGCGGGAAGCGGGCCGGGACGAGATCGTCCTGTGGGGCGACGGCTCGCCGACGCGCGAGTTCCTCTACGCCGCCGATGCCGCGGAAGGCCTGGTCATGGCCGCCGCCAAGTACGATGCCAGCGACCCGGTCAACCTGGGCACGGGCACCGAGATCTCGATTGGCGACCTGGCCGTGCTCATCGCGGAGCAGACGGGGTTCCGCGGGCGCCTGCGCTGGGATCCGAGCCAGCCCAACGGGCAGCCGCGCCGCCGGCTGGACGTGACCCGCGCGCGCGAGCGATTCGGCTTCGTCGCCAGGACCACGTTCGCCGACGGCCTGCGCGCGACCATCGATTACTTCGAGGAACAACACGCAAAGGGATCGCTATGAAACGTGCGCTAGTCACGGGCGTCACCGGGCAAGATGGGTCGTATCTCGCGGAGTTTCTGCTCAAGAAGGGCTACGAAGTCATCGGCGTGGTCCGCCGGTCCAGCACCTTCAACACCGACCGCATCGAAGGCATCTACCAGGATCCGCACGCGAACGACTACCGTTTCCGTCTGGTCTACGGCGATCTCGAGGACGCCAGCTCACTCAACCAGATCATCCGGACCACGTCACCCGAGGAGATCTACAACCTGGGCGCGCAGAGCCACGTGCGGGTCAGCTTCGATGTTCCCGAGTACACCGCGGACACCGTGGCGATGGGAACATTGCGCCTCCTGGAAGCCGTGCGGGAAACCGGGCACAAGTGCAAGCTGTACCAGGCCTCGTCGAGCGAGATGTTCGGCGGTTCGCCGCCGCCGCAGACGGAAACCACGCCGTTCCGTCCGCGCAGCCCCTATGCTTGCGCCAAGGTCTTTGCGCACCACCTGTGCGAGAACTACCGCGAGGCCTACGGAGTGTTCATCTGCAGCGGGATCCTCTTCAACCACGAGTCGCCCAGGCGAGGTATTCCGTTCGTGACCCGCAAGATCACCCGGGCCGCCGCGCGTATCAGCCACGGGCTCGACAAGAAGCTGTACCTCGGCAACCTGGACGCCAAGCGCGACTGGGGCTTCGCCGGCGACTACGTCGAGGCCATGTGGCTCATGCTCCAGCAGGAAAAGCCGGACGACTACGTGATCGCGACGGGCGAGGCGCACTCCGTGCGCGAGGCCTTGGACGTCGCGTTCGGAACCCTGGGCCTCGATTGGAAGAAATTCGTGGAGATCGATCCGCGCTACTACCGGCCGACCGAGGTCGACCACCTGTGCGGCGATTCCAGCAAGGCCAAGGCGAAGCTCGGCTGGCAGCCGCGCGTACGCTTCAAGGAGCTCATCGAGATGATGGTGAAGTCCGACGAAGCCGACGTGCGCGCCAGCCTGCAAGGCCGGGCGCCAGCGGTGTAACCGCCTAACAGCTTCTAGCCCGCGGCCGGCGCAGGGAGCCGCAAGAACCTGACGGCCAGGGGGTACCAGCGCGGGGTATCGCTCGCCGAGAACAATCGGCGTGGGTCGAACAGGCGCAAGACGCGCGTGCGATCAAAAGCGTTCTCGCACCAGACCGGCGAAGCCGACAGGTCGTCGAGGTAGTAATGGGTGAACATCTTGAAGAGGTCGGAAGTCGTCCTGGCCGTGAGCGCGTGTTCGAAGTACCGAGTCCGGGCGTGATACTCGAATGTCGCCACGAACGAGTCGCCCTGGAAGAACTCGTTGATCGCCCGCAGCATCCCCTGACGAATCGATGGCCTGATATGCTCGAATACGGAGATGGTCACGATATGGGTCACTTCGGGGCGCGCGACCAGCAGTGCCTTGAGTCCGTCGTAGGTCGCGGCGGACCGATCGAACTCGACGTTGTCCGGTGGCAACGCCTCCGCCTTGATGCTGGGATCCATCACGATGACCCGTCTGGCCTGTGTGGACAACAGCGACGAGAAGAACCCAACCCCCGTCAGAGGCGAACCGCCGCCGATGTCGAGAATGACCGAGCGGCTATCCAGATTCATGAGCTCGACGGCGCGCAGGTACTCCCAGAATCGCTGGCTGAGCCGGCCGCCCCCGTAGTGGGGGCCGTCCCACTCCGCGGGGTGGTCAGGTGAGGCGTACCGCCGCCAAAGCTCGGCTTTGAGACGGTCGGTTGTACTTTGAGGCAGCATGAGCGTGCGTCGCGGTCGTGCGACCTTAGCGAAGTTGCCGCCCTGTGTCCACGGCGTTCCCACACCCCCAATCGCCGCTGGCAAATGTCCGATAACAGATATTATGTCAACTAGAAGCCTGGCCGCCGATTACCAGCCTTTGCCCGTTCCGCCCTCGCCCGACAGCCTACAAAGGGCTTCTTAATCCGCCCGCGCTTCCAGGCTCTGCGTCTTGTCCTGGTGAAGCCGCCGCAGGTCTTCGAGAACCAGCTCCAGCTCCGCGGAGCGCGCGGGCTGGGCCTCGATAGCCGCGATGGTCTTTTCGAGCGCCTCCTTGTCCCGTAAGGCGCGCGCCCGGATGGCGTCGTACATCTCGCGGAATCCGGCGTGGAATGCCTGCAACTCGTCACCCTTGCGCAGGTGCCGGAGGTCCTCGGGTATCTTGTTGTCGCGGATGCGCGCGAAGACCGAGCCAATGTTGTGCAAAGGTCCGGCGATCTTGTGCGTCATCCAGATCCCGGCGGCCGTCACGGTCAGCACGAGCAGCATCCCGAAGCCGGCGACGGCCCACAGAACCACCCGGTCCTTGGCCTGGAATTCCTGCTGCAGCTCCCGCTCCGTGCTCGGATCGACCGAGGCCGTCAGGGTCACGATGCGCGTGGTTTCCTGGATGGCGACGTAGATGCGAGAGCCGAGAACGGCGGTCAAGAACACCGCCACCGCGATGATGAACACCGTGTAGCGAAGCTGAAGCCCAACATCGAGAAGATAGTTGCGCAGTCGCCGCTTGTTCTGCGGCTCTTTATCGTTTTTCGTCATGGACATGCTCCTTCGCCTCGTTCCATCCGTTACTAGCCCCCCTGCGCCTTGAAGTAGCCGACAAGACTGTCCGCCAGCTGGCCGGCGGAGGCCTCCAGGCAGTCGTGCCGAGCGTTTTGCCGATCCCGATCACGCTTGCCCCCTTGTACCGCGGCGCCGGCGCTCGTCCACAGGATAACGCTCCGCGATGGCCAGCGGGCGATCATGACCTTGACCTCGCAGCTCGTCTCCAGCGCGGACCCGGACTCCTTGTCATCGAGCTTGAGCACGTTGCCGTCCACCAGGAAGGCTGGCCGGCCTCCCTTGCCGAGGTTCTTTTCCTCCGCGCCTTCGAGCACGACGACGTTCGGGAGATCGGCCAAGGACTGGCGCAAGGTGCCTCTGAGCAGACCGATGAGATTCGCGTCAGCCGCTTTGCTTCCGCCGGTGAACGGGCCAAACTTCAAGTAAACCTTTCGATCTTTGCCATCGGCCCCTCCGGCCGGCGGCGCCGCCCGGAGCGAGGCCAGCGCCTTTTCCGTCTGGCCGCGCACGAACCCGTCCTTTTCGCGCTGGAGCAGCGCCTTGAGCGCGACGGACGCCGTGTCCCCGCCGAGCTTGCCCAGGGACTGCGCGGCCATGGCCCGCACCGTCTTGTTGTCGTCGCCAAGAGCCCGGACCAGTGGATCGACACCGGACTTGTCGCCGAGCTTGCCGATCAGCAGCGCGGCCTGGGTGCGCACCTTGAAGCTCGGATCCGAGAGCAACGCGGCTGAGAGCTCGTCCATCTTGCTCGCGGCGAGCCCGCTCGACGCCATGCCGATGGCCAGAGCGAGCGTGACGGCGACAGGCATGGCCTTCATTCGGACCGAGGCGGCTCCTCGACCGGCCAGTGCGTGGAGAACTCGACCACGAACGCGGTTCCCGCGCGGGGGGTGTCTTCGATCGACAACGAACCGTGGTGAGCCTCCACGATGATCTTGGCCAGCGCCAGCCCCACCCTGTGCGCCGCGCGCGTGGGCTTCTCCTGCATGTGGCCGGCGAATGGATCGAAGATGCCGCTCCGGGCGGCGATGGGGATCTGGTGCCGATCCCCGTACACGCGCAGGCGGGCGACGCCATCTTCGGTGGAGGCGCGGAGAAAACACTTCTGGTTGTCGGCCTGGCGCAGGACGAAGGTCGCGAGGCCCGAGATGGCCTCGTTGAGGCACTTCTCGTCCCCGCGGACCGGCGACGAATACGCCGAATTGTCGACGACGATGGCTTTGCGCAGGCTGCAGGCCAGGTGCCCGAGGCCGGAACGGACCGTCTCGCAAACCTCGGAGAGCAGCAGCATCTCCTGCTTGAGACTGACGTCGCCGGCTTCGAAACGCTCGAACTCGATGACCGTGCGCAGGTTGCGGACCATTTCGCGGAAGGTGGCGCGGGTCTCTCGCACGCACTCGTCGAACTCGGCCCGCAGCTTCTTGTCAGGGATCTCCGATTGCTGGGCGACGTATTCGAAGTTGGCCTGAATGGCGCCGAGCGAATTCTGCAGATCGTGCACCAAGCCGCGGACCCAGCGCCGTTTGTCGGAAATGGCGTTGCTTTGTGCCTGCCGCCTGCCGTCCACCCGCCGAAACATCGCCTGCGAGCGCAGCAGCGCCCACAAGCGGGCGCGCCGTTCCGCCTTGCTGGTGCCGACGAAAAAGACCGCGTCGGCGCCAGCCGCCGTGGCGTCGAGGCGATACAGATCGCTCGGCCGGCCGTGCAGAAAAAGAATGACCGGCAAGAAATGGGTGCGCGCGTTTGCCTTCAATCGCGTGCAAAGATCGACCCCCCCTGCCTCGGAGATCCGCTCGTCGATGAGCACCACACCCGGCCGATGAAGCAGCGCTTCCTCGAAGCCCAACTCGGCCGAGCTCACGGCCTGGACGTTGATACCTTCCGCACGCAGAAACTCGAGCAGCGGCCGAGACGAGTCGCGATTGGGAGAGATGACCAAGCCCTCGACCGTGCGAGGCGACGCCGCCACTTCTTCTCGCGTCGTCCGTTGATTCGGAAGCATGCGGCGCGTTCTCCTCCCGTGGTCACGGTAACAAAGGCGTCTCTATCTTTCAATGTGGTTGGGACCACCGGCGGCAAGGTTCGCGACGCGAGCGCCGGTGAAACCAGTCAAGAGTTGATGCAGGTAGATGTAGGTAAATTGACTTCATTTAGGTATATGTCTTACTATGTGTGCATGAGCAAGATGACTTCAAGTCCCGAGACAGCGTTCGCCAGCCCAGAGAAGCGCCAGCACCTTCGCTTCGACAAGGTCTTCCCCGTGCGCGTGGAATCGGTGCTCTTCGGCGAATTGCCCGGCGTGGCACGCAACGTATCCGCCGGCGGCATCTTCATCGAAATGCGCGAACCCCTGCCCCTCGGCTCTCGCGTTCGCGTCTCGTTCTGCAACCCGGACGAGACGGCGGAGATCGTAGCCATTGGCGAGGTCAAGAACCACTACTTCATGAACTACGTTCAGGCGGGCGCGACGCGTTCGGTGTCCGGGATGGCGGTTCGCTTCGAAGGCTTCGAGAACGAAAGCCGTCAGATCCTGGAAGACTGCCTGAACCGCTTCCGCATCCTGAATTGATACTTTCCGCTCCTACTCCGCGATGCGCGGGCGGACGACGATGCTTTCCTTGAGCGGCACGGTCACATCCGCATCGATGGGTATTTCGACCTCGCGCGGCCCCGCCACGATGGCCAAGGTCTTGGCGCCCTCGCGGATGCTGATCTCGTAGCGCCCAGGAAGGATGCCCGCGAATTCGAACCGTCCGCTCGCCTCGTCCAGATTGGCGACGGCAGGCCGGGGAAAGGCCAAAGGCGAGGACCGGCTCACGAGCAACGCCCTCGTCCCAGGTGAGAGGCGAAAAGCGGCCTCCGGCGAGACGTGGCCCTTGACCCGCGACCCCTTCTGTTGGAGCGAGAGCGTCACATCGACATCGCCTCCGTCGGGGAGCTCGATCTTTTCCGGCGGGTAGGCCAGCATGTCGCCCTTGCGCGCCCAGAGATAGTACGTGCCTGGCGCGAAGCGATCCTGCGCAAAGGCTCCCGTGCTGTCGGTGGTCCAGAAGATCGGCGTGGTCGGCGTGCCGGGAACATCCGAGAGCACGGCGGCCACCGTAGCGTTCGATTCGGGATCGCCGTCCTTGTCCCGGACGACCCCGCGGATAACCGTGGCGCGCGTTACCTTGATGGCAACGCGGCCGCCCGCGCCGGCCTGCACTGCCTTCACGATCAACGGCCGCCAGCCGAACTTGGTAATGCGCAGGAAGTAGCGGCGCGTTTCCAGTCCCCCCAGAACGAAGCCGCCGTCGTCCCCGCTGCGCGCGCTGCTGCTCTCGATGCTGTCCTCCAGCGTGCGCAGTGCCGAAACCTCGGCATCGGTGACCGGCACCGCCGATGACGAACTGTCCACGATGCGGCCCTTGATGACGACCTCCGGCCCCAGGCGAAAGACACGGGGCTGACTTCCCGCCGTGCTGGACGCCAGCTTGTCCGCGGGCAAACGGTCGAGGATCTCGCTGGCCAGGCCAGGCCGACTGAAGCGTAGCGAGTAGTTCCACGGTCCACCGCGCAGACGCAGATGGAAGGTTCCGTCCTTGCCGGACAGGTCCTGCGCCAACGCCGTCTGCTGGGTGCCGCGCGACACCCAGACGTCGACCCGAGCGCCCTCGATGCGCCGCCCATTCTCGTCGACCAGGCGGCCCGCCACCTGCACCTCGGGCCGGTCCGAGGTGTCGCGGTTGAACACGGCGCGCTGGAAGGCCAGCTCCGAATTGAACACGCAACGCGGCTTCGACGACCAGGGCAACGCGCATTCCGCCGCCAGGGCGGTGCAGAATTCCACGCAGTCGTCCCCGTCCTTGGGGTCGCAGATCGTAGGACGGGATTGATCGGCGTCGAGGAACGGAGCCGGCAAGACATCGCGGCCCGAACAGTACATGCAACCCTCCGGTTGCTCCATGCACAGCACCTCGCGCGGGACCGGCGCCACACTTCCCGCGGGCTGGCTGTTCTTCGTCCCCGCGGAACGTTTACATCCCCACGCAGCCGCGAACAGCAGCAGGGCCATGGCGAATCTGGGAGCGATGGGTCGTCGCACGGGGAACTCCTGGCGGCGAGTATAGGCCAGCCGCCGCTCGGCAAGAGGCAAGATTGGTTGGACCTCGTCGCGGAAGATTGAAAGAACCCTGCCAGGGTTCTTTCGGTATAAAAGACCGGACGTGCGCGGAAGATTCATCGTCCTCGAAGGCATCGACGGTTCGGGCACCACGACGCAACTCGACCGGGCCGTGGCATTCGTCGGCTCGCTCGGCCACCGGACCGTGGCGACCCGGGAGCCCAGCGCGGGCCCCATCGGCCGACTCTTGCGTGAAGCGCTGCACGGACGGTTATCCATGGAAGATGGATCGCGAATAGATGGCCGCGCCATGGCCCTGCTCTTCGCTGCCGACCGCATCGACCATCTGCAGCGAGAAATCGAGCCGCACCTCGCCGCCGGCACGACCGTGGTATCCGACCGTTACCTGCTTTCCTCGCTGGCCTACCAGGCCGAGGAAGCCGATCGCACCTGGGTTGCGACCCTGGCGCGCGGAATCCTCGCTCCCGACCTGACCGTGCTTCTCGACTTGCCCATCGAGGTCGCGGCGCGAAGGCGGGAAGCGGCTGGCCGGCCGATCGAGCGCTATGACGCCGATTCCTGTCTGGCGAAGGTCGCCGCGAACTATCGCGAGCTCGCACGGGAACAGCCCGCCGTGGTGGTGGTGAACGGCGCGGCTACCAAGGACGAAGTCACCGCAAGCATGTGCCGCGCCATTGCCTCCCTTTTCGCTTCCGCGCAGGAGCCGTGAGACAATCTGGCTCATGCAGTATTCGCGCCTCCTCCTCGCCTGCACCGCGCTCCTTTTCTCGGCCTGCGCCGCGACCGCTCCGGAAACGGCCGGGCTGGCGCCCGTGGGACCCGGACCAACGCCCATCGAGGCAACGTCGCCCGCGCCGGTCACCGCCCCTGCCCCGCCACCACCGCCCACCTGCGACATCTTCGTCAGACCGGGAGTGCTCAAGCGCGCATCCCTGATCCGTCTGATCGACGCCGGACTCGCCCGCTGGCTGCAAGGAGTCGAGGGTGACCGGGCGCTCGCCAACCATCGTTTTGCCGGCTGGGTAGTGAAGAGCGTCCATCCCGGCGACCCTTGCTACCAAGATGTGGATCTGCGCCGGGGCGACGTCGTGCAGAAGGTAAACGGCAAGTCCATCGAGAAACCGGAGCAGGCCTTCGACGTCCTCGAGTCCCTGCGAGTCGCACCGGCCATCGTCGTGGAATACCTGCGCGATGGCAAGCCGCGGCAGTTCACCATCCCGATCGGTGAAGAACCGTAACTACCGCTTGTGCTTGGGGGCCGGACGCTTGGGCGCCGGCTTCTTCTTCACCGCGGCCACCTTCTTGGCGGCCGGTGCGAGCCCGGCAGCAGGCTTGGTCCCGCTGGTCGCGCCACCCACGCCGGTGGCGCCGCCAGCGGGGCCAAGCCCCACAGCAAGGGACTTGGCCGGCGCCGAGCCGGGAACGCCTGCCCCCCCCGGCGGCACGTCGGCATCGCGCGCCAACTGCCCCGGCTGGGCCGCGGGACCTCCCGCTGCTGGGGGTGCCGGCGGCTTGGCCGCCGCCAGTTCCACGGCGGGAGTCGCGGCGGGCACGGCGGCGCTGCCCTTGCCCTTCCCCTTCACCATCATGGCGATGACGACGATGAGGGCAAGAATCACGACCGCGGCGATAATCAGTATCAGGGTGCGGCGACCGCTGCTGATCTCCCCGACCATCTCGTCTTCGTCCATCTTCTCGCCCGGAAGCTCGGCGCCGGCGGCCGGGAGCGCCGTCGCGGTTCCGCCGGTGCGCAACGAGAACTTCTTGCGATCCTCGACCGTGACCGAGCCGTCGTCTGCGTAGCGATCCTCGAGAGGACGCGCATCTTCGGGAAGCACGGGGGCCTCGCCCGTGCCCTTACCGGCGGCCTGCATTTTGGCCTTGGCGTCCGCCACGAGCTGCTCGACATCGCCTTGCTTGAACCACAGGGTCTCGCGAAAGGCGGCCCCCGCCTTGGGCGGTGGCGCCTTGCCCGCTTCGTGCGGTTTGATGACCGACTGGGATGGGGCAGGCTGCGCCGGACGCGTGGGTTGCGCCGGCGGGGGCGCGACCGCGACCGGCGGGTGCTGACGCTGAGGCACCGAACCCGGAGTAGCCGCGGGCGGCCGGTGGGCCGGCGGAGGCGTTGGCGCGAAGGGCGCGGGCGTGACCTGATAGGACGCGACTGGCGGCGGAGTCTGTGCCTGCGCCGCGAAGGGCGCGGGGTGCGCGGGGCTTATCGGTCGCGCGGCCGTCGGCTGGACTGGCGCAGCGGCTGGTGGAGCCATCATGCCCACGGCGACGGTCGGGCCCATTCCCCCCACGGCTGGCTGCACTGGCGCGGCCGGCTGCACCGGCGCCGCGGCCGCGGGCGTTCCTGCCGCCGCCGCTGCCTTGGCCGCCCTGGCCTCGGCGACCATCCGGGCGATATCGGCCTGGTTTCCACCGAACATCATGGTCTTGGCCAGCGCGGCTTCCCCGGTGGTCTTGACGGCTCCGGCAGGTTGCTCCTTGATCGCATCGAGCTCGTTCAAGAACAAGCGCAGGGTCAGGTGGCGCCGGCTGGAGCTCTTGTCGAGAGCCTTGAGGAGCAGCTTGTCCGTGTCCGCCGGCAACTTCAGGTCGGGCCGCCGCTGGCTGACCGGCAACACCGGCGTGGACACTTGCATGTCGAGCACCGCCTGCACGCTCGGGCCAGAGAAGGGCGGCTCGCCCGTCAGCATGTGGTACAGAATGGCCGCGAGGCTGTAGGTGTTGGAGCGCTGATCGACCGGCTTGCCTTGCACCTGTTCGGGAGACAGGTAGGCGGCCACGCCGGCCACCCGATCGTTGATGGGCTTGGCGAGCGGGAAGTTGATGACCTTCACGTCTCCCGTGGCGGATACGAGAATGTTCTTGGGCGCGACGTCACGGTGAACGAGCCCGACCTTCTGGGCTTCCAGCAGGGCCAGGCCGACCTGCCCAATGATGGACTTCGCTTGCTCGAACGCCACGGGCCCAGCGGCCAGAATGCGCTCCAGCGAATCGCCCGGGCAGAGCTCCATCGCCACGCCGAACCCGGCCGTCGCGGTCTTCTCGCATTCGATGATGGTCGCGATCTTCGGGCTCGCCACCCGCGTGAGCTGTTTGAACTCGCGTTCGGCCCGGGCAAGGATGGCCGGCGTGGCCACGACGTCGGGCGCCACGACCTTGTAGGCCACCTCGCTGCCGGTCTGCTCGTCGCGGGCACGCCACACGTCGCCCGTATGTCCCCCCCCGATCCGCTCGATGGGCTGAAAGCGAGCCGGTGGCTGGACGACGACCATTTGAAGGCGTTGGGGCCCCTCGGAAGTCGCACAAGTCTCCTGCGGGCAGAAGTTCGCGTCCTCGGGGTACTGCGTTTTGCAAGTTGGGCAGAATTTCATCCGGTACCTGGAGGTGAGGTCACTCCGGCCGCACGGAAACCCCGTTGCGGGAGCGAAGTCCGGCGATCTTAGGGCAGAGCCCCTGCCAAGATCAACATTCGTCCCGACGAGTTGCGAGAATCGTCCACGCCGCTAACGCAAAGCGGCAACGGAGGAACTACTTCGTCGCGCTCTTGGGAGCGGGCTTTCCCGGTTCGCCAAGTCCAGCAAAAAGCTCCGAATCCGACGGGGTCGAGTGGCGGCTTTCCTTGTTCTTGCGCTTGCGTCCGGCATTGGAGTGCCGGCGCGTACGCTTCTTCCAGGTCTGGCGAGAA
>Ga0182021_10004376_pt1 | contig 16633 bp, 12 predicted proteins | sample 612E3MmetaG_FD_120493 | JGI IMG/M metagenome (GOLD analysis project Ga0182021, IMG submission 120493) | Permafrost microbial communities from Stordalen Mire, Sweden - 612E3M metaG (Illumina Assembly) | ecosystem: Environmental > Terrestrial > Soil > Wetlands > Permafrost | place: Sweden...
ACCTCCACGCCGGTGTCGATATGGTCCCACGGTAGCCGGCCCTGCTCGGCCAGGCTGCCCAGATAGCGCTCCGGATCGAAGCCCGAGGCTGCCTGCTCCTCGGCGATGGCGCGTTCCCACAGATCCTTGCGCAAGACCTCGTCCCAGCCGTCGAAGCGACAGCCAAGCCGAAAGGCTCGTTCCAGCAAGTCCGCGCAAGCGCGATCGCCGCGGGCAAAGAGGGCTTCCAGGTGCGACTGGGTGTTGTCGTGCATCTTCACCGCCACGCGCAGACGACGGCCGTGCTCGGCGAGCAGTTCCTGCTTGCACGCGGTCATCTCGCGGCTGTCCATGGCGGCCCATTGCAGGGGCGTGTGCGGCTTGGGCACGAACACGGACACCGCGGCCGTCACCTTGGCCCCGCGCAGATAGCGTCGGCCAATTTCCTGCACGCGCGCCGCGGTCTCGACAATGCCCACGATGTCCTCGTCGGTCTCGCTAGGCAATCCGATCATGAAGTACAACTTCATGCGCTGGTGACCGCGCGAAAACACGCGGTGGGCGGATTCCAGGATGTCGGCCTCGGAGACGTTCTTGCTCACCACGTCCCGCATGCGCTGGGTTCCCGCCTCGGGCGAAAAGGTCAGCCCCGACATGCCCAGGCTCGCCATCGCACCCAGGAGATCGTCGCTCAACCCGTAGGCGCGCAGCGACGAGACGGAGAGCGACACCTTCTGCTCGCGCAGCCGGCCGATGGCGGTCTTCACCAGGGGCGACACGCACGAGTAGTCCGCCGGCGACAGCGAGGCCAGCGAGGTTTCGTCGTAGCCGCCCTTGTGGATGCCTTCCATCAGAGCGTCCACCACTGCCACCGGGTCGCGCTCGCGCACCGGCCGATAAACCACACCTGCCTGGCAGAAGCGACAGCCTTCGGTGCAGCCGCGCGCGATCTCCACCGCCATCCGATCGAACACCGCCTGGGCGTGCGGGACGGGCGAATCGTCGGGGAAGGGATAGCGATTGATGTCGGCTACCCAGGCGCGCCGCACGGCCGCGGGCGCACGCGCGTCGAGCGGCTCTGCCACCGTCACCAGGCCAGTCACCTGATCGCGGGAAGTTCGGTACAGGCTGGGAACGTACAGGGGAAAGCGAGCCGCGAGCCGGGCCAGTCGTTCGGGACGCGGCACCCGCGCATGGCGCAGATCGGCCGCCTCAAGACAGAGCGCGGGAAGTAGCTCCTCGGCCTCGCCGATGAAAAACGCGTCGATGAAAGGCGCCAGCGGCTCCGGGTGCGTGGCCACCGGACCGCCGCCCAGGATCAGCGGCGCATGGTCGGGACGGTCGGCGGTGCGCAGAGCCAAACCCGACAGATCCAGGATGTTGAGCACGCCGGTGAAATTCAGCTCGTACTGCAGAGAGAAACCAACCACGTCGAAAACGTCCAGCCGACTGGCGCTCTCCAGGGTGAGCAGCGGCAGATCGCGACTGCGCAACTCGGCCTCCATGTCGAGCCAGGGCGCAAACACGCGTTCGCACGCAATGCCGGACGTCTTGTTGAGCAACGAATAGAGAATCTTGCTGCCCAGATGGGACATCCCGATCTCGTAGGCATCGGGGAAGGCCAGGCACACCCGCGCCCGTACCTGCGCAAGATCCCAACGGACCTGGTTGTACTCACCGCCCACGTAGCGCGACGGCTTCTGGACCTGGGCCAGAAACGCCGCGTAGGGGTGGCGCGCGGACGCAGCGATCATCCCGGGAAGTGTACTGGTCCCGGCGCACCCGCGCGAGGGCCGGTGCTACATCCCCTCCATGTCGACCGGCTTGGCTTGGGGCTCCATCTCGGTCATGGGCCGGCCAAAGGCGATCTTGGGGAAGATCGGCATGGACTCGTCGATCATGACCTGCAAGAGCGCCGGGCCACTCGGGTCCTGCCACAGGCTGGCCAGCGCGCCAGGAATCTCGGACTCGGCCGCGATGGTGAACCCCGGGATGCCGTAGGCGGCCGCGACCTTGGCGAAGTCCGGGGCGCTGTAGCCCCAAAGCGTGGACTGGAAGCGCGATTCGAAATAGCTCTGCTGGAACTGGCGGACCATGCCGTGGCAGTGGTTGTTCATGACCACCATCTTGATGGGCAGCCGGTGGTGCGCGATGGTCTGCAGATCATGGATGTTGTGTTGGAAGCCGCCGTCCCCGGCGACCACGACCACCGGGATCGGTGCGCTCGCGAAAGCGACACCGACGGCAGCGGGCAAGGCAAAGCCCATGGCGCCCATGCCGCCCGAGGTGAGAAAGCGCTGCGCCGGACCCAGGCGCAGCGACTGCGCTGCCCACATCTGGTGCTGACCGACGTCCACCGCGAAGGCGCTGGCACGGGTTGACGACCGCGCGAGGGCATGCATGAAGGCATTGGGATTAATCCCAGGCGCGCCCTGGGTCTCCGCGGTGTCGGGCCAGCGCTCGCGCAACTCGGCGATCTCGGCGCACCACTGCGACCAGTGGCCGCGGTCCTTCTCGGCCAGCCGCGTCCGCAGGCCGGCCAGGAACGGCTTCAGATCCGAACAGATCGTGCGGCACCCGGGCACGCGCTGGTTCATCTCTCCGGCATCGATATCCACCTGAAAAATGGTGCGTCCTTGCTTGAAGGCGTCCACGTCCGACCCGGTCTGGCGGATGTCGAGCCGGCTGCCGAGCACCAGGAGCCAATCGCTCCGGCCCATCGCCAGGTTGGCCCAGCGGTTGCCATAGGTTCCAATCATGCCCACGCGCAATGGCTCATCGAACGGCAGGGCGTCGACGCCCATGAGCGAGGTCACCACCGGCACGGAAAGCTCGCTGACCAGCTTGCGAAAGACGTCCGCGGCGCGGGCGCAGCGCAGGCCACCGCCCGCCAGCAGCAAGGGCCGGCGCGCGCCGCGCAGGGAAACCACGAGCTGGTCGATGTCCCCGGCCAGTGCCGGATCGATGGACGTCGCACCAGCCTGGACCGGCTTGGGCTCTGGCTCGGCCACGGCGATGTCGCCCCGCTGGACGTCCATGGGAATATCGACCAGCACCGGCCCGGGCCGTCCCGCCAGAGCCGTGGCGAAAGCCCGCGCCAACATCGCGGGCACGGCTTCGGGAGATTCGACCAGCCAGGCGGCCTTGGTGATGGGCCGGGCGATGGCCACGATGTCGGTTTCTTGGAACCCTAACTGGCGGACGGCACGCTGGCCCTTGAGTTCCTGCCGGTTGACCTGCCCGGTGATGAACACAGCCGGCGTCGAGTCGAAGTAGCAACTGCCGATCGCGGTGAGCAGGTTGGTCGCACCCGGGCCGCTGGTGGCCAGTGCGACACCGGGCACACCGGTCATGCGGGCGTAGGCTTCGGCGGCGAAGCCCGCCGCCTGTTCGTGGCGCATGCTGATGACCTGCGGGCCCCCGAGGCGATAACAGGAGTCGAGCAAGTGCGTGATCATCCCGCCGGATACCTCGAACACATGACCTACGCCCTGCTGAACCAGAGAACGAGCGATGTAGTCTGCTACCTTCATCGCGTGATGCACCGCCAGGCAAAAGAGTCAGCCGAACAGCTGGCCCGCCTCATCATGGCGCGGCCTTGCTCTGCCCAGGTGGCGCTTCGTCGAAGTTCATGCGTTCGCGCTCGATGACCAGGGGGCGCCGGCGCACCTGGCTGTGGATGGCCGCCAGGTACTCGCCCAGCACGCCGAGAAAGAAGAGCTGCACGCCACCAAAGAAGAACACCGCCACGATGAGCGTAGGAATCCCGGGCGGAGCAAGCCGGCGGAAGTACAACAGATTGACCACGGCACTGAGCACGGCGGCCGCGGTGCTGAGCAGGGAGATGGTCACGCCGGCGAGCAGGCACAGGCGCATGGGCACGTTGGTGAACGAGATGAGTCCGTTGAGACCCTGGTCGAACAGGTGGTAAATGCGGTTCTTCGACACGCCCCTGCGCCGCGCCTTCCAGGTATAGGCGACGCCCTCGCGACGGAATCCGCAGTTGGCGATGAGCCCGCGAATGTAGGGATAGTAGTCCTCGACCTTGCGCAACTCGTCCGCAATCCTGCGGTCCACCAGCTGGAACTCGCCCGCGTCCGGGGGGATGTCGATCTCAGCGAAGCGCCGCACCAGCCGGTAGTACAGCCGGCGCGTCGCGCGCATGATCAACCCTTCCTCGCGGTTGGCCCGGATGCCATACACCACTTCAATCCCGGCCTCCCAACGTCGCACCATCTCGGGAATCACCTCGGGCGGGTCTTGCAGATCAGCGGCCAAGAAGACCAGGACCGCATCGCCCCTGGCACTCATCAGCCCGTTGAAGTCGGAGCGGAACGGACCGAAATTGCGCGAATTCAGGATGACCTTGACGTGTTTGTCCGCCGTGGCCAGCTTGCGCAGAATCTCGGGCGTGGCGTCGGTCGAGGCGTTGTCGCAGAAGATGTGCTCGTAGTCGTAGGCCGCCAGCTCGCCGGCGAATAGATTGCGGACCGCGGCGCAGCAGTCCTCGACGTTGTCGGCTTCGTTGTAGCACGGGGTGATGATGCTAATGAGCTTGCGTCTGCTGCCGGCTGGAACCATGGCCTCAATCCTCCCGTGGAGCTAGGGGGCGCTCCCCGTCTCCTCGTAGTCGGCGATTTCAGCCAGGCACGCATCGCGCATCGACCCTGCGGCGCGCACCGCGGGTCCTTGCTGGTAGAAGCGGCGATACCACAGCGCCGTCCGCCGCACGGCTTCGCTGACCGACCAGCGCGGTCGCCAGCCCAGCAGGGTCACAGCCTTGTCTATGCTCAGGCGTAGCAGTTGCGCCTCATGCGGCTGTCCGCCCGCACTTGCGTCCTGCCAGCTGCCCGAGCCCCAGGCAGCAAGGAAGAGGTCGACCAGAGCGCCGACCGTGACGACCTCGAGACCCGACGGTCCGAAGTTCCAGGCATCTGCAAGGCGCACACCGTCCGGCGTGGTCAGCATGCGCGCCGCCAGCAGCAGGTAGCCGCCCAACGGTTCGAGCACATGCTGCCACGGCCGCAAAGAGCGCGGATTGCGCACCTGCACGGGCTGACCGCTGCTCACGCTGCGCGCGATGTCGGCCACGATGCGGTCCTGCGCCCAGTCGCCGCCCCCGATGACGTTGCCCGCGCGCGCCGAGGCGAGCCTGACCCCGTGCTCGTGGACGCGCTCGGGGGGAAAGAACGAGTGGCGATAGGACGCCACCACAATCTCGGCCGCGCCCTTGCTCGCGCTGTACGGATCCCCACCACCCAGGGGATCGGTCTCTCGGTAACCCCAGGTGTGTTCCCGATTGTCGTAGCACTTGTCGCTGGTGATCACGACGACGGCGCAGGGTCGGTGGAGGGCGCGCACGGCGTCCAGCACGCTCGCCGTTCCAACCACGTTGACGTCGAAAGTCTCGCGCGGCTGCTGATAGCTCACGCGTACCAGGGGCTGTGCCGCCAGGTGCAGCACCACGTCCGGGGCGCTGTCGCGCATCGCCTGGGCCAGACGCGCGCCGTCCCGGATGTCGGCCTCGTGATGGGCAGAGAGCACGTCGCGCACGCCGGCGGCGATGAAGGCGCTCGGCTCGGTGGAGGGAGCCAGCGCATACCCGGTCACGCGCGCTCCCAGGCGCGAGAGCCAGAGCGAAAGCCACGAACCCTTGAATCCGGTGTGCCCGGTCACAAACACCGACCGCCGCGCGAAGGCAGCTCCAAGCTCGCGCAGCGGATCGGTCATCGCCACACTTTCCACGGCGGCTGACCGCTCGCCCATAGCTCGTTGAGCTTCTGGTACTCGCGGTAGGTATCCATGGCGTAGAAAAACCCGGCATGGTGAAAGGCCATCAGCTCGCCCTCGCGGGCCAGCGTCTCCAGAGGCTCGCGTTCGAGAACGCAGGAATCGTCGCTGGTGAGATAGTCGAACACGCGGCGCTGGAACACGAAGAAGCCGGCGTTTGCCTGGCCCGTGATCTGCGGCTTCTCGATGAACGATGTGACCTTGCCGGTGCCGTCCACCTCCGGCATGCCAAAGCGCGAGCTAGGCGCCATGGTGGTCATGGTTGCCAGCCTGCCATGCGCGCGATGGAAGGCCAGCACCTTGCGCAGGTCCACATCGGCCAGCCCGTCCCCGTAGGTGACCATGAAGGTGTCGCCATCCACGTAACGCTGCACGCGCTTGATGCGCGCGCCGGTCATCGCCTGGGGACCGGTCTCGGCCAGGGTGACCTCGTAGTCCTGCTCGTCATGCGCATCATGGTGCACGATCTGCTGCTTCCGGCCGAGGGAGATGGTGAAGTCGTTGTTCATCTCCTCGTAGTTGAGGAAGTAGTCTCTGATCACGGTCCCGCGGTAGCCCAGGCAGAGCACGAACTCGCGGAAGCCGTAGTGGGCATAGATCTTCATGATGTGCCACAAAATGGGCCGACCGCCGATTTCGACCATGGGCTTGGGTCGAAAGTCGGTCTCTTCGCGCAGCCGCGTTCCCAGGCCGCCGCACAGAATAACTGTTTTCATCGCTGTCTTCCCGAACAGTAGACCGACGCCCGGCCGCCGGTCAATCCCAGGCGTCAGCACGCACCCGGGCCGGCGGCACGCCGGCTGCGGCCAAGCCCGACTGGAACAGACGGAGCATTTGTGGCGGCCCGGACAGGTGAAAAACCGCGGGACCCGGCGCACCAGCGTCGCGCGCCTCAGCCAGCGCGGCCTCCACCGACAGCCGCCCGGCCCGCTCGCCAGCGCCGGCGTTCTCCTCGACGAATGCTTGCCAGCGCAAATCACGAAACCGGGTGGCGGCCGCATCCAGCACCGCCCGATAGATGAGGAGATCAGATCGGCGGACGCCGTACAGCACGCGCACCGGCGCAGACGCCGAAGCGCCGGCCGAAGCGAGGAACGACACGAACGGCGTGATGCCGGTTCCACCCGCGACCAGAATCAGCGGACCCGAGCCCTGCGGCTCGATGATGAAGTCGCCGTAGGGCAGCTTCACCCAGACCTCGTCGCCCTCACCCAGCCGCATCATGCGCTGGGTGAAGTCACCCACCGCGGACACCGTGATGCGCAGACTCTCGCGATCTTCCGGCGGACTTGCGATGGAGAAGACGCGCGACTCGGGCCAGTGCTGCGCTGGATCGTAAGGATCGAGCGCGAGGTGCAGGAACTGCCCGGGACGAAATCGTGGCGCGGGCCGTTCCGGCGCGAGGACGAAGCTGCGCACGCTCGGGGCGTGCACCACGATCTGCGTGACCTTGGCGCGAAGTTTGGCGGGCTGGGGCATGGCGGGTTGGTGTTTAGGATACCGGATGCGGCAAGGCCCTGCGATGTCGTCAACGCGCCATGAAACCCTTGAAGACGTCGACCATATACTCCAGTTCGGGCGTGCTCAGACCCGGGTAAACGCCGACGAAAAAGGTGTCCGAGGTGATCCGGTCGGTGTTGCGCAGATCTCCCACCACCCGATGCTCGATGTCACAGAACCCGGGGTGCCGGAGCAGGTTGCCACTGAACAGATTGCGCGTCTCGACCTTGCGGGCTTGCAGGTGCGCCAGCAACTCGTCGCGCGAGAAGCCTGCACCCGAGGCCACGGTGATGACAAAGGCAAACCACGACGGGTCAGCGCCCTCGGTCGCCTTGGGCAGGACCAGCCGATCGCCGTAGCCGGCTAGGGCCTCGCTGAGAAAGGCGTGGTTGCGCTTGCGAGCCGCGGTGAACCCATCCAGGCGGTCCATCTGGGCACACCCGATGGCGGCCTGGATGTCCGTCGCCTTCAGGTTGTAGCCGATGTGCGAGTACACGTATTTGTGGTCGTAGCCTGACGGCAGAGAGCCAAACTGCTGGGAGAAGCGGCGGCCGCAGGTGTTGTTCTCGCCGCCCGCGCAGTAGCAGTCGCGGCCCCAGTCGCGGATCGAGCGCGCCACCTTGGCAAGGGTCTCGTCGTTGCTGGCCACGGCTCCGCCCTCGCCAGTGGTGATGTGGTGCGCGGGGTAGAACGAAAACGTGGCCAGATCGCCGAACGTCCCGGTCAACCGTCCCTCGAAGCGCGAGCCCAGGGCGTCGCAGTTGTCCTCGATCAACCACAGACCGTGCTGCTTGGCCAGACCCTGGATGCGGGCCACATTCCACGGATTTCCCAGGGTGTGCGCCAGAATGATGGCCCGTGTGCGCGGTCCGATGGCTTCGGCGATCCGGTCGGGCAGAGCGTTGTAGCCGCCGATGTCCACGTCGACGAACACCGGGACCAGACGGTTCTGCACGATGGGCGCGACCGTGGTCGGGAACGCAGCCGCCGCGGTGATGACTTCGTCCCCAGGACGGAGTTGACGCGCGCCCAGCTTGGGCGACGTCAGAGTGGTGACCGCGACCAGATTAGCCGAGGAGCCGGAGTTCACCATCAGGGCGTCGCTCACACCGAGGGTGTCGGCCAGACGCCCTTCGAACTCCTCGGTGAAGCGCCCGGCGGTCAGCCAGAAGTCGAGCACAGCGTCCGCGGCGTTGCGCAGCTCCGCAGGTCCGAAAACCCGGCCGGCGTAGCGTACTATCGACTGCCCGGGGACGAACGGGGCGTGATCCTCACGGCTCCGCTGGTACTCCTCGACCAAATCCAGGATTCGCGCCCGAAGATCTTGCGCCTTGTTGTTGCTCATGGGCCTTACCATGGCCCGCCGCCCAGGAGCTTGTCCAGCGCCCGCAGGGCGGGAGCAAACGCGGCCTTGAGCGAGCATCGAACGCGTGCTATCTGCTCGGCCTGTCGCAGTTCGGGAGGCCGCCCCTGCCCTCTCCCGTGCGCACCGTCTCGGACGCATGGCACACCCACCGACAGCGGAGAAGCATCCCTTCATGTCCCCAGCTGATCAACCGTCATCATCCTCTGGGCCAACTCAGAAGGGTCGCCAACTCCTCGCCGACTCGGTTCGGAACTGGCCTCACTGGCCCGTTGCTTTCACCGTGGCGGTCATGCTGGGGTCCCTCGGGCTCTTTGTCCGATATCTCGTCAAGAACGTGGGTGTCAGTTACTACGACGAAAACTACTATGTGTTCGTCGCCGAGCGGATTCTGAATCACGGCCTATTTGGATTTCAGGACGACCTGCGGACCTATCTCTATCCTCTCCTGATCGCCTTTGCCAAGCTCCTGTTCGGCGCCAGTCCGGCGAGCAAGGCCCTTGTCTGCGTCTTCCAGTACGCGGTTTTCTTGTACTCGCTCAGGCTAGTCGCCGCCACGTCTGTCAAGCTGACGGGAAACAGGGCCGCCGGCCATCTTGTCTTTGCTGCGGGGGCGCTCAATCCGTACCTGGTGCAAGCAACGACTCTGTTTCTCACCGACATCTTGGCGGCCTGCTTGGTGGCCTGCGGGTTCAACAAGCTACTGTTCGGGGACCTGCGCCTGCGCAAAAATCGTCTCCTCGCGACCCTGCCCTTTGCCGCTGCGGTGATGGTTCGTCCGGCCTCTTTGCTCTTCATCCCTATTGCATTGTTGGGTCTGGCTGTGCGGCGGTATGTCGAACCGATACGGCTCCCAAAGATCCTCCTGAGTTTTGCTCTCTCCTTGGCGGTCTTCGTGCCGCAACTCTATATGAACGTCACCAAGTTCAACCACTGGACGCCCATCATCCACGTACCCCTCTACACAGCGCAGACGCACGGAGCGATGCGCTGCCTGAAGCTTGTCGGCGTCGTTATTCCTGGCGAACCCCCTCCCCTCTGCTTCGCGAACCCATGGGAGGACAACTCGTGTCATTCGCTCCTGGAATTTGCGATGAAATCGCCGCTGGCGTTTTCGCGCAGCGCCGCTGCGCACATGTTTGCAGCCCTCGACTGGGGCCGTGTCGACACCTACATTACGGACTACTATGCACGAAGCCGTTTTCCGGCCTCGTTCCTGCTTCAGACGGCGTGGTTTCTGATCGCTCTTGGCTTCATCCGCTTTCTGAGACACCGACGAGAACTGCCATCGGGGACGAGGGCTCTGCTCCTCTTTCTGGCTGCGGCAATCGTTGCGGACCTGGGGTTTCTCGCGACAGTTATGGTCGAAAGCCGGTACGGCTACCCGGTGTTCTTGATGGCTCTGCCCTTTCTCGGCTTCTCTCTCTCCGGTGGCTGGCCTTCGCGAAAGGCCACGGCCGCAATTGCGGCTTCGTGGCTGCTCTGGCTCGTTCTGTCGACGGCCCTGTCTCTTTGGATGGAAGGGACGAGCGGCCGGATTCACTGGCTCGCCTGGTGGAAAGGCTAACGGCCTCGCCTCTGCCAGTCCACTCCCATGGAGACACTCCCATGGAGCACGGCTAGCCCCCCTGCAGGATCAGCGGGAAGCTCGTCGCGTATTCCTCCACGTTCGCGGGGAAACGCCAGTGCCGGATGGCATTCTTGATGCAGCCGTCGATGAGCAAGAAATCCGACGAACCATGGACCTGAACATTCTGCACAACGCCCGTCTCGCCAATTGACACCGTGATGTCCAGTCGGCCCGCGCGCAATTGCCCATCGCGTTTCAGCGCTCGCTCGTAGCACGATTTCAGGCCGGCCTGGTTCCCCTTGTTCCTCACGACCTCGCTGATTTGCGACTGGGAAATCGCCGCGACCTCGCGACCCGACGGGCCGGAACGCGGGGGGCGAGACCGGCTTGGCGTCTCGACCGGCACCGGCCGCTCGACAGAGTGGGATCGAGCCGATGATCTCTCGAAGGGGTCTTCTCCCACCGCAGCCGCCTTGCCCGACGGGCCTGCGGAATGGACGACCGCCGATCGCTTGGACGCGGACCGCGCGGCGGCTCGCACTTTCGGCCGGGCCTCCGGTTCACTTGTGGTCACCTCCTGCGCTGGCGGCTCGACCTCGCCCGAGGGTGGGGCTGGTGCGACGGGCGCGGCACGCCTCAAGATAGACCCCGCGGCCTTCCCACTCTCGCCTCGCCACGAAAGCAGAATGACCAGGATGACAAGAACCACCACGATGCCGGCCGCGATGACGTACTTGAGGTGTCGGTGCCGGCGGGCCAGGGTCGCCAGACCAGTTAACTTGGACAAGCCAGCTTCGTCATGTGCCGCGGGAAAAAGCGTAGCGGGCAGGGCCGCCACGTTGCCGAACAAGGAACCCGCTGGCGGGGCTAACTTTGCCGAAGGGTTCATCGTGGCCGCTGCGGCCGAGCCTGTGCCCGACCAGTCGAACGGCTGCGGCAGGGGCGGCGGCAAGGCAGGAGCAAAGGCTGACAAGCGCGAATCCTTCCCAGCGTGACCGTCGGGCCCCGGGGCCACGATGGGCGGCAGGGGCTTGCGGGGCGGGGGCGTCTTCTCCCCCTGCTCGAGTTCGTCTGCATCCATCTGCTCTCGAGAGGCTGTCGGCTGCGCGATGTCCGGCAACTGCGGACCGCGTGCGCTGACTTCTCGAGTCCCGGACTTTCGCCTCTCGGGTTTGGTGGTAGGCGCCTTGTCGAATTCCGTCTCCACCGCGGGTGTAGGCGTAGGAAGCCCCGCGCTCAGGGGCGTCAGGCCCGGCAAGGCTGGTCCCTTCTTCGGCGACGGCACCACTGACAACTTGGGCACCGAACGCGGGCTCAGGTGCGGCGCGTCCGCGCCTAAGGCCGGCAGAGGCGTTTCCGCGGCCGAGTCTGGCAAGACCGACTGTGGCGACCGGGCGCCGGATCCTGCGGTCGGCGACGGTAGCTTTGGTTCAGAACCAGTCATCCCGGGCACAGACTGGGAGCCCGAAATCCGAGGTCGCGCCCGCTCTGGGCCAGAAACTCCAGCCGGCGCAGGCTTGGGACCGGACCCAGGAACAGGCGGCGGTGCCTTGGGTCCTGACCCGGGGATCGGCGGTGGCGCCGCCTTGGCGCCCGATCCGGGAACGGGTGGCGGCTTGGGGCCCGATCCGGGAATAGTCGATGACAGCTTGAGACCCGAGCCGGGCTGCGGCAGCTTCGGGCCGGAGCCAAGACCTCCAGCCGGCGGCGGCTTCGGCCTGACGCCAGGAGCTTGAACCCCCGGCGCAGATGGCGCGGGGCGGAGAGCAGAGGAAGTGTCGGCGCGCACCGGCGCAGGCGGCGATGGTCCGGCCGGCGGCAGCCTCAGCGCAGTGATTTCCTGGGCGATGATCGCCACGTCCTTGGGCCGCTTCCAGCCATCCATACCTTCCTTCCAGACATGGATCGACTGCTCCGGCTTGCACGACACGATGTACTTCGCCGCATCGGTGCAGCTCAGCGGGCCGCGCTCAGCGCCATCGACCGACACGAACCACTCATGGAGACCCGAGAGCGGACGCGAGAGCCTTGATGAGGGGCGCGGGGGCGGTGTGGAACCGGCCGAAGCAGCAGGCTCCGGCCGCCTGGAGGCGTCCGCGGGACCGGGGACCACCTCGCCGGCCTGCACCGTGATGACGTTGCCGCAGGTCTTGCAACGAATGCGAAGAATCCGCTGTCTGACTTTCTCATCCGCTACGGAGTAGCGGGTCTGACAGCGATCGCAGACGAACTTCATGACAGCTTGAGAGCCCCTAGGGCCATGAGGGTACCACAGCCTGATTCGGGGACGAGGGCTCTAGTCTAGCCGCCGCGAAGCAGCCACACCAGGCCAGCCGTGGCAGCAGCGAGCAGCACAGCCACGAACAGGACCGCCGCGAGTGGCACCGACCTGGGCACCTTGTCATTCTTGCCGGCGGCTTTCTTGGCGGGGACGGCGCGCACCACGACAGGCGTCTGGCGCGGCGCTGCGGCTGAGTGGGACGCTGACGGATCGGCAGAACCCGAGTCCCCCGGCGAAACGCGAACCGGCGTCCCGTCGGATGCAACGGACGCCATCTGCCCATTATCCGTGGCCGCGGACGGAGCACTGTCCTGGCCCAGCGCTTGCTCGGCGCTGGGCGAAATGCTGCGAGACGCAACGGACGCCCCCTGCCCGTCCTCTATGGCCGCGGGCGCACCGCTCTCCTGGTATGGCGCCTCGTCGGCACTCGGCGAAATGCGGGCAGAGGCCGCAGGTCCTCCAGGCCCCAGGGCTGACCCGGCGGCGCGCAAAGCCCTGGCCAGCGCCGCGCCCGGGCCGTCGCCCAAAGCCTGATCGAAATCGAGAGGCTCGACATCTTCCTGCCGGCCATCCTCATCTCCCTCGGCGAAGATGCGCGCCTGCCGGAGGCCGTCCTCGGTAATCTGCGCCTCGGCCTCGGGCGAGTAGATCTCGCGCAGATAGCGCGCCAACTGATGATGGCTGCGCATCCTGGCACCCGAATCCTGCAAGAAATACTGCAAGGCCTCGGCAAATTCGTGGGCCGACTGATAGCGATCCTCCGGCTTCTTTTCCAGCGCCCGCATGACGATCATTTCGAGGTCGCCAGGGTAGTCGTGCCGCACATAGGTGGGCGGCACGGGCTTCTCCTCGACGATGCGGCGGATCGAGTTCGCCCTCGAACCGCGCCACAGCCGACGACCCACGGTGATTTCGTACAGGATGGTACCCAGGCTGAAGATGTCAGAGCGCCCGTCGAGCGGGGCCCCCTGTGCCTGTTCGGGGGACATATAGGATGCCTTGCCCGGACGCATACCCGGCTCGTCCTTGATCGCCGCCCCTTGTCGCGCAATCCCGAAGTCGATGAGCTTGACCTGGCCCGAGGTGCCGATGATGACGTTGGTGGGTGAAACGTCGCGATGCACGACCTGCATCGGCTGGCCGTTGTCGTCTAGCCCCTCATTCATATAGGCCAGCGCTGCGGCTATCTCGGCCACGATATGCGCCCCGATGTCCAGGTACAGAAGCTGTGAGACCTCGATGGCACGACGAGCCAGCTCGGTCAGTGTTTTGCCACGGATGTACTCCATGGCGATGTAGTGCGTCCCCTCCTCGCTGGCCACATCATATACGTCGACGATGTTGGGATGTTCCAGCATGGCGGCGATGCGCGCCTCGCCCAGAAACATCTCCACCACCGCCGGATGTTCCGCCCAGCGCGGCTGCAAGATCTTGAGCACCAGTTCCTTGCGGAAAGCGCCCGCAGCCTCGTGAGAGGCACGAAAGATCTCCGCCATTCCACCCGTGGCCAGATGCTCGACCAAGGTGTAGCGACCGAGCCGGGTGCCTTTGAGATCTTTCGCGCTTGCCATGTGAGCTGCCGCCATCTGCCTGGGCACGCTATCACAATACATCTCAGTTTTGGGACGGCAGCCTACGCGAGCGAGTTCGAGGTGAATGAACTCGCCCGCCTTGGCTGCCGGCGTGGGCGTGGCGCTACCCGCCGTCCGGCGCTCCAGCGTCAACCTCGGGATCGAAGCCGACGCTGACCTTGGCCCGACCGTTCCGGTACAGCGTCAGCGACACGCTGGTGGAGTGGGTGAGGCTCACCGTGACAGAAACCTCCTCGCTGACCCAGGAGGGCACCGTGGTCTTGGTCACTTTGTCGCAGGTTTGCGAGTAGGCCGCAGCCTGGAACACGACGGTGCCGATGGGCAAGCCGGAGAAGGATTCGCCAACGGCCTGGCCCACGGTGACCTCGAGGTCACGCACCATCTCACGGCTGCTGCCGGTGGCGGTGATGCGCAGGCAGGCGACGTCCTCGGGCACGTCCTCGATGTGGAGCATGACCTGCTCCACCGGCTGCGGCTTTGACCCGGCCGAGTTGTCGTCACACCCTGCGAGTGGGAAGAGGGACAGGGCGAAAACAGGAACAATTGTGTGAACCAGTCGAGCGATCGGATTCATGTTCGGGCCTCCTTGAAGGACGTTGACGGACGCCCCTGTTGTCGGCAGCCCGGCCGCCAAGTTGCCTGCCGCTTGACGAAAAGCGGCCGGGCGCGTTCCTTGCGTTGACTCACGACCCCCGCCGGAATAGCTTGCGGGTCCATGAACTTCGTCGATGAACCTTTGTCCGTGACCGATCCCAAGGTCTTGGAATTGGTGCGCGCCGAGGAGCGCCGCCAGGCCGAGAAGATCCGCCTGATTCCGTCGGAGAACTACGTCTCGCGTGCCGTCCTCGAGGCCACTGGCTCTGTCTTCACGAACAAGTACAGTGAAGGTTACGCCGGCAAGCGTTACTACGAAGGCCAGCAGTTCGTGGACCCGCTGGAGACCTTGGCCCAGGAGCGCGCCTGCGTGCTCTTCGGCGCGGACCACGCCAACGTACAGCCGTACTCGGGCTCGCCGGCCAACCTGGCCGTCTACTTCGCCTTTCTGAAGCCCGGCGACAAGGTGATGGGCCTCGCCCTGCCCATGGGGGGGCACCTGACCCACGGCTGGAATGTGTCCATCACGGGTCGCTACTTCCAGTCGGTCCAGTACGGGGTGCGCAAGGACACCGGCCGCATCGACCTTGATGAGGTACGGGACCTGGCCCGCCGCGAACGGCCTCAGTTGCTGTGGGCCGGCGGCACGGCCTACTCTCGCCTGTGGGACTTCGCCGCGATGGCTGAGATCGCACGCGAGGTGGGCGCCCGTTTTGCAGTGGATATGGCGCACGTCGCAGGCTTAGTGGCGGGCGGTGCCCATCCTTCGCCGGTTCCCCACGCCGACGTGGTCACCACCACGACCCACAAGACCTTGCGTGGTCCGCGAGGCGGCATGTTTCTTTGCCGCTCGGCCCATGCGGCGGCCCTGGACAAGGCCGTGTTCCCAGGCCTGCAGGGTGGACCGCACGACCATACTACCGCCGGGGTCGCGGTCGCCCTGCACGAAGCGTCGCAGCCGGCCTTCCGCGAGTACGCGCAGAACGTGGTCAAGAATGCCGCTGTGATTGCCGCTGAATTGATGGCGCGTGGTTACCACGTGGTTTCGGGCGGCACGGACAACCATCTCATCCTGGTCGACCTGACCAACAAGAACATCCCGGGAAAGGTCGCGGCCAAGGCGCTGGACAAGGCCGGCATCGAGCTCAACTACAACTCGGTCCCCTACGACACACGCAAGCCGTTCGATCCATCCGGCATCCGTCTCGGCTCGCCCGCGGTCACCAGCCGCGGCATGGGACCCACAGAGATGAAACAGATCGTGGCCTGGATGGACCGGGTGATGTCCGACCCGAGCGACGAGAACACGGCCCGCGTGGCGACCGAGGTGCGCGAGTTGACCGGCCGCTTCCCGGCCCCTGGAATTTCGGTGAAGGGATGACGACCATGGCGTCAAGTCGCACAGTCCGCTCCTCTGTCCTGGCGGCGGCGGCCTTGCTCGCGGCCGCCCTGTGGGCGCCGGCCGCGCGCGCCGAGGTCTTCGAGTTGCTCGACAAGACCAAGATGAACGGCAAGCTCATCCACTACTACGACGGCGTCTTCACCGTCGAAACCCAGGGGCAGACGGTCAAGGTTCCCAAGGAGAAGATCAAGAGCATCTCCTTCCAGCTTCCGCCTGCGCGGGCTGAATTCTCCACGCCCGAGAAGACCTTCGAGCGGTGGCGCAAAGCCCTAGTCGAGGGCAACATGGAAAAGGTGATCGACTGCTATGCCCTCATGTACCAGGGCATGCTGGCCACGCAGATGGGGCAGGCGACCGAAGGCCTCAAGAAGATGCAGAAGGAGGTAGAGGGGACCAAGTTCAGCATCAAGAGTTCATCCGTGAAGGGAGAGACGGCCACCCTCAAAGTCACGCGCCAGAAGGGCGAGGATTCGGATACCGGTGACGTGGTCTTCGTGCGCGAGAACAGCGAATGGAAGATGCTTCCACCGCAGCCGTGACCGCAGTCGCCGCCGCATGAAAC
>Ga0182021_10004377_pt1 | contig 16631 bp, 18 predicted proteins | sample 612E3MmetaG_FD_120493 | JGI IMG/M metagenome (GOLD analysis project Ga0182021, IMG submission 120493) | Permafrost microbial communities from Stordalen Mire, Sweden - 612E3M metaG (Illumina Assembly) | ecosystem: Environmental > Terrestrial > Soil > Wetlands > Permafrost | place: Sweden...
CTTGCTTTCTCCAGGTCTATCACCTCCTTATCTAACGGTAACAGACCTATCGTTTGGTAGAACTAATAGAATTACGCAGATGGACGCATTCATCCTGCCGCTAACGCGGCAGGTATTCTGCTAGGTTTTTTATAAATTTAGCTTAATTCACTGTGAATTTAGTTTGACTTATTCCGTTTTGGTATCCATTTAATGAGGCTGTGCTCGATATTGTCCAAGTTCCTTTTGTTGGGTTATGTCCTAGTTGATAAGTAAATTGAGCTGTTCCAGCATAACCTGTGATTCCATTGAAGGTCATTACAGTTGAACCTATTGGGTTTATGACTTTAACGGTGACAGCTGCTCCTCTTTGCAATGCGCCACTTGATGCATCTTTAACTGTTACAGTTATAGTAACAGTGGAACTTCCCGAATACGATGACTTGTTTGTCTTAACGGATTCACTTAGAGATTTTGGAGTTGGAGTCGGTGAAGGTTTTGGGCTTGGACTTGGGGATGGACTTGCAGTTGGGGTTGGACTAGGAGATGGGCTTGGACTTGGGGATGGACTAGGCGATGGTGTTGGGGTGGGAGAATCTGTAGGGGATGGAGTTGGAGTCGGTGAGGTACTTGGGGTTGGCGCTGGAGTAGGCGAATCTGTTGGGGATGGCGATGGAGTTAGCGTAGGCGTTGGAGTCGGTGTAGGAGTAGGAACTGGCTGTCCATTTACATTTAGTATTGTGTTCCAATCACTTGAGAATTGGATAACGTAGTTGCCGTTTGATAGAAAATTGTACGTAACTGGCATAGTGCCATAGTAGAATGTTATTGTTCCTGCATTTACCGGAATTGTAATTTCGTTGCTGGCGTGGTTGAATTGGAAATCTGTAACTGGGAAGGAGGTTCTGTGGTCTTGGTATTGCTCATTATGGATTTTAATATTCAAACTTCCAGTTACAGGAACAATTCCTTCAAGAAACATTGTTGCCCCGGCACAAATAGTTGCAGCGTTAGAAGTCGTTGCATCACCTGAGGCTCCTTTGAAGTATCCACCTACGTTCAAGTTGCTTGACATTAATCCTTTCCATGCAGGACTTGAACTTAACAATAGATTATCAAAACTATTTTGCATAGTGGAATTGAAGTAAGGATAAAGCGCCTGCAGTGCTGTCATTACACCCATAGTTTCCCAGAGCCGCTGTTCAGGATTCACTCCACCAGCAGCATGAACGATTACGCCAGGTGCGGACCAGCCAGGTGAACTCCAACCATTAACAAGTAACTTGTAATATAGATCCTGCATGACCCTATTCCAGTAGGGAATGCTGGATACGCCACCTTTGAGTTGCATATATTCGGCAATAACTTGTGCAAAGTTACCCATTTCGCACTCAATAGTTGATGACCCATCAGTGTAAACATAGTACTTGCCATTCCAGTGAGTTTGCAAACCGTTCCAAGCACTATCAGCGTAAGCTAGAGCGCCTGGGACACCGATTTGAGCCAAATTCACAAAAACGCTTAGCGTCTCTGCATGTTCATCATAATACCTGCTTGAGTAGGAGTAAGCCCAGTTGCCTGGGGGGTCACAGAATAACATTTCACCTGATCGACTTCCAGTTGGCGGTTTATTGTACATTCTTGAAAAATCTGAAAATGCTTGATTAGCATTCCATTTGGTTGTTAAGCCAAATTGTTGAGCGTACTGATAACCCCATATAAGGTATCTATCGTAAACTAGGTAGCAACCGCTGTTTGGGTCACCATAACTTTTGGCATTATAATTGTTTGGTAAGCTTCCTTCCATTGCTATATTTTGAAGGGCAGTCTGTGTTCCAGATGTAATGATTGTTGAACTGTAGCCGCTAATGCTTGCGAGCCTTGCAACTAATAGCGCATCATTATAGTTGCCGTTGTTTATGTTTTGGGTCATTGCATTATCAAAAGCCGACACACTTTGGCCTGTAAGTATTGTTCCCCAACTCGATGTCCAAGAGTCAGCAGAACTTAAATTAATATTGTTAATTGCCGCGTTTAAAGCGTCAGCTAACGTTGTATATTGAGTAGCTGAACTTGCAAGTGGCATTGAGGTAAAGCTTGAAATTCCGAGAACAAGAATTGTTATTGCAAGAGAAATATGTACGATTGACTTTTTCATTGACTTTCCCTGTCTAATTTTTAATAGGGGAGAATATAAAAGCTTTTAGCGATGATTAAACAACTGTGCGTACAAAATTATTCAAGCTAAATCAGCTAAAATAAAGTTAGGGTTAAATGGCCAAGCCATTGGGTTTACTAATCATTTACCTTTTCTCCTTTAAACTACTCCTCTTTCACCAAAACCGTAAAAATCAAAAGTAAATAAGTCGTCGCTGTAGTTTTCCAAGTTTCTCCCGCTCTGCATGCATATTGTTGGCTTGTTTCTTTAAGCCTTTTGTCAGTTTTTCCCTCTTCTTTCTGAAACTTAGACTATTTGTGAAGTGAAAAGCAAAGACAGAAATCCAGCTTTTGTACGTCGCGACCATCTGCCCTACCATTCGTCTCTTTTGCTTATTGCTTCTTGTTTTTGATCTTGCTCTATATCACGGTAAATGTTTTTTGCTGAAGATGAAACAACTGTCAAATCTGTACCTGCAACACTCTTCACTGAGGGAATTTTCACTAACCTCGCTTCTCTGGTCTGCGGAACATATTGAACTGTAATTTCTTTAAATGTGAAGTTTAGTTTTTCACCAGAAGACCACGGCTCATACATTTCTACTCTAATCAAATACTCTCCGGCAACGATCCCTTTCATATCTAAGATTAGGGGAAACTCTGAGGTGTCATTTAGTAGAGTACTTTGAGGTATGCTAATTGTTGTTGAATTGAGCAGTTGTTGTTGAAAAAACAGATCCAAATTTATTTTTGAAAACGAGGTTTTGGAAGGCATTAAGCTAAATTCCACTTTAAGGGCTAATTCGTCTTCCTTGGTCGTGTCTGAGATTTTGTTAATTACTATTTCTTTTGTTGGTATTATTGTCTCTCTTGTCCTTTCAATGTTGAACTGAAAAGAGAGGTCTTCCAGTGTTGATTGTTTTGCCTGTTTAACCGCGGTCGCCACTGTCTCTCTTTTTAGCTGATTTTTGGATAATTTGCCCATCGTCAATTCAACTATTCCAGTTAACCTGACAATATACTATGCAATGTTTAACTGTGTATCCTCTGCCCAATCTTTGCATAACAGCTTAGCCTGCTCCAGAACCGTGAAAGTGGCTTTTTCTTGTTTGTCCGGTGGGTAACCATATTTTTTAAGTAAGTGCCTAACCATCACACGCAGCTTCGCCTGCACACTGTCTCGCAACGTCCAGTCAACAGAGACATTTTTTCTAATCATGTCAACCAACTCATGCGCCATCAGCTTAAGCGTCTTATCGCCCAAAACTTGCTTTGCACTTTCATTATCGGCTAAAGCATCGTAAAAGGCAACTTCTTCTTCAGAAAGGTTCAGTTGAACCCCTCGGTTTTGTTCTTCTCTCATCTTCTGTGCCAATTCGATAAGTTGCTCTATAACTTGGGCAGTCTCAATGCTTTTGTTTGTGTAGGCTTTAATTGCTTTATCTAAAAGTTCTTCAAATGAGCGAGCTTGGATTAAGTTCTTTTTTTGTCTGAATTTAATTTCATCATTAAGTAGTTTTTTGAGGGTTTCAAAGGCTAAGTTCTTTTGCGGCATTTCGCGAACATTTTCCAAGAACTCGTCTGAAAGGATTGAGACATCGGGCTTTTTTAGGCCAGCAGCAGCAAAAACATCAATTACCCTGTCAGAAACGATTGCGTCTGATATGATTTGTTTGATTGCTGTGTCCATGTCTTGTGCTTGAATAGCTTTAGTGTCTGTGTTTTTGATAATCGCTGCTTTTACGGCTTGGAAGAAGCCTACGTCATCACGAATTGCTAAGGCTTGCGGGTCAGGAACTGCGACACCGAAGGCAAAGAGCAGGTTGCTGACTTCTTTGAGATATCGTTCTTTGCCCTTCTCCAGTTTTAGGATATGGTCCATAGCGTCAATCATAACAGCAATTTTCGCTTTCGACTCAGCAGTAAAGAATCGTTTATAATCAAATCCATGGAACATGTCCACGATGACTTCGTAGTGGGCTTTCATTCTTTGAACGGCTACTTCTTGAGGTATCAAAGTTAATTTTCGGTTGTTTTCTGTGTATTCAGCCAATGCTTTTCGCAGGTCATTGGCTAATCCAATGTAGTCAACGATTAAGCCGCCTTTCTTATCCTTGAAAACTCTGTTCACACGGGCGATAGCCTGCATAAGAGTATGACCGCTCATGGGTTTATCGATGTACATAGTGTTCAAGCGGGGAGCACCAAAACCGGTAAGCCACATATCTAACAATGGCTATTTTTAGTGGATCGGTTGGGTCTTTCATACGCTCGCAAAGATCATGTCTACGCAGTTTGTTTCGAACGTGTTCTTGCCACTCAGGACCATCAGCAGCCGAACCAGTAATAACAACTTTAAGAACGCCTTTTTTGTCGTCTTTATCATACCATTGAGGGCGCAGCGTGACTATTTCATTGTGCAACTCAACGCAGATTCTTCTGCTCATACAAACAATCATGGCTTTGCCATCAAGAACACTACTGCGCTTTTCCCAGTGATCCACAATGCCTTGGCAATACGTTTTATGCGTTCAGGGCTACCGACGACTTTTTCAAGTCTTGACCATTTGGATTTAAGGTATTCTTTGCTCTCAATCTCCTCTCCCTCAGTTACTTCATCGAACTCGATCAAGGAAAGGTCGTGCCTCAGGTTTAAGCTCAAGTTTGGCAAGCCGGTTCTCATAGTAAATTTTAACAGTTGAGCCATCTTCAACAGCCTGCTCGATGTCATAAACATCGATGTAGGAGCCGAAAACTTTTCTAGTATTACGGTCAGCTTTCTCGATTGGTGTTCCAGTGAAGCCAATAAACGTTGCATTAGGTAAGGCGTCTCTTAGGTATTTTGCGTAACCATATTTGAGAGCTTCCTTGTCAAGGTTTTTTGGAACCTTTAATCCGAAACCGTATTGGCTTCGATGAGCTTCATCTGCAACGATTATTATGTTTTTTCGCTCGGACAAAATCGGGTATTCGGTTGATTCATCTTCTGGAAAGAACTTCTGGATGGTTGTAAATATGATTCCGCCTGAGGAGACTTTGAGTAGATTCTGCAGTTCATCTCGACTGTTAGCTTGGGCGGGGTCTTGTCTAAGAAGGTCATGGCATCTGCTAAAAGTCCCAAAGAGTTGATCGTCTAAGTCATTTCGATCAGTTAACATGATAACTGTAGGATTTTCAAGAACTGGTTCGAGAACCATTTTGCCTGCATAAAAAACCATGGTTAAGCTTTTGCCCGACCCTTGAGTATGCCAAACCACTCCAGCCCGCTTATCATTCTTGGTAGCAGCTACTGTTGAGGTGAGAGCTTTTTGGACTGCATTGTACTGTTGATATTGGGCAATTTTCTTGGAAATCTTGATGCTGCCATCGGCTCTTTTGTATTCAACATTAACACCATTTGTTACTAACTTGTGGAAAAGCTGATTATTAACGACTTGGTCTTGGCTCTCTGTCCTCAGAACCTTCTTAACCGCTTCATCAAACGCGCCATCATGAATAGACTTGTTAATTCGCCTAAGAGCATTTCTCAACCTGCCAACAAGCACAACCTCACCATACTTGCGTTCCTCAGCAAAACCACCCTCAGAAATATCCGGACCAAAAACCACTTCATAACCAAGGTTTCTTAACATACTAAGACTAACATCTTCAACCTCTGACTCAGTTATCGTCTTAGACAACATTACGCCTCCAAATTGTCTTTCATTAAACTAACCCTCAATTTTCCAGACATAAGTCTTGGGAGTAGCAAATCCCTTATTTGTGCGAGTACAATTCTCTATTGATATTTAATGAACACCTTGTCAACAAAGGATTGATAATTTCGCAAAAGGATGTCATTATGGTTTTATCACGCGGAATCGCCAATTTATAGACGACTGTATCTCTGGGGGGCACTCTTTGACGACTTCCTGTTGACCCTGTGACCAAAGATAGAAGAAAATCAGAGAAAGGTTTCGTTTTAACGATTTGGTAGATGAAGAATCGACTTAATCCTTTTTTTTGGTTTATAGACTATGAACTCGGTTGAACAGATGGCTTTATCGCTCTCATTGACGCAGGGTAGCCAAATTCTGTTTGTTTCTGGATTAAGCTTAGAAACGAGGACAGATTTATTATCAACCAAGTATTTCATACTTTTTATTTCGTCGCCTATATTTAGAACTGGGCTTTCGTTCTCGTCATAAGCGGGAATGCTATAATGTTGAAAGATTGTGTTCGGAGATTGTTGTGGGGTCATTGCCTCTTTGGTGATTTCAGCAAGTTCTCCAAGTTCGGTTACTTCCTAATCAAGCGGTATCGGTCCTAGTTCTGATTTGACCATTTCTCCGCCTGATGATTTGTAAGGTTTGCCTTCTTCATTGGGAAACTCGAAATCAACAAACCAGCGCTTAAAAACAGTAGCCCCAACAGCCTCAAGAGCCTTATTCATCTGCTTGTTAAGTTCGATTCTTGAATCTAACCTTGAGAGGATTCTACCTATTGCTTTTTGTTCCTCAATTTCTTTCGGAACAACTACATCTATTGTGTGAATATGATTTCTATTCAAAGATGGAACGGCGCTTCCAGAATTGAACTCAGCAAGACTCAAAGTCTTCAGAAAATAATAGACAAAATAAGGGTCTGAACAATGAAACTCGGAAACGTACAAGGAGGTATTATGAGGCCAATAGTCTTTTTCGACAAAAAAAGGCTTCCCTAAATTACCACTTCGACCAATAACAACTCCGGGGCCTTTAATTTTGAAAGAATTATGGTAACCAATAATCCCATTGGAACCAACAATCGGGTATTTCCCTTCAACCATATTTTTAAGTGGTAAATCGTAACCTCTATGAAAGGTTACTAACTCTCCAAGAGTAGTTCCATGCCAGCCTCGCGGAATGGAACTCTGAATCTGTTTTTCCAGCGCGGAATCACAATCCATTAATGCCAATTCCTCTCAGGCTTATCCTTATTTCTTCATCAAGTTTTTGTCCTTCCTTCATTTGTTTTGAAAGCTCAGAAGTGAGGTGTCTTATTTTTTCTCCAAATGATTCGTCGTCTTCCTCTTCTTCCTCAGTGCCAACGTACCTGCCAGGCGTCAAAATGTGGTTTTGTTTTCTGGCCTCGTTAAGTTTTGTTTTTTACAGAATCCAGCAACATCAGCGTACTCCAGTTTTTGTCCATCGACAAGTTCGCCTCTCCAAGCATGATCGAGGTGAGAAAAATGAGTAATGAAGCAAAAAAGGTGCCGGTAAAGGCAATCGCAAAAGCGCGCGTTGCAGCAAAACCCGTAAAACAGGTTCCATCTAAACATGTTCCTGCAGTTCATGTTCTGACGACCTTTGACAATTTAATGGATGATTTCCGTAGAAATTTCTTTGAAAGTGTAGCTTCTCCATATGAATGGGTAAGTTTTGAACCTATTGTTCCGGTTCGTGAGCAACTGTTGATCTGGTTGATGAAGGAAACAGGTTTGTAGTGCATGCTGAATTGCCCGGTGTAGCAAAAGACAAGATAGACGTAAGCCTTACCCAGGACGGCATCGAAATTTCAGCTGAGACAGACGTTGAAACAGAAGACCAATCGAAGAACTTTGTTGTCAGAGAACGCGTTTACTCGCACGTTTACAAACAGTTGTCGTTCCCCGAGGAAGTAATCCCTGAGCAAGCTGAATCCACATTTAGGGACGGATTGCTTGAAGTATGCATACCAAAGAAGACGGTTGCACCCATGCCTAAAAAGCACAAAGTCGCAGTGAAATAGTTGTAATAAAGCAGAGCTTTTTTTATACTCAATAACTATCTCCTGTAATATTTTTGAGAAATCACAGTTAACGGGGTTTATGGAAACCAGCAGCCTCGGATTGCACACTATAGTTGATTTAATACTCTGCAAGTTGATTATCTTTTGTCATAGGATTCAAACCGTTGCACATTTGAACAACTGCATCGGAATGCTCGCAAGTATTAAAAAACATAGGCGCAAAAGAAGTTAACGTTTCAGTTGCCGGAAGAACTTTTTTTAAGTGAACTCTTTTTGCTCGTGGGCAAGCTTTTTTCATAGACCATAATCTCTCGTGTTAATGAACGATGAATAAAGACTAAATGTGACTCGATTGTTTTGAATCCAAGACTTTCAATATACTCTGCTAAATCCTTGGGAATGGGGTCAACTTCTCCTTGTTGATTCACCCTTATGAATAAGGCTATACAAATAGTATAGTTAATGTGCTCGGGGAAAGCAAGAGAAATTTGAGCGTAAAAAATATGCCTTTAAGCGCTAATTCTAACAGAAATATAAGTGAAAAATTAGTTTTTGGGCAATAAATCGCCCATTAACGGCATGTTTACCCGAATAGGGCGCCTAATCCTTCTAGTGCTGCTTCTTCTTTGGCTTTTTCTTCTTCGGCTTTCTTCTTCTTGTCTTCTGGTGGGGCTGCTGTTTGTGCTGCGCCTGCTGGAGCTGCTACTGGAGCGGCTGCCATCATTGTTGGTGCGGCTTTTATTGCTTCCTCAATGTTTACTTCACTGAGTGATGCGACTAGAGCTTTTACTTGTATAGGATCTACTTTGAGACCTGCTGCTTCGAGAACTTTTGTTACTGAATCCTCGTTTATTTCTTTACCTGCCTTGTGAAGGAGCATCGCTGCATAAATATTTTCCATACTTTTCACCTCTTCATCGGACTATTTTAACCTTTTCAGTTCACACAAACTACTTCCACAATTAAGCTGCGGTTAGCCCTTGTGTTTTACTGTAAATTTTAACTGCTATTTCCGTTAAGGGAAATACCCAATACCTTAAGAACCTTTCTACATGCCGAATACGCATAGCGATGCTTCTATTATAAAACTTGAGCTACTATTTCATAATGCTTATCTTTAAGGCGAGGATAGAAAATGCGGTAAATCGCAGGTTGATAATATGGGAAACATCACAGTCGCAGTCCTTGGCGCTTTAGGATACAGCGCAAATCTTGGCAAAAAAGGCACATCCACAGACATAACATTCTACAATATCAAAAAAGGCGAAGACACCGTAACATTAATTGAGCCCGAACGGTACCCTGAACGCTTAGCTCCACTCTTCTACGCTGTCTCCCTATCCAAACAAGCCATCGTCGTTGTGGACCAAATCGACGCTACATTTGGCGAATGCATAGTAATGCTACAATGTGCCGGTGTAAAAAACGGCTACTTCATTTTAAGAAATTATATCCCTAAAGAAAAAATTCAGCCTCTAATCAAAGGAACAAACATGGAAACATTCGAATTCCTCACAGATGACATTACGGTTTTAAGAGAAAAACTATTGGCTGAAGCGGCAAAACAAAAACCAGCCGAAATGTCTGTTGGGCAGCAGGCAACTGGAACAGTGCCCGTGGATCATGCCTTCAACGTCAAAGGTGTAGGCGTCGTTGTTCTTGGCGTAGTTACAAGCGGAATAATTCAGAAACATTCAACCCTCAAAGTTCTTCCAGGATCAAAGACCGCGCAAGTTCGCTCCATCCAGAAGCACGATGACGAATTTGATGTTGCCGGAGAAGGCGATCGAGTTGGGCTCGCACTAAAAAACATTGAAGTTGAAGATTTAGACCGAGGAGCAGTTTTAACAAATGATTCTTCAATCAAAAACGCTACAGCACTAAAAGCGCAAGCTTCTTTGGTTAAGTACTGGCAGATGCCGATAAAGCAAGGAATGGTTATGCATATTGGTCACTGGACCCAATTCAACATCGCTAAAGTAGATGCTGTAGTTGAGGGTGGCGACGTGAAAAAGCCAACCTTAACGTTCACTCTGGATAAGCCACTTATCTACCGCCCTAACGATACTGCTGTGTTGATGTATCTTGAAGGTACAAAGCTCCGAGTTGCAGGAACAGTTGACTTACCATAGATTGAGCCATAACAACATTTGAAAAGCTCATCATTATGAATTTCAATTAAGTAGATTTTAAAAGAAAGAACAATGCATATTTGCAATTAGAGTGAAAGACTTGACAACCACTGTAAAAGTTGACATGGGCGATTTAGACAGTGAAAAAGAGAACCTCGCAAATTACTTGAATAGCCAATTAAAATTAGATTCAGCTTTAATTCGAGAAGGCTTACAACTAAAAATAGACGATGCTACAACTTTTACATTAGCTAGAACGGTAACTAAATTTCTTTATCGCAAAAATCTCAACATCACGCATTGGGTTGACGTAAAAAATACCGTGATCAAAATCAACAGATTCAACAAACAATCCAAGGAAAAGAAAAACAAACACCCAACTACTGCATCAATCATGAAGCACGGCTTTTAAAGAAAAAGTAATGAAAAGTTAATTAGCAAATTTTAACAACAAACGCATTGCCTTCTCTGCTGGCACCCCAAAGAAAACGACTTAGAACGCACACATGTAGCAGGTAAATGAAGCAAATTTATGTTAAAAAACAATATATCCGCAGAGCAACCCATCAACCATGAATAATGATGTATAGAACTGGAGTTGCCAACCTGCCCCTTCATGGAGGTAAAGCACCCTCATGGCTTACCATCCGCATGCGAAAGCTAGCCAAAGAAATAGCTGACATCATGATTGAGGAGCAAGGCACAGCCAAATTCATCGAACGTTTATCTGACCCCTATTGGTTTCAAGCTCTTGGCTGCGTCTTAGCCTACGACTGGCACAGCAGCGGCGTAACAACCGTAGTCACAGGCATCCTCAAAGGCGCACTCTCACCTGAAGAACACGGCATCGCTGTCTGCGGAGGAAAAGGCAAAACATCACGCAAAACCCCCAGCGACATAGCAACCGCAAGCGAAAAATTCAATTTCTCCGAAGAAACCTTCCAAACACTCACCTACAACAGCAAAATGGCCGCAAAAGTAGACAACACTGCTATTCAAGCAGGATACCAACTCTATCATCACGCCTTCTTAGTAACAAAAGATGAAAAGTGGGCTGTAATTCAACAAGGCATGAGCGAAGAGGACCGCAGTGCGAGACGTTACCATTGGCTCTCTGACCACCTGACTGATTTTGTAGTGGAACCTGAAAACGCGATAGTGTGCGATGCAAAAAGGCAGACCGCGCTGAATATGGTGGCAAAAGAAAGTGAAGCGGCAAGGAAAGCATCTGTTGATCTGGCAAAGGAACCTACCCGAAAACTCATGAACCTTATCCAATCCGCAGCCAAACCGCTGAACCAAGCCTCCCTGCAGGATTGGTTACCCAAAACGGAAGATCCATGGATGCAAACCCTCAATACCCTTAACATGCCCCGCAACATTAACTGGGATACACTTATCAGAGTCTACGAGTTCCAACCCGCAAACTACGAGGAGCTGTTGAGCGTTAAAGGGGTTGGGCCAGCTACTGTTCGAGGTTTGGCTCTTGTGGCGGAGTTGATGTATGGTGAAAAGCCAAGCTGGGAGGACCCAGTAAAATTCAGTTTTGCCTACGGAGGCAAAGACGGCGTGCCCTATCCCGTTGACCGCAAAGCAATGGATGAATCAATCCAAATTCTCAAGCAATCCGTTCAGGAAGCTAAAATCAGCGACAAAGAAAAACTGCGTTCGATTCAGAGGCTGAGACGGTTTGTTCCCGAAACCTGTTCCACGGATATATCGTAAATTTCGTAGCTTTGGTTTATGTAAATGCTTTTATTATTGTACACCAATTTTATGCTTCGACTAGACCTTTACGAGTGGTAAATTCCACTCTCATGTAACATACCTGTCGCCCAACTTGGGGTCGTAGTCTAGACAGGTATGACGACGGGCTCCAGAAAGCAAACATACACGGGTTTGCTGACTCCGCGAGGAGAATGACGAATTTCCGGAGCGGTCATGAAGAAACCCGTAAAGGATCACTTCGCGTGGTTCTTGGGTAAAGGTCGTCGGTTCAAATCCGGCCGGCCCCACCAAATTAACATAAACAAACCTATTCTAAACACAGTTGCAAGCCCTTCCTTTTAGTTGAAGGGTCAAACAACGTGTTTGTCCTCAAAACTGATTCTTTAGGAAAAATGCAGTGAAGCAAAATGCATGGAGGCTCAGAAATTGACTTTTTTCAATCTGTAATTCAAATGCAAGCAAAGGTTTTAATTCAGCCTTCATAAGTTTTCTGTGCCTGTGTGGCGACTAGGATTTTTCTTTCACGAGATGGCGTTCGGCCTTCTTTCGATCTTTATCCCTCTCTATATTGTAAAGACTCTTGGCGGATCATTGGTTGAATTGGGTATCATGGTTGCTGCAGCTTTGCTCTTCAGCATTCCCGCCTCCTTCTTCTGGGGGTACATCTGCGACAAAACGCGACGCTACAAAATCTACATTCTTATCTCCTTCGCGTCGGCAGCAACAATTATTTATGTTTTCACACTTACAGCTAGCATTCTTCTATTCATCATCCTTTACGTGATAATGGCCATGCTTCATGTTGCACATGAAGCTCCAAAGAATGTTTTGATCGCAGAACACTACTCTCGAAATGAATGGGAAAAATCTTTTGCGTCCTATCAACGGATCGTTGAAGTTGGCTGGTTACTGGGATTATTGCTTGGGCTAATAGCTGCAACTTTTAGTCTTAGCACTCAGTATACATTGTTTTTATGCAGTGGCTTAAACTTAGTTGCTTTTGTCTTATCCATATTTCTTGTCGCTGACCCTCTGTTGATCTTTGAGAGAAGATTGGTAAGCATAGAAAAGAAAATAGATTATGCTTCACGCGGGGTCAATGTTGCCTCACAGATTCTTGAAGGATATTCCCCTTCTGATAAACTCAAAAAAGAAAGCTTCCTTGCGTTCGGCATTGCTATATTATTCTTCTCTTTAGCATCAAACATATTTTTCACACCTATGCCTATTTTTTTCGCCCAAAAACTTGGTCTCCCCACAAACATGATTTTTGTGATTTACATGTTAAACTCAATAGGTGCAATCGTTGGTTATTCTCTCATCAAAAGGAGATCGATGTTTAATGATTCAAAGAAACAGATTCGCAGAATCGTGCTTCTCAGAAGCGCATTAATCTTTCTATTAGTCGTAGCCATCCAAATAGCTTTTTCACCAACTGTTTTTGCTGCCTTGGTCATGGTGCTGCTGAATCTTGCCTACTCAATCTACTATATCCTTATGATTTCACTCGCAATGGAACTTATTCCACAGGGAAAAACAGGCATTTTCGATGTCCTCACAGGCTTAGGCGCTGCATCAGGCTCTTTTCTGGGACCTCTTCTCGCCCAAACTCTAGGTTTTCTTCCGCAGTTTCTAATCGCCGGCGTCATCTTCCTCATGGCATATGCAACTTTAAAGATTTTTACGTAACAATGAATTTCCACAAAAACGCCTAAATCTAAACAGTCTGATACAAACTTAATTTGCCTTCGTCTCTAATCAACTCGGAAAACGCTCGTGAACAGTTAAGTTTCTACTGTCGCTGTTGATTCTTCTTCAAGATTAGTGATAGGTTTTTTCTCGTATGAGATACCATCTTGCATACTTCTTATGAATGTTATTGTGTCCCGAAATTTCCGAGGTAGATATAACGCGTCTAAGCCTGGACCACGAAGAGTATAACCTGTTCTTGCTTCAACAGCAAAGCTGCTGACGGCAATTAGAAGTGGGAGAAGGCACAGAAAGTTTATGAACGCTCCTAGAAAAGTCCATTGGAGAAATGCTTGAGGAAAAATGGATCGGACCATCTCTTCTAGGCTCGCAATGAATGTTCTTGAAAAAATCTGATTGAAAAAGGGCAGGGCGAAAAGAATAACGGAGATTGCCGCGCCCCATACTAGTGTTTTCCATGGATACCGTCGCATGTATTCTATTGATGAGATGTTTTTGAAGGGAATTTCCGTGACTTTTCTAGAAAGGACACCTCTTCTTATGAACAGCCTCTTTTCCGTTGCAATAACTCCCCAGCTGCCTGAAGTCCAACTTTTCAAAACATTCTCAGGTGACGAAAGAGTAGAACGGGCTTCGCTTGGGATCTCTATTAACCCTCTTTCTTTAATTAGTTCAGTTGTCAAAGCCTCGTCAAGGTCAGCTGTCAAATTGGATATTGCAAGGCTCATTGTCCTTTTCTTTGCGTTTTCTGAAAGTTCCTTCCATAATCCTGGATTGTCTACAAGCTTGCGGACAGCCGCCGCTGCACCTTCTATATCTTCAGGGCCGTTTAGGTGAAAACCTTCAACTCCATTATGGATGATCCATTTCTGTCCCCCCACCCCTGACGTGACAACGGGAACACCGCCATACATGAACTCCATCTGTGTCAACCCCAACGCTTCCAGCCGACTCAAAATTATATTTATGTAGGAAGCTTTGATCAGGAGCACTTTTTCCTGTTCATTTATCTCGCCAAGATAAGTCACGTTTGGCATTTCCTTGCTTTCTTGGATGACTTTTTCGGCATAAGGTGAATTGCCTTTTCCAGCCAATACAAAATGAATGTCAGTCCTTTCTTTAAGCATCTCAGCTATCTTTAGTACAGCCATCGGGTTTTTGCGTTCCTCAAGACTACCCAAGAAAGATACTATTTTTGAGTCCTGCTTGATCTTTAGGGCTTCCATGAACCTTCTAACATCGACATTCGAATATCGCAGAAATACTTCATCATCTACCCCGCCAGGAAACAGGAAGAACTTATCAGGGGCAGCGCCCATCTTAATTTTGGCTTCTTTCTCAAAGGGCGTAACGACAATTATGAGGTTGGCTATTGAAAATATCTGAGGCAATGTCAATCTGTTCCATACGGTCCGAAAAGACCGCTCAGATAAAGAATATCTTTTTGGGGTAGGTTCTTGGAAGTGGGACATTTGGCAAAACACAAGCGGGTCTTGGTATCCGCCAATGTCTTTCATGTAACGTCGCCACTCTACAAATTTGGCTACATCTTCAGGACCATTCCACAAAGTGCTATGGGTAATTAGAACATCAAGTTGAAACTTATCCACTATTTTTTCAAGAATAGAAATAAAATCTCGGAAAACAATTCTTCGAGGAGGCCATTTTGCAATGTAGCTTTCAACCCGAATTATCGGAATTTGCAGTTCCTCGTCGTCGGCGTAGACGTACCCACCGATCTTAGTCAGATTCTCTGAGGAAACAACTTTTTCTCCGTCATGGAACACGCTTGTGATAAGGTATGCTTCATTTCCCAACTTGTTGAACTCACGTACCATTCGCTGGGCTACGAGTTCTTGCCCTTTGCTTTTGCTTGTTTGGTACATGATAACTCCAATTCGTTTCTTCAGCATAACGTTTACTCACAAGAATTAGCGTATGTAGTAACTTGAAGTAATTTGAAACTTAAAAAAGTGACTCAACTCCACCCAAAAGAATGCAAATGAAGGGCTGTATAGACTGGTTATTTGTTGCTTTACAATAAAGCTAAAACTACCTAAACTGGTATTATTCTGTTGAGAGTTTTCAGATTGAAACGGGAAAATGCTGTGAAAAAAGTTGGGGCATTGTTTACAGATTATGACGGGACGATAAGCCCCATTAACGTTTCACGGTCAAAATCAAGAGTTCCCCCAGAAATCCTGTTAATGCTTAACAGGATCAGTGAGCGAATTCCCGTGGCTGTAATAACTACCAAGTCGCTTGAGTTTGTAGTCGTAAGGACGCCATTCGCTTGTGCATGGTCAGCGCTCGGAGGATTGGAGACCAGAATCGGTGAAATCACCTCTCAATTGTCATGCCTAAAAAATACACAAGCCGTTGCAACCGCTCTACAACATGCAAAGAGCCAGGCTGAGGATATCTTGGTAGTGGAGGAAAAGCGAGATTCTCGAGGAGAAGTCGTGGCGTTTTCGGTTGACTGGCGCTTTGCTGATAACCAGCCTATAGCAGAAAAGACAGCTATGAAGATTCTTTCTTTCTGTGAAAGCTTGCCTGTTGTGCCATCAAGATATATTGGACAACCATTTTTTGATGTTTTTCCATGTGCCGTAGACAAAGGAAAAGCCGTTCTAGATTTGAAGGATAAACTCGGAGTAACGGATAGTTTCATGTTTATGGGTGATTCACCTGTGGATAATACAGCGTTTGAGTTGGCGGATATCGCGGTGGGTGTATTGCATGCCGAGACGCTGAAGAATCTTGCGTGTGACTACCTTGTTCGGTTTGAGGATATTGCAGGTTTTTTCAGATGTCTGCTAGAAAATGATTTTCTCTTTGACCCGAATTTTCCTATGATCATTCACAAGAAAGCATAGTCTTTTTTAAGCACCAAATATGCTTCATTAACAACCTATTTCTATATCTTTAGAAGGAATACCACAGATGCTGCCTTCAATAAAATTAAATGAAAACCAACTTGCTGATTTTGATCAGGCCATACGAAAGGAATGGCTTGTAACTAACGGTTTAGGGAGCTACGCTTCCTCGACCGCCTTAAGCATAAACACAAGGAAATACCATGGGCTGTTGGTCGCTGCTATGCACCCGCCGGGTGACCGAACCGTCTGTCTTGCAAAACTCGACGAAGAAGCAATTATCGGTAACGATATTTTCAGC
>Ga0182021_10004378_pt1 | contig 16630 bp, 18 predicted proteins | sample 612E3MmetaG_FD_120493 | JGI IMG/M metagenome (GOLD analysis project Ga0182021, IMG submission 120493) | Permafrost microbial communities from Stordalen Mire, Sweden - 612E3M metaG (Illumina Assembly) | ecosystem: Environmental > Terrestrial > Soil > Wetlands > Permafrost | place: Sweden...
CGCGGGCGATGAAGTACATGTCGGCGCCCGGCTCCCCCGCCCGGAAGATGAAGTCCCCGGGCGTGTACTCGACGGGATGCATGACGAGGGCGATCTCCCTGATGAGGTCCTCCCCCGCCCCCTTGAAAAACGGGACCTTCTGAATGATGTCCCGTTTCAGAAAGAGCGAAACCTCCACCAGGAGCCCCGGCGGAAGTCCCTGCACGATCGACGTTTCGTCATAGCCCAGCCGGTGTTCCCAAACATATCCGTAGTAATCCCGGATCCTGCGCTGCATTGCCGGGGGGATTTCCCTGGAACGCATGAACGCCCCGAGTTTTTCCATGTTCGCGAGATACCGGGTCCGTGCGGGCTGGAGATTCCCGATGATCGTGGAGATGTTCGCGATCACGTAGCCGTACATCCCCACGCCGAATATCATCACGACGATCGCGTAAACGATCTGGGCATTGTTTGCAGGGGTGATGTCGCCGTACCCGATCGTCGTGATCGTGGAGATGCACCAGTAGAGCGACCGGAGGTAGAGCGTCCACCTGTCGGCCGCCGGGGGAATCCCCCGGAGCGCGAGCCATCCCGTGGCAAGCCAGTGGACGGCGATCGCGAGCCAGTAGATGAAATACACGAGGCGCAGCGCGTTCCACCGGTGCAGGTGCTGCGCTCGCCAGAGGCTCATGGCCCTTCCCACGCGGACGAGTTTGAAGAGCCGGAGGAAGAGGAGCCACGAAGGGCCGGGGAGGAGATAGAAGGGGACTGCCGCAATGATGTCGCAGGCAAGAAGCCTCCGGCCGTAGGGGAGTCCCGTTCTCCGCGATTCCGCGGCGTTGACAGCGATATCCGCCGCGAACAGGAGCGTCAGGAGGCCGTCCAGGAGAGCCGGGTGCGGGATCAAGTCCGCGCCGAGAACGACGCGGAGCGGAGCAACGATCGCCCCGATCGTTATAAGCGCGAGGACAAGCGCGCCCCAGATGCGCACGGCCTGTCGTTGTTCCCCCCCCGGGAGAACGCTGCGGCTGAACAACTGCGAATGCGCCATTCGGGAAGGGCCCCTCAGATGCCGACCTTGACAATCGCCTTGCGTAGGATTCCGGTCCCCCCCAGGGGGGCGTGGGCATCTTCCGGGAAATAAAGGGCGAATGCCGACCCCGTTACCCGGCTCCACGCATGGGGCTTTTCGCCGTACAGTTCCACGTCCTTCGAGGGATCATACGGCGCGATAACGCCCGGACATTCCGCCGCAGGCCTCCAGCCGATCATGTCCGTCCCCTCGACGACAAATTGTATGTCGATGTACTTCCGGTGGGCTTCGAGAACCGCCCCGTCCATCCCCTTCCCATCCTCATTGGCGATGACGAGATACAGGCGTTCCCCGTCGATCGTATGCCTTCCGGGGGGAAGCGACCGGAGATCCGTGCGCGCGAGCAGATCGAATGCCCGGGAGAAGAGCGGATGGATCTTTGTGTACCGTCCTGATTGTTCGAGTCGATCGAGTATCACTGAAGTCTCCGTTTATTCTGCGCGCGTTCTCTTCACCAGCTCCCGGACGCCCCTCCACCGGAAAATCCCCCTCCGCCCCCCGAGAACCCGCTGTCGGACGAGGAGGAGAATCCGCCTCCCGACGACGAGGAAAACCCCGATCCCGACGAGGACCCGCCGGAGGAAAGCGCGCCGAAAAACGGGTGCACGGAGAACCTGGAGTAAAAGGCTTTTCCCCCCGGCGTCTTTGTCGTCCAGAGCCTGAACAGAGGGACGAGAATCGCGTAACAGGAGAACGCGGTCACTCCCGCCTTGACGCCGACTATCGCCAGGGGAAATATGAGCCAGAACGGGAGCAGGAAGAGGTACAGAAACCACGCCTGCCCTCCGCGGATGAAGAGAACGAAGAGCGTAAAGAGCCCGACGACGACGGTGAACAACACCCCTGCCATGATCCTCGAGCCACCGTCGAAGACCGCCGGTTCCTCCTCCGGGGGAGCATACGAGCCCGCGAGGGAGGCGAGTATCGCTTCAACGCCCGCAGTTACTCCGCCGTCATAATCCCCCTCCTTGAACATCGGGATCATCACGTTCCTGATGATGCGCCCGCAGGTGATATCCGGAAGATTCCCTTCCAGCCCGCGCCCGACTTCGATGCGGACCTTCCTGTCGTCCCGCACAACGAGAAGCAGGACGCCGTTATCTTTTTCCTTCCGGCCGAGCTTCCATGTTTCGGCCACGCGCATGGAATAGGACTCGACAGGCTCCCCCTCGAGCGACGCGATCGTCAGTATCGCGACCTGATCCGATGTGGAATCCTCGTGAGACTTGAGGAGGGCGGCGAGTTTGGCGGAGGTCTCCGTGGAAAGGACGCCTGCGTTGTCTGTTACCCGTCCGGTCAGCAGCGGTACGTCCGGCCCGCCCCATGCGGCGGCCGCAAGGAGAACCGATGCGATGCACGGAATGAGCATCCGGCGGAAAGGAGCCATCATTCTTGCCTGATGCGGAGATTGTCGGGAAGCTGGTCTCTGTCCCCCGGGGAACGGCCGATGCCATGCGCGGCCAGAAGCGCGCCGGAGCGCCTGATCCCCTCGACGAGCCCGTCGGAAGGCCTCCCGGCACGGATCGCGTCGATAATGAGGCGTATGATCCCGTGCCAGTCATCCTGCTGCACCCTGGCGTGTATCCCCGAGTCGCCGATGACAATGACCCTTCGTTCCAGAATGCTGAGGAAAATCAGTATCCCAGTCCTTTTTTCGGTCGCAAACACCTCCTCGCTTACAAATGCTTCGGCGGCACGCGCTTCGACGCGCCGGTCCATCAGGTGGCGCCCCGCGAGAAGCCTCTTAAGAGGGGGGAGGAAACGCACTGCAAGCATCGCCGCGCCCCCGGCGAGGAGCGTTACCGCACCCGTCATGACCGGATCAAACCGGCTCCAGTCCCCCGTCGCGTAGCGGAGGTATGTCATCATGACGAACGCCAGCATCCCTGCCATGGCCCCCGCACGCCACTCCGCAACTTCGTAGTGGTCGCACCGGTCCACGACATACGGGACGATTTCGCCCGACGTGACCTTCTCCGCCTCACGTACGGAGTCGGCGATCTTTTGCTGTTCTGATTGGGGAAACATGTTCATGAACCTGGCGGGCATTCGGACTCCTGTGTGAGAAGTAATGTACCAAACGAAGGGACAATCTACAAGGTCACGGGGTCGAGGCCCCGCTGCCGTTCAGCGGGCCCGAGATGGCGCCGCCTTCCGGCGCCACGGGAAAATCCCTGACGAGCGAGTAGCTGTAGCACTCTCTCGGCGCGCCCCCGATGTTGGGGAACACTGCCCGCGCGAGCGGGGGACCCTCTCGTCTCATCCCCGCTTTCTCCAGAACGCGCAACGAGGCGAAGTTGTCGGCCGCGCAGACGGCCCAGATCCTGAACACGTCAGGCTCGGCTTCAGCCCATGCGCAGGCCCCCGCAACCGCCTCCGTGGCGAATCCCCTGTTCCAGTGTGCCCGCCCGATCACGTAGCCGAGGTTGACCATGTACGCGTCAATGCGCGCTTCGATCATTCCGAGGAATGAACGGTCTTCGCGAAGCAGTATCGACCAGGTGTAGGCGGTCCCTCTCTCCCAGTTCGCCAGCGTCCTGGCGAGGAATTTTTCCGCAGCGGGGAGACTCCCGTCCGGCCGCCACTGAAGATAGCGGGTGACCTCCGGGTCGCCGGCGTACGTCGCACAGATGTCCCGCGCATCGCCGGGAACGGGCTTCCGGAGCAGGAGACGCCGTGTCAGTATCTGTTCGGGCGCAGCGATCATACTTCAGATCAACTCCTTTACTTCCCGGACGAGGTCCGGAAATCCGGCGCTCATTCCTTTACCTCCTTGACCATCATTGCGCGCGTGTACGCCACGGAGAAGAGCTGGCGCTCCACGTTGCGCTGTGAGACGCTCCCGGGTTTCGTGAGCGTGTACGCGACGTCGCATCCTCCCTCAACCGCACGCGCCAGGAGCGCGAGAATCACCGCCTTCTGCACTCCCCGCCTCCTGAACGAGGGGAGCGTGCTTGCGCCGTACAGCGCTGCGACGCCGTCGTGCATCGCAAGTGCGCCACCCCCGACCGGGCGTCCCTCCAGCCATGCGAGATAGCAAATCGAATCGGGACGGTGAAACAGGCTCTTCAGGACAAGCATGTTCTCATCCGAGACGATGAGGTTTTCGGCGAACCCCTGTGCCACCGTCCCGGCCCAGAGGCTGTCTTCCGACGGCGTGCATTGCTGGACCCTCAGACCGTCGTCCGCCGCGGGGCGCTCCCCCACTTCCCTGAGGGGTCTGACGAGCATGTTGCTGAATTCCCTGAGGCGGTATCCGCGGAGTCCGAGCTGGTCGATGATGGACCGGTCCGCGAGCGGGCAGAGATCAATAATCGTGGGGGAACCGCGGACCTCGAAGAATGCCTCGAGCCGGTCCATCTCGGGCCCGGTGACGGGTCCCTTCATCCCGAGACCTGTCGCCTGCGTGAGCGGCGAGCCGACCCCCGTGAACACCGCGTATCCTCCCCCCATCGGTTCAGCCAGCGCACCGGACTCCGGGTAGAGCTGCACGTGAATCTGTGCGGAGAGCAGGCTCACCCATGCGTCAGTCGATTCAAGCCGCCGCGCCAGAAGAAGGTCGGCGACGAGCGGTCCCTTCTGAGAGTCGGGCATTACGGAGCGGTTTGCGAAGGCTGTGCGAACGTCACGCTGTACCCCCGGGAAGCAAGGGCACGCCTGTGAGACTCGATGAAATCCAGGACGGTCTCTATGGGAACCGCCTGGACGATGCCGTATTCTATCTCCGTCCGCTTCTGGACGTACACGTCACCGGCATAGGGTGTTCCGGAATCGTATTCTGGAGTCCCTTCCTCCGCGGGGGGGGCGAGCCCGTACGTCGTGCGCCCCGAGACCAGCTGCACGAGGCCGACGAGCTCGAAGTTCGGCACTCCGTCCCGGACGGCAAGGGCAATCCCCCCGCTGAACCCCGGAGTGAGGACCGCGTCGAGAAGGAACGATCCCTTCCTGTCCTTGTTCGGGCTGCTCACGATCGCTTTCGTCACCATCTTGTGCCCTGTCGGGTACCCGAAGAGGTAGACGAACGTCCCCCACTCGAGCTCCTTTGCCTTTCCCGCCGGATACATGAAGACCCGGGGCCGCGGGAGAGGATCGTCGTCGAACGTTTTCCCAAGGAGCGCCACATCCTGATCCCGGTCCATTGCGAGGATCTCGAGCTCTCCCCCTTCGGGGAACACCGCGACGTAGTTTGACTGCCGTTCCTTGAAGCTCATCGTGTGGATGAAACCGGTGGACCTGCCGCCGGGACCGATATGGAAGGTGGTGACGGTATCGGGAAATCCGACGACGTGAGCGCACGTGATAAGGACAACGCGCCTGTTCGCGCTCTCGAGAATCGTCCCGGTGCCTGACGCCTGGCTTGTCGCCACCACCGAATGCGGCGCGGACATTCGGAGGAGTTCAGCCGTCACGCCGCCGGGGGTGATCCGTTCCTCCGCAGCGAACGTGTACGTCCGGTAATAGGCGATCGCATTGACCATCTTGACCGATTCGCCGATCTCCTCGAGCTGCGCCGAACACCCGCGGTACGGGAACTCCGAATCATATTTTCCGTCGACAAGCTGGGGATACACCTGACGGTAGACGGAAGGGGCGCAGGACAATCCCGGAAGCGCTGCAAGAAGGAGGAAGGGGATCGACAGAGGCGAGCGTTTCATTGGGTGTTCTCCGGATGGTGCAGCCCTACCGCCCCGACAGCAGTTCCTCCTCGGTATATCCCGCCATCTCCTTGAGCGTGCGTATCTCCCCCCGCGTGAGGCTGCGCGTACCGCCCCGCGCAAGCCCCTCTTTCGTGACCGGTCCGTAGGCGACCCTGTCGAGTTTCAGGACCTCGTACCCCAGCGATTCGAACATGCGCCTCACCTGCCGGTTGCGTCCCTCATGGATCGTAATCCCGATCTCCTTCCCGCGCCCCTGCGGGATGAACTGCACCTCGGCAGGGGAGGTACGCCCGTCCGGGAGCTGGATCCCGCTCCGCAGGAGCGCAAGGTCAGACTGCGTGAGCGCCCGGTCGCAGGACACCCTGTACGATTTCGGAACGTGGAACCTGGGGTGCATCAGCCTGTGGGCGAACCCGCCGTCGTTCGTCAGGAGAAGAACGCCGGTCGTGTTCCGGTCGAGCCTCCCCACGGGATACACGCGCTCCCGGGTGCGGACCATGCTCATGACCGTCGTCCGCCCCCGCTCGTCACTCAGCGTCGTGATGCTGTCCTTCGGCTTGTTGAGGACGAGATACAGGTGTCCCTCGACCGGAAGGGCCTGCGTCCCGCCGACGAACACCCTGTCGTGCGCGGGATCGACGCGCGTGGCGAGATCGCGGACGACCGCGTGGTTGATCTCGACTTTCCCCGCAAGCACGAGCTCCTCCGCCTTGCGCCGCGATGTGATCCCGCACATGCTGAGGAACCTGTTGATGCGGACGAGTCCCTGCGGCGCGGTCGCGGGGGATTTCCCCGGAGGCTTCGCCGCGGGGGGTTTCCTCTTCCGTCCTGCGCGTCGGGGCTTCACGTGCGGGCCGCCCTGCGTTTTCCAGGGGCGCTCAGGTGACATCCCCGCCTCCGTCCGCCCCCTCCGCGTCGGTGATCCCGGTATCCTCTCCGGCCTCCGCCCGCCGTTTTGCTTCTAGTTCCTGCAGCATCCGCTTTTCCACTTCGAACTCCGCTTCCGCCATCAGTTCGTCGATCTCCCTTGGCTTGGGGAGTTCCGAGAGGTCGTTTACCCCGAAATGTTTCAGGAATTCCTTCGTCGTCCCGTACAGGAGCGGCCGCCCCGGGGTGGCCGCGCGCCCGACGATGGCGACAAGGCTCCGCTCGAGAAGCGTGTGAAGGACGTAGTCGGCGTTCACTCCCCGTATCGTCTCGATCTCCGGCTTCGTCACCGGCTGCTTGTACGCGATCACGGCGAGCGTCTCGAGGGCGGAGAGGGAGAGCTTCCGCTTTGACTTCTCCCTGAGCATCTTCCCGAGCCAGGGGGCGAACTCCGGCCTCGTTGCAAACTGGTATCCCCCCGCCACCCTGACGATGCGGACCGACCGCCCGGTCCGCTCGTATTCGAGGTTGATCTGTTCGATCGAGGAGAGCACCTCGTCCGGGGTGACCGAAGAGGGTTTCTCCCCTTCATCCAGGATGCCGAAGATCTCGATCACCTGCCTCACCGTCAGTGGCTCATCGGTGGCGAACAGCAGCGCCTCGATGATTTCCCTGGTTCCGGGCCCGTTTCCCGTCGGCTCCTCCGCGCTCATGCCGCCGCCAGGCTGATGGCGATATCGTCGCCGGCGGAGGAGGCGGCCAGCGCGATGACTTTGTTCTTTGTCAGCTCGAGGAGGGCGATCACGGTCACGATGATCCGCACCTTCTCGGTCATATGCGCCACGAGCGTGAGAAGCGTCGTTGCGCCGCGGACCCGGAGAAAATCAAGGACGAAGCTCATCTGTTCGTCCACCGACACGTTCGAGAGCGCGACCTCGTGAACCACCTTCCGGGGCATGTGGTCCATCGCGCTCTTGAAAGCCGCGATAAGGTTGAACAGAGAGACGTCGGTCAGCGTCTCCCCGGTCCCGGCCTCGGGCTGTTCCCGCGTGTCCGCGGCGAAGAACTTCCTGTAGTACACTTTCCGCTGCTCCTCTTCCAGGTTCCCCATATTCTGGGCGAGTTCCTTGAATTTCTTGTACTCGATGAGCCGCCGCACGAGCTCCGCCCGCGGGTCTTCCTCGTCCTCCGCGTTCTCGTCACGCGGCAGGAGCATCCGCACTTTGATCTGCATCAGCGTCGCCGCCATGACAATGAAATCCCCGGCGATCTCCAGATCGAGCTGCGCCATCACGTGAAGATATTCGAGGAATTCCTGCGTGATACTCGCAATAGGAATGTTCTCGATCTCCAACTCGTCCCGTTTGATGAAGAAGAGGAGGAGATCGAGCGGACCTTCGAAATCTGCGAGCCTGACCCTGTACACAGGCGTTGTCCCCCCTCAGCCCAGATCCATCGCGCGCCGCACCTCGGCCATCGTCGCCTGCGCCCGTGCACGGGCCCGCGTCTCGCCGTCGGCGAGTATGTCACGGACTACATCGGGCCGCGATTCGAAATGCGCCCGCCGCTCACGCATCGGCGCGAGTCCGTCGGCAATGACGCGGGCGATCCGCGTTTTGCATTCCACGCACCCGAGCGCGCCCGAGCGACACCCGGCATCGATATCCGCCGCCTGTGCGGCATTGAATTTCTGATGATAACGGTAGACAAGGCACACCTCCGGACGCCCGGGATCATTCCTGCGGACTTTGAGGGGGTCGGTGACGGCGGTCTTCATTTTCTTCAGGATCTCCTCCGGGGGATCGGCAAGGAGGATTGTGTTCCCGGCGGATTTGCTCATCTTCTTGTCGAGCCCGTCGAGTCCCGGGAGCCTGGGGAAATGTGTCAGCTTCGGTTCCGGCTCGGGAAACACCGTCCCGTACTGGTTGTTGAACCGGCGTGCGATTTCCCGGGCGATTTCGACGTGCGGCACCTGGTCCTCCCCAACCGGGACGAGATCTCCCTTGTACAGGAGAATGTCCGCCGCCTGCAGGACCGGGTATCCCAGGTGTCCGTAGCTGACGTTTTCGATCTGCAGGTCTCGCACCTGGTCCTTGACGGCCGGGTTCCGTTCAAGCCGCGCCGCGGTGATAAGCATCGAGAAGATCAGGTGGAGCTCGGTATGCTCCTTGATCCGGGACTGGCGGAACACGGGGCTCCGCACCGGGTCGATCCCGGCGGCGAGCCAGTCCACGAGCATATCCATGGAATTGGCACCGATGTGGGAGGAGTCGGGGTTCGTCGTGAGCGCGTGGTAATCAGCGATGAGGTGGTAGTTGTCGTACTCCCCCTGCAGGGCGACCCAGTTTTCAAGCGCTCCGACAAGGTGTCCGATGTGGAGTTTTCCCGTGGGGCGCATGCCGCTGAGTATCGTTTGCCGTGAAGCCACGTCTAGTTCCCCCCGGAGGATCGGGTGCCTGTTGATGGAAGAGAGTCATGGCGCCTCCGGCGCCACAGGTGCCGCCTCCGGCGCCACAGGTGCCGCCTCTGGCGCCAGAGGTGCCGCCGTGACTCAGTGAAGGAAGAGGTAGGGTTTCCAGCGCTCGTCGAGCGAGCCCATGACGTGCCGTATGAATGTCACGTGATTCGGGCGCATCGGCTTTCGCCGCAGCGGCATCGACGATTCGTCCGGCGTCCGGTCGCCCTTCCTGTTGTTGCACTTCACGCATGCGCAGACGAGGTTCTCCCAGGTGTCCTCCCCTCCCCGCGACAGCGGGAGAACATGGTCGATCGTCAGCGAAAGATCGGACCTGCCGCAGTACTGGCAGCGGTGTCCGTCCCGCCGGAGAATGTTCTTTCGGGAGAGAATGATTTTCTTGAAGGGAACCCGGACATACATCGAGAGGCGGACGATGCTCGGAAACGGCATGCTTGCCGACACGGATCGGATCCTGTGCCCTGCATGCGCTTCAATGAGCTCGGCCTTTCCCAGATACAGGAGGACGATCGCCTTCTTTGCGTTGATGACGCTCATGGGCTCATAGTTCTGATTGAGTATCAGAACCTTGGCATTCAGCCTCCCTGAGGCACCCTGTGCGTGAACCTGCGCGCTGAAGTCTCTCTAACCTCCTTGCTGTCGGAAAAAATGAACGATTCGCCGTTACGGAACAACAGGAAAATATACCGCAAGAGGCCTACATTGTCAAGTTGAGGCACCGCTGCTGTTTAGCGGGGCCGAAATGGCGGCGCCGCTCTTTGGCGCCAACGAGGTTGCGCCGTCTTCTGGCGCAGACGAGTTCACGTGGCAATAAACCGAAACGGCCCCGCCTGAATGGAGGGGCCGTCCCGCGGTGCGAAAACAGGGGAAGATTCTATTTCGGTATCTGGACCGCGACGAACGACGTCCCCCGTTCGTTCTTGACCCGCAGAAGAACCGAATCGCCGGGCCTGCGGGCGTCGATGACCTTCTTCAGATCGGCGGGCGTGTTCACCTGCTTCCGGTCCGCCTCAACGATCACCATGTTCTTGCCGATGGCGCGGTTGAAGGCCTCTCCGTACGGCTTGACGTCCGCGACGATGACTCCCCTGTCAATCTCCATTTCCTTCTTTTCGTCCGGCGTCATCGAGCGAACGGAGAGCCCCAGGCTCTCGAACTTCATGATCTTCGGGGATTCTGCCGTCCCCTCTTCCTCCTCCTTCATGGGCTCCGAGGCGGTGACGACAGCCTTGTCCTCCTCACGCGCCTTGAGTGTGATCGGCTTTTCGACAACCGACCCGTCCCTGAACACCTTCAGCATGACCCTGTCCCCGGGATGGTGCGTGGCAATGTAGCTCTGCAGCTCGTTCCCCGCGTTTACTTCCTTCCCGTCCACCGAGAGGATGACGTCCCCTTCTTTCAGTCCGGCGGCCTCTCCCGCCCCCCCTTTGACGGTGCTCTGGACGAGAACACCTTTCGCGTCCTTCATCCCGAGCGCATTCGCCATCGTCTGGTCCACCGTGCCGATCATGACACCGATGTAGCCGCGGGAGACCTTCCCGTTCCTGATGAGGTCCGCGGCGACGGTCTTCAAGATGTTCACGGGTACGGCGAACCCGTATCCCTGGTACCTGGCGTTCGTCGTCGCGATCGCGGTGTTGATCCCGATGACCTCGCCGCTCAGGTTGACGAGGGCCCCTCCGCTGTTCCCCGGATTGATCGCGGCGTCCGTCTGTATGAAGTCTTCGATATTGTACGTATCGCGGATAATATTGATGCTCCGTCCCTTGGCGCTGATGATCCCGGCGGTGACGGTGGACGTGAGTCCGAGAGGATTGCCGATCGCGAGAGCCCACTCGCCCACCTGCACGTTGTCGGAATTCCCCAGAGCTGCGGCGGAAAGATCCCTGGCGTCGATCTTGATAACGGCAAGGTCCGTCGAGGGATCGGTGCCGATGAGCTTCGCCTTGTAGGTGATCTTGTCGTGCATCACCACCTCGATGCCGTCCTTCTCGGCGTCATCGACAACGTGGTTGTTCGTCACGATATAGCCGTCGGGCGTGATGATCACGCCGGATCCCATCCCCTGTTCGGGCTGGGGCTCGGGCGACTTGAAGTCGGGCCCGAAGAAATGGAAGAAGTCGTGGGGCATGTTCCTGTCCGCCTTCTTCCCTGTCGTCGTCACCGTGATGGCAACGACGGAGGGGGTGACCGCCTTCGCAACGGCGACGAAATTATCGCTGATCGCCTTCAGCCCCGGACTCTGGACCGCGATCGGCGTCGGGCCGCCCAGCTTGACCTCGCCTCCGCTGCGGGCGAACGACAGGTCAACGCCGCCGCTGAAATTCGAGACGAGGATCGCGCCGAAGAGAATGCCGACGGTAACGAGCACTATGGATGTCAGGATGGTTTTCTTCATGGAGCAATACTCCCGTTGTGTTTTCGATATTCCCGCAGCCCGCGGCGGCGTCAGGCGCCGCCGCAGACCCCCCCCGAAGGGATATCATAACATTGATGAGAACACGGATTCCGACCGGAGAGTTCTCAGTCCCTCGACGTGGCCGAGGAGAAACCTCCGCAGCACCCCTGCAATCTCCCCCCGTACCCGTGCGGCGAGGACCATCCGCGTCGCGGAGGTGGGATCCGCCGCCTCCTGGAGCCTCTGAATCACCGCGAGCGCAGTCTGCGAGAGGGTTTCCATGCCCAGCCCTTTTGCCGAACAGCCTGCGCAGAGTATCCCGTTCCGGCCGAGGTGAACGTCCCCCCCGCCCCGCACAGGCGTCGCAGGGCTGCGGCAGACCGTGCAGAGCCGGAGATCGGGCCTGAACCCGATGATGCCGAGGAGATGCAGCTCAAAGTAATATAACGCATTTCCGGGTTGTTTTGTTGCACGGCTTACCGCATCAAGCGTGGCCGAGAGGAGACGGAAAAGCTCGCTGTTCGGTTCTTCAGCCGGGCTGACGGCATCTGTGAGTTCGACGGCGGCCATGCCGGCAGCCATCCTGTCGAGATCCGTGCTGAGTCCGGGGAACGGCCTGGCGACGTCGCACTGCGTCAGGAGCTGAAGGTCGCGTGATTCCTTCATGTAGAAGATAACCCCGACCTGGTTCATCGGCTGGAGGGCGCCTCCGAGACGGCTGCGCCCGTCGCGCGCACCCTTGGCAAGGACGGAGATCTTCCCCCGTTCCTTCGTAAACAGCGTGGCAATCCTGCTGGTCTCCCTGTACTTCATTGTGCGGAGGACGATCGCCTCGGTTTTTACGATCATCGGCCATTCCCCTTCCCCCCGGCGTTCTCTCCCCGCAGGATGCCGGCAAGAGACTCCCCGTAGGGGGGGCGAAGGATGCCGCGCTCGGTGATGATCGCGCTCACGAGAGAACCGGGCGTGACGTCGAACGCGGGTGCATAGACGCTCACCCCCGGAGCGGCGATCCTCACACCGGCGAACGTCGTAACTTCCCCCTCATCCCGCTCTTCGATCGGTATGTGCGATCCGTCGGGGACCGCAGGATCGATCGTCGACGTCGGCGCCGCGACGTAGAACGGGACGTCATGCCGGCGGGCGAGAACGGCAAGCGGATAGGTTCCGACCTTGTTGGCGGTGTCGCCGTTCGCCGCAATCCGGTCCGCGCCGACAATGACCGCGTTCACGTCGCCGCGCGCGAGGACGCTTCCCGCCGTGCTGTCGGTAATGAGCACCGTCCGGATCCCCTGCTTCACAAGTTCCCAAGCGGTGAGCCGTGCGCCCTGGAACAGCGGGCGCGTCTCGTCGACGAACACGCGGACGACATTCCCCCTGCGCGCAGCGGCGGCAACGACCGCAAGCGCGGTCCCTTCCCCCGCGGTTGCCAGAGCCCCCGCGTTGCAGTGCGTCAGGAGCGAGGAGCGGGGGGGAATAAGATCCGCGCCGCACTCACCGATGGCTCTGCACGATGCAATGTCCTCCCGCTGTATTGCGAGCGCCTCGGCGGCAAGACGAGCCAGAATCGCCTGCACGGTCATCTCCCCTCCTCCGCGGGCGGACCGTTCCATCCGCCGCATCGCTGCAAAGAGGTTCACCGCGGTAGGGCGCGTCGCTGAAAGGTCGCGCACCGCTTCATCAAGGACGGCAAGGAGTTCACCGGGACCGGAGAGATGCGGACGGCGGACGGCGAGAAGGACACCGAATGCCGCGGCGACCCCTATTGCGGGGGCGCCGCGGATCTTGAGGCTGCGGATCGCCTGGCAGACCGTCCGGTAATCGGCCGTCTCGACAATGACTTCCTGCGCAGGGAGGAGGGTCTGGTCGATAAACCGGAGTTTTCCGTCGGCCCATTCGAGCGTCGCCATCGGAGGTTTAATCTTCGTCGAACCGCGATATCTCGCGGAACTGCCGGAACCGGTCCTGGATCTGGAGATAGGTGAGATCGGCGAGACCTTCGACGCCGAACTTCTCAACGGAGAACGAGGCGAGCGTGCTTCCGTAGATCACTGCGCGCTTGAGGTTTTCCTCGGACATGTCGTCGGTGCGCGCGAGCCACCCGACAAATCCTCCGGCAAATGAATCCCCCGCCCCCGTCGGATCGAAGATGTTCTCCATGGGGTACGCCGGGGCGGAAAAGACCATCTGATCGGTGAGAAGGAGCGCGCCGTGTTCCCCCTTCTTGATGATCACGACCCCCGGGCCCATCTGGCGGATCACGCGGCCGGCCTTGATGAGGTTCGGCTCGCGCGAGAGCAGGCGCGCTTCGGAATCGTTCAGGATGAGAGCGTTTATGGATTTCAGCGTTTCTTTCAGCTCCGCATTTTTCTTTTCGATCCAGTAGTTCATCGTGTCGCAGACGATGAACCTCGGCTTCTCGATCTGGTCGAGAACGCGCCGCTGCAGCACGGGGTCGATATTCCCGAGACAGACGACGCGGCTCCTCCTGTACTTCTCCGGGATTTTGGGATCGAACCGTTCGAAGACGTTCAGCTCGGTCAGAAGTGTATCCCGCTCGTTCAGGTCGTAATGATACCGGCCCGACCAGCGGAATGTCTTTCCGTCGGCCACAACTTCAAGCCCCTCGAGGTCCACATTCCGCTCTTCGAGGAAGGAAAGCCCCCGCTGCGGGAAGTCACCCCCGACAATGCCCACAACCCTGACCGGGCTTACGAAATAGCTTGCTGCCGCTGCGATATACACGGCGGAACCGCCGACGGCGTCTTTGACCGCGCCGAACGGCGTTTCGATGGAATCAAGGGCGAGGGAACCGACAACGAGGACGCTCAATTGGGTCTCCGGGCTGATATGGGCAGTCGCAGGTGAGGGATGTTTGGAAATGTACGCAAGAGGGGGATGATCCGCAAGGTTCGCTTTGCTCAGGAAATCCGCAGAAGCGTCCCCGCCTCCTCCCCTCCGACTATGTAACGCTGCACGATGTCCAGGCAATTCCTCTGGCCGGGCCATACGAGCCGGCGGGCCGCCCCGTCATACGCCAGCCACTCATACTCCCCGTGCTCCGCGGAGAGCCGCAGATCGAATCCCGGGTCAATCTGCGCAGCGAAGATGGGGACGAGCGCAATGCGGTCCTCCCGGGGGTCATAAAACGAATCAACCGCGGGAACAACCCAGAACCTCACCGCAGCGGCGCCCGTTTCCTCTCTCAGCTCCCTGAGCGCCGCGGCGGAGGCTTTTTCCCCTTTTTCCACGCGCCCTGTGACAAACTGCCAGAGACCCGGGTACAGAGATTCCCCGGGGGCGCGGCGAATCAGGAGGAACTCCGGGCGGTCCCCCCGGATCCTGAACGGGCAGACTTCGATCATCTGTGAAGAAACCTCAGGCATGTCCATCTCCCCGCTTCTCTCCGGAGAGGAGAGCGATTTCATTTCTTGTAAGCTCCCGCGTCTGCCCCTCTTTCAGCGTCCCGATCTCCACCGGGCCGATCGCCAGGCGGTGAAGGGAGAGGACGCGGTTGCCGAGAGCCTCGAACATTCGCCTGACCTGCCTGTTTTTTCCCTCCGTAATCTCGATCAGGCACCGGCGGGCCGAGTCTTCTTCGATTGTAACGCGGCCAGGGCGGCATCGGATCTCATCACCAATCTGCACCCCCGCGCGTATCGCCGCCGCACCGGCGTCGTCGAGCGGGTTCTTCAGGAGCACGCGGTACGTTTTCGGGACTTTTCCCGAGGGACCCGTCACCCGCTCGCCGAACGCCGTGTCGTTCGTGAGCAGAAGGAGCCCGGTCGAATCCCTGTCGAGCCGCCCGACCGGGAAAATCCAGGGGAGGCCCGGAGGGAGGAGATCGTACACCGTGCTCCTCCCCTTCTCATCGGAACGCGTCGTCACGAATCCCGCAGGTTTGTGCAGTGCGATGTAGATCCGCCGGGAGCGCCCGAGGGGCTTTCCCCCGCAGGCGATGGCGTCCGAATCCGGGTCGACCCACTTGTCGGGCGTGAGAACTCTTGCGCCGTTGACGCTGACCTCGCCGGCGAGTATCAGCCGGCGCCCTTCGGACCGGGAACAGACGCCGTATTTGGACAGGGCGCGAGAGAGCGTTACGCGCCCCTGCACCCCGCGGCGCCCCCGCGCATGACGAACGCCCCGATTCACGAGAGGACCCTCGCGAGTATGAATCCCGCAATGAGGAGGAGGAACAGGAGAGCCGAGACCGCGGTCAGATGACGTTCCAGGAGACGACGGACCGACGGGCCGCCCGTGACGATAACCGCCGCCAGGAGATAGAACCGGAGCGCCCTCCCCATGCTTGCGCCGGTGAGGAGCGTCAGGGCGGGGAGCGTATGGTGGAACCCTGCCGCAATCGTGAACACGCTGAACGGGATCGACGTGAACCCCGCGAACAGGAGCGTCCAGAGCGCGTTTTCCCTGTAGAGAAGGAGGACGTGCTCAAATGCGCCGGCCACGCCGAGCGCGGCGACAAACTTCTCCCCGACGGAGTCAAAGAGCGTCGCGCCGATCGCATACCCGATCATCGCTCCCGTCACCGAACCGGCGATGCACACAGTGGCGATGAGGAACGTCCGCCGGGGACGGGCGAGCGCCAGGGGGATCAGCAACATGTCGGGAGGAATCGGTATCAGAGAAGCTTCGACGAGCGCAACGACGAACAGTGTGGGGAGCGCAAGGGGATGCCGCGCCAGAGCGGCAAGCCTCTCCTTCCATGCGTGCATGTGAGCTTCGGGAGATGTCATCCGGAGCTGTTCTCCCCCGTCGCAGTCACCGCGCGGCGGATCGCATCCGCGGTGGCCTGCGCGGCCATTTCGGAAACGAGATCGATATCGGCATCCGCTTCCCCGGAGGCGAGGCAGAATATCGTGTCCCCGTCGTAGGATGTATGCGCGGGGATGACCGCGCGGGCCATCCCGTCATGCGCGCGCATCGCAACCCGGTTGGCACCCACTTTCGAGAGCCGGGCGTTCGTAAGGACGGCCACAAGAACCGTGTTCGCACCGGAAGCGCTGCCGCTCCTGAGGAGCCTGCGAAGGGGATCCGACGCACTCCGCCACGATCCGCCCCCGTCGCGCGCACCCCGGATGACCTCCCCCGACCGGTCGACAATATCACCGAGCGCATTGACGACGGCCGCGCCGGAGACG
>Ga0182021_10004379_pt1 | contig 16628 bp, 14 predicted proteins | sample 612E3MmetaG_FD_120493 | JGI IMG/M metagenome (GOLD analysis project Ga0182021, IMG submission 120493) | Permafrost microbial communities from Stordalen Mire, Sweden - 612E3M metaG (Illumina Assembly) | ecosystem: Environmental > Terrestrial > Soil > Wetlands > Permafrost | place: Sweden...
ACGATGTGCGACCCATAAATGTCGGGATAGAACTGCTGGCTGGGATCGGTCGTGATCCGAGTGTGAGGAGGATTGAGAAGCGTCGCGACGACGGTGGCTGATGACGAATTCAAAGCGTTGTCGTAGGCCGTCGCCGTGATCCGGTAGGACCCATTGGGCCTGTCCCAAGCGTCCCAAGTTGCGGCGTAGGGAGCGTTGACGCTGGTGGAGCTGAACACCACGTTCTGCGTCGCTTCGTCCCTGACCTCGAAATCAACCCGCGTCACCGAACCGAAGCTGTCGACCGCCGTCGCGCTGAGGGAAACCGCGTCGAGCATCGTCGCATTCTGCGCGGGCTCGGTGAGAGCCACCACCGGCGGCGGGTCAACAGGGGGAGTATCCTGCACCATGAACAAAAGGTCGTCGTGATCGTCGTAGCCGCCCGTCGTGCAAGGCGCGGCGCTTCCGGAATACCGGAAGTTGGCCCGGATCGCCTGAAGGGAGCCTCCCGTCGGCAGGACATAGGCGGCCGACATGGTTTGAGCGCCGCTCCGCGTGGGCGTCAAAGAGGCGATCAGGGTCCAATCGGGATAGGGCTCCCCGGCGTCGGCAGCGGCGTACAATTCCAGCCTGTCGCTCGCATAACCGGAAAACGCCCACACCTTGGCGTCGATCCGGACCCTCTTGCCCATCGTGAGCGGGGACCCGTCCTCCGTCCAGACGCGGAGGGAGTCGATGGATTCGTCCGTATGGTAGGTCCCATAGGTCCCGTCGGCGCAGGAGCCGTTCAGGGTGTTGGGCTGGTTCGGTTCGGCGCCGCCTGAAATACCGTCGCGGCCGTTGACGAGGGCGAGGGCGTCGCATACGTCGCCCACCGAGTCGCATTTCGGGGTTTTCCATGCGGCGCTGTAAACAGCCACGCCGTCATAGCCGGTATTGGAGACGGTAAAATTGACCGTCGCGGCGGAGGCGTAGCCCTCCTGATCCGTGGCGCGGGCCGTGAGGGCGTGAGATCCGTTGGATAGCGTCCGGGTGTTGATCGAGAAAGTCCAGGGCCCCGTTCCGGATGCCACGTCGTAGGCCCCGTTGTCCAAACGGACCTCGACCTTGGAAACCCCGGTGTTATCCGAGGCCGCCCCGTTGACGACGATGACCTTGGAAACGACGGCTCCTTCGATGGGAGAGAGAACGCTCACCGTCGGGGGCGTCACAGCAGGGAGCGTGACGAAGGAAGTCGTGTGGGTGGATACCGCCAGATTGCCGGCGGCGTCCGCGGACCGGACCCGGAAATAACAGGCGGCGGCGGGCGGCAACCCGGACAAGACCACCCGGTGGGAAGACACATGCGACCCGTCGAGAGGCGTCGTGGTTCCGAAGGCGGTCGTCGGGCCATAGTCCACCTGGGAGGTGGCCGGCTCGTCGGTGGCCCACGTGACGGCGGCCCCGGAGGAGGTGATTTCCACCGCCTGGATGTTCGAGAGGACGGGGGACGACGCGTCGACCCCCCAGGTCAAGGCGGTTTGGGCCCCCAAAGAACCGTCTCCCCCGGCGGGGATGGGGTCCGGATGGGAGACCCTGTCCCCGTTGTCGTCGTACTGGGGGATTTCATAGGCCTTGTTGACGTCGTTCGCCGACGCGAACTGGAAGGCCTCGGCCAAGTCCACGACGCCGTTGTGGTTGGCGTCGGCCGTGGAGGGGTCGCCGCTGGAGCCGGGGACCGAGGAACCCTTCAAGGCGGCGGTAACGTTTCGGATGAAGGTGTTCCCATAGGAGACCGTCTCCGATTCCGTCGCGGTCATGATGATTCGGTCGGGGCCGCTTAAATCCCAAACGAATCCGCCGCTGAAACACTGCTCCATGACGACCACAGTCGTTTGGGGATGGACCAGGTCCATCAAAGCCGAGAATTCATCGTCCGTCAGATTGTCCGCGTACAAACAAATCATCTCGTCGATGCTCACCATATCGTTCTTGTCACCGTCGCGGTTCACGTCCAAACCGTCGAAGAGGCCGTCGTTGTCCACGTCCGTCCCGTCGGCCTGTGCCAATTCCGGGTGGGCGGGATCGAAACTCAAGTCGATGTCCAGGCGGTCGTCCAAGTTCACGTCCACGATGGAATAGGAGTTCGCGAACCCACCCGGAACCTGGGTGCCGACGGTCCGCACGTCGTCCACGTAGTTGTCCACAGGCCCCCAGTCCCCCTCGTCAAAGGTCTTCGTGACCGGGTCGTAAGGCGGCAGGCCGTTGCCGTTGTAATCCATCACCTCGCTGCCGGTGATTTTCCCGTCCCTGTTTGTGTCGCCCGCCAGGTAATCCACGAACTCCTCGATCCGGATATCGTTGTCGCTGATCGTGGAATTCCTCACGGCAAAATACTGGTTGTCAAAATGGCTCACGTACTTATGGCGGTAATAGGTGGAATCGCTTGTGTAGTTCACCACCACCCACTGGTTCATCCCGTGCCCCCCCAAATAGGTGCCGCCGGTGAAAAGGGCGCGGAGTTTAAAATCGCTTTCCAAATAATCGGGCTCATCGCCGGGAGTCACGGAAGCCAGACCGTCCAAATAACCATAGACCTTTTGCTCGCTCTCCGAATGTTGAACGGGCCCGGTGTAGCCGCGACCGTGGTCGGTAACCCAGACGAAAAGCAAATCATCGGCGTCCACAACCCCGGACAGCGCGGTGAAAGCCGTCTGGAGGTTGGCCTTGGTGGCGGCGTAATTGATCATGTTGTTCGGGTTTTGTCCCGAGGGGTTCAAACCGTTATAGTTGAGGAGAACGATATTCTGGGCGGGAATCCCGTACCGGTTGCGGAACATGTCGTAGGCGGTCGTGACGTCGTCCCAGAACCGGCTCTCGCTGGCGCCGTTGATCATGACCACATACCGTTGTTTGTTGCCGTCGGCGGGCAGGGCGTTCGTGCCGGCGGCCAGCGGCGCCCCCAAAGCGCCCGACAATCCCAGGCCGCTCCCGTTCATAGACAAATCCAAAAAGTCGGACTCCTCCGGCGAAAGGTGATATTTTTGGCGGGTGTCGGTTTTGGACCTCTTGTATTGCTCGTCAGTCATGGCCCGGTGCCGGCGCACTTTTGGGATCCTCTCGGACCGGCCCCGCCCGGATCGCACGATGACCCGGACCCGGCTAACCGACGTTTCATCGTTGTCCAACCGCGTCACCTTCAAAACGGCGGTGTACCTCCCGGGCATCGAATAAACATGGGTGGTTTTCGCGGAGACTTCGGACGACCAATCGACCCGGCCGTCCCCGTCGAAATCCCATTCATACCGCATCAACGCCGAGTCGGCCGACAAGCCTTGACCGTCGAATTCCGTCTCGGTCCCGGCGAAGGTGACCATGTCGGAGCCGCCGTCGGCCGTGGGGTAGAACCGGGCATCGGAAGGACCGGCGCCGCGAGCCAGAGCCGCGCCCATCGTCCCAAGGAGCAAAAGGATCGCGAATGTCTTTTTCATGTCAGCGCCCCCCGGCGGCGGAGAAGCGCCACGTCAATTGGATTTGATGGGTGGAGCCGTCCGAAACCGAGAGGGCCCGGGGCAAGAGGAAGGCGTAGTCCAATGAAATGCGCCTCCAGCGCAACCCGAGGCCGGTGGAGAAACGGTCCCGGTTGGCCCCCGCGCGAAGGAAGAAAGGAGTCTGGCCGCCGAATGACTTTTCGAGGCCCAGAGCGGGGCGGACGGCGCCGGAGCCTCCGCCAGCGCGGGCGCCGAAGAAAAGGTCCCCCGACGCCGTAAGACCCAAGGAAGGCAGGTTGCAAGACAGGCCGCCCTGGACTTCACGGGACAAACGGTCCTCTCCCGCCAGGCCCACGTCGGCCCGACGGAGGTTCCGGACCGTGACGCCGGCTTCCAGGGGTCCGCCGATGGACGCCGCCAGGGACACGTCCGCGTCGTAGGCTGTTCGGGAAGTCCCGTTCCGGAAAATAGGATCGTTTTGGGCGAGGGCGTCGCCCCCGATGAGATATTTGTGGTCGAGGCGCTTGAGGGCGGCGCCGGCGCGGAGCCGGTCGTTCAAAAGGGAAACGCCGTACGCCGCCGAAAAAGTGTTTTCTTGGAGGGATCCCGGGGCTTGGAAGCTGGCGACCCCGGCCCCCACGACACCCCAACGGGTCGGAACAGCCAGGGAGAAGGCGCCCACGCCGAAATCCGCCCCATCGATGCCGGCGAAGGGCTTGGCGTACTTAAAGGAAGCCTCGGAAGTTCCGGTTCGGGCGAGGGCGCCCGGAGATTCGAAGAGGTCGGCGGCGCCACTTTCGGTGGCGGCGGCCGCGTTGCCCAGCGATGCGGAGCGCGCGCTGGACAAGTCCGTCTGAAACGCCGCCCATGCGGGCGCGGCAAGTAAAAGGAAGAGCGGCAAAGCTCTCTTAGTCATGGGATCCTCTCTATGGACCGAATCTGAAAGTTATTGCCGCAAGAAGGATTCAAGAAGTAAACAGCATTGTACCAGAAACCGTGGGTTTGGCAAGGGATGGGCGCTCAGACGAGTGCGCTTGACGGACGGCGGAAAAAACTCTATCATGTGTTTGTTATGTTCAATCGTGCCTTCATTTGCAAGCGTTCCCCCCTCGCCATGGCCGTTACGGCCCATGGGCGGCGGGCGCTTTGCGTGACGGAGGCCGGTTGAGAAGCTAAGAAACCAACGAGCAATCCGAAGCCAGCGCCCACCGCCCGATCGAGCGGTGGGTTTTTTATTTTCCGGGCCGGTGTTGTGGCCCGAGTTGACGCCGAAAACCAATGAGGAGAGATGTCATGAGCGACACCGAGCAGGAGAGGGATCAATTGAACCGAAGGCTGGCCGAACAGGAACTGTTCCGCCAATCCTTGGATGAAAAGAGGGAGCGGTTGGCGGAGTTGGAGTCCGAGGTGAAATACCTGAGAAGGACTCTGAACGACGTCTTGGCCGCCCCTCGTCCCCAACCGGCCTACGCTCCCGCGCGAACGAGCGTTCCTCGACGTTGGCAGGCGGCGGCGTGATCGAATCCCGCCGCGAGCCTTTTCGAACGAAGAGTCTGATCGACTCTTCGCTGCGACCTCATATGCCCCGGCGGCCGCCGAAATGTTGATTATTTGTTTTGGTGACAGCCCGGACCTCCGGGGATAAGCTGGTGGCGAAGGGCGCCGCCGTGGGGGGCGGCGTCCGGGGAGCCCGAAAACGCGAGGGAAAGGGCTCCCCTCCCTTTCAAAGATTAGGCCGGTCGCTTTCCGGAGCGGCCCGCCGAGGCCCGCCGGCGAAGGCCCGCGGGCCTTTTTTTGTACACTCCGCGGAATGAGCGAACCCGCCCACACCCGCGGGCACCGGCGGCGGCTTCGGGAACGTTTTGAGGCCGCTCCCCGGGTCCTGCCCGACTACGAACTTCTGGAACTCCTCCTGACCTGCGCCATCCCCCGCGGCGACGTGAAACCTCTCGCCAAAGCGCTCTTGGCCCGCTTCGGCTCGTTTAAAAACGTGATGGACGCCGTGCCCTCCGATTTGGAAACTCTGCCGGGGGCGGGTCCCAGAACCGCGGCCGTTCTGGGCGCGGTTCGAGCCTCGGTTGAAAGATACATGTCCGGCCGCGCCGCGGAGACGGACGCCCTCACCTCGCCGGAGGCCGTCGCCGCCTACTGCCGCGCCGCCCTGGAAGGGCTGAAGAACGAAGTCTTTGAAGTCATTTACCTCAACACCCGCAACCGCGTGATCCGAATGGAACGCCTTTCGGAGGGAACCCTCGACCAGACCGCCGTCTATCCCCGGAGGCTCATCGAGGGCGCCCTGGCGCGCCGGGCGGCCGGGGTCGTCCTGGTCCACAACCACCCATCAGGGGACCCCTCCCCCTCGGCCGAGGACAAGGCCTTGACCCGGCGGCTCGTGGCCGCGGCGCGACTGGTGGACCTCGCCGTGCTCGACCACGTCATCGTCGGCGAGGGCCGGCACTTCAGCTTCCGCGAGGCGGGGCTTCTCCCCGACGCGCCGTGACTAGTGCTGCGAACGGGTAATATGATCCCTTTTGGCCGGGTGATTTTGCGGCGGATTCTAGGAGCGAGGAACGTCGCGTGCCTTTTGGCACGTAAGCGACGAGCGACAACGAATCCGCCCGAAAGCACCCGGCCCCTTTGGGGAGGCCCCATTCCGCGCCTCTTCTTCGTTGCTCGTCGGTTTCGGGCTGCCGGCCCGCGCCCTCCTCGCGCCTCGAAGGAACGCGGACTGGGGCCTCCAAAAGGGACCATATTACCCGTTCGCAGCACTGGGGCGATCGCTTTATGGGGGCCCGTCGCGGCCTGGGCGGGGCTTATTTTCTTCCTCTCCTCCATCCCGAATCTGAAGAGCAACCTGGAATATGATTTTTTCTTCCGCAAGGCCGCGCACATGGTCGAATTCGCCGTCCTGGCGGGCCTCTTTTGGCGCGCTTTCCGGGGGTCCGGATCTTTTCCAACGGCCGCCCTCTTCGCCCTTTCATTTTCCGCGGCGGCCCTCTACGCGGCCTCGGACGAGTGGCATCAGAGCTTCGTCAAGGGGCGCGGCCCTTCCGCCCGGGACGTGCTGATCGATTCGGCCGGCGCTTTGGCCGCCTGCCTTCTTCTGCGAAGGAGACTCCGCCATGAAAAGTCTTACTGACTATTTGTGGTTCGACACTCCCAAGAGGCGCGACATCGTCAACATCACCGACGAGCTCGCCCGGCGCGTGGAAAAAAGCGGCGTGAAGGAAGGCTTCTGCCTTGTTTCCGCCATGCACATCACGGCGGCGATCTGGGTGAACGACGAGGAACCGGGACTCAAACAGGACCTTTTCGCCTGGCTGGAAAAACTGGCCCCCCAAGGGGATTACCTCCACCATCGCACGGGCGAAGACAACGGCGACGCCCATTTGAAGCGGACCCTGGTCCACCACCAGGCGATCCTTCCCGTCACGGCCGGCCGGCTGGACCTGGGGCCCTGGGAACAGGTCTTTTACGTGGAGTTCGACGGCCGCCGGCGCAAACGCGTCGTCGTTAAAATCCTCGGAGAGTAGTGCCGCGCGATGGACCTGTTCACATTTTCTTGGCGATGAGGTCTTGGGGCCGACGAAGCGATGACGGGAAGGTGAACGGATACCGTGCTATAATGATAAAGGCTCGCTGAAGCCGACGCCCGTCGAGGACGGGCGCGGCTTAGCTCACGAACATGGCTCAATCCGAAGATTACTTCAGAGGAATTGATTTCGAAAAGCCCTGGGAGGAGGAGGACTGGGAACGGTTCTTCGCCGCCCAGGAACGGCTGTCCCGCGAACTGCGGGTCGAGCCGGCTCCCTGCCGAAACGGTCATCAATCCGGGCTCGCGTTCCGCGAGGTTCTGCGCCGATTCGGGATGGACCCGGATGATCCGTCCGCCCCGCCGAGGGAGTTTGACGCCTCCCCCGACCCCGCCCCCTCGGCCCGCCGGTTTTGGGAGGAGGGCGTGGAAGCCGAGTCCCTTCCTCTTTTTGCCCACGCCCGCCTCTACGCCCACGGGGTCGCGTCCCTGGTCGAGCGTCGGTTCCCCGGCCTCTTCTTCAAGAACTATAAAAGTAAAACCCATATTCTCTTGCAGAAGATACTGGCCGATTTGGAGCTAAGGTCTCGGGCCATTCCGGCCCAGATCGCCGCCGGCCATTCCCTGGGCTACCGATCCGACCGCGTGAAAGGAAACATCGTCCGCTGCCGCCAGGCCCTCATGCGGGCCGACGAATGCCTGGGCCTGGCGACCCGGCTCCCGCGAAGGTTCCTGCCGTCGGCGGAGTACAAATGCCTTGTCTCCGACACGGTGAAGCTTCGAAACAGCCTCCAAGACTGGATCCTTCTTTTGAGGGAACGGTTCACAGCCGGCTCCCGGCCGTGACTCCCTGGACTGCGGCGCTCGCCGCCGCGGCCCTCGCGGGCCTCGCCGTTTACTTCGCCTTGCGAAGCCGCCGGCCCGATCCCGCTCCCGCCCTCTTTCAACAGCAGATGGACGCCCTGCGGGAGCTGGTGGCCCGCCAGCTCGAGGCCGTCGCGCGAAACGTCTCCGAATCCCAACGCGCCGTCGGGGACCGGTTGGACAATACGGCCCGGGTCGTCGGCGACGTTCAAAAAAGTTTGGGCGAACTGGGCCAGACCTCTCTTCGGATTTTCGAGGTTGGGAAGGACATCGCGGGGCTTCAGGACTTGCTTCGCTCGCCCAAGATCCGCGGCGGGCTGGGAGAGTATTTTCTGGAGGACCTCCTGGGCCAGATACTCCCCCCCGCCCATTTCTCCATCCAGCACAGGTTCAAGTCCGGGGCGATCGTGGACGCCGTCGTCCGACTGGGAGACCGCCTCGTCCCCGTGGACGCCAAGTTCCCCCTGGAGAACTTCCGCCGGTGGGCCGCCGCGGGCGAGGAGGAGCGCCGCGCCGCGAGGCGCCAGTTCGCCTCCGACGTCCGGAAGCACGTGGACGCGGTGGCCGACAAGTACATCCTGCCCGACGAGGGGACCTACGACTTCGCCCTGCTCTACATCCCGGCCGAAAACGTCTATTACGAATGCATCATCAAGCCCGAAGACCCGGACGACGCCGCCTTTTCCGACGGGGCCCTGATCGACTACGCGCTCAAGAGGCGCGTGATCCCCGTTTCGCCCGCCTCCTTCTACGCGTATTTGCAGGCGATCGTCCTCGGCCTCAAAGGGCTCCAGGTGGAAGAAAACGCCCGGCACCTGGTGGACCTGTTGGACCGCCTCAAGGGCGAGGTGGGCCGCTTCGCCGACGACTTCGACACGGCGGGCCGCCACCTGGCCAATGCCCACGCCAAGCACGAGGACGCGGCCCGAAGGCTGGAGCGGGTGCGGGAAAAACTCATCTCCATTTCCGAGGGGCGGCCCGCCCTCCCCGCCGCGGAGGAGGCGCCGTTCGTAGCCCCCGCGGAGAAAGTGGTAAAGTGACGGCGATGGAAAGACACTTCGACGAAGAATTGAAGGCCCTTAAGGAGCGCCTGCTCCGCATGGGGAGCCTGGCCGAGGAGATGATCCAGAAGTCCGTCCGGGCCCTCTTCGAACGGAGCCCCGCGCTGACCCAGGAAGTCTTCGAGCTGGAAAAGCAGGTCAACCAATTTCACGTCGAGATGGACGACCGGTGCCTCAAGCTCCTGGCCCTCCATCAACCGATGGCCGTGGATCTGCGCACGATCACCGCCGTCCTCCACATCAACAACGACCTCGAGCGCATCGGCGACCAAGCCGTCAACATCGGCCAGACCTGCTACTACCACCTCTTCAAGGAAACCCCCGTCCCCCAGGCGGCCATGATCCAGCGGATGGCGGACATCTCCCAAAAGATGCTCAAGGACAGCCTGGACGCCTTCGCGACGAAAAACGTCGAGCTCGCCCGAGCCGTCCTCGCCCAGGACGAGGAGGAGGACGAGCTCAAGCGCCAGGCCATCACCGACCTCATCGCCCTCGTCCAAAAGGACCCCGGGCACGCCGTCCAGTTCGTTGACCTCATTCTATTGGCCAAAAACGTCGAGCGCATCGGCGACCACGCCACCAACATCGCCGAGGACGTCATCTTCATGGTCCTCGGCAAAGACATCCGCCACCACTTCGAAGAACAGTCCCCCGCCTGAATCTGTTTTCGCGACCCTGGATTCTTTAGCACAAGCCTTTTCGCGAGCGGTTCCGTCAACCCATGAGGAAGGCGGGGCTGGGGGAGGGGCCTGTCAGGGGACGCGGGGTTGGCCAGAGGCCAACCCCGCTCGGGCCTCGGACGGCCGACCGTTGAGTCGGCCTCGAAGGCACGCCCCTGCCAGGCCCCTCCCCCAACCCCGCCGTCTATTTATGGACAATCCGTTGAAAATTTCCCAAATAACAATAGCGGAGCGGTGTGGCTTTTCTTAAGGCTGAATTGATCTCCACATAAGTTCCCCGTTCGGCGGTTCGAGGGGTTCCAGGACCGTAGCATGGGGGGGAGCCCATTTGGGCTCCCCACCCACGGAAGGGGTAGAGGGGGGGCCGCAGGGGGGCCCCGTTGGCCGCAGGCCAATGGGGGGAAACCACGGGAGGGTTTCCTGGTTCTCGGTCCTGGAATCCCTCGGACCGACGAACGGCTCCTTGCAGGTTTAGAAACGGATTAGTGGAAGGACGGCGCGGCGAAATCTTTTGAGGACTTGTCGAGAGCGACGGCGCGGTAACCCGGAACGAGGAAAAGGGTCTTCTCGCCGTCCCGGCGGACGGGGCGGGGGTCGCCCGTCCCGAAGGCGAGCGAAACGGGCGCGCCGGTGGAGAAAGAAACCTCCCACTCGGCCGAGGGAGCGTCCAGGCCGTATTTCTTCAAGTCGTCGGAACCGGGCGGGTCCACGAGGTCGTCGGCGGCTAGGGTCCGTAGGTCCGACACGAACGCGTCGGACTTGGCCAAGTCGGCCGAAGCGCCGTTCACCGTCCACCCGGCGGAACTCTTTTCCAATGTCAAGACGTCCGGACCCCGCGTCACGCGCAGGCGCACGATGTCGGTGCGGTCGAATACGCGGCGGTCGCGCCAGCGCGCCGGCGGCAGGTCGGCCTCGTCACGGGAAAGACCCGACGCCAAGTAAACCGCGGGCTCCTTCCCGAAAAGAACATAGGCCCGGTCCGTGAACCCCGCGTTCTTTCCCAGAGAAATCGTAAAGGGAGAGGCTTCCTTTCCCCAGGCCGTCAGCCGCACGGCCTTCGCGTCGTCGAGCTCGTAACGATCGAGGGTCTCCGGACGACGGCTAACCTCCGACTCCAAAACGAGATTCCGCAACCCGGCCGTCAATCTTTGGACCGCCTCCTCATCGGCGGGCCAGGGGACGGGCTCCGTGAGACGCCAAGCCTCCCCGTTCTTTTCCAGCGCCACCCGGCCCCGAGGGCCTTCCACGAGGAGCTTGGTTGGATCGGCCGGCGGCCGGATCTTGACCGCGTTCCCGCCGGTCCAGGGAATCAAGATCAACCCGTAGAGGACCGCCAACCCCGCGACGATTCCCGCCAGGACCTTCATCCACTTCGGAGTCTCAGCCACGCGCCGCGGCCTCCCACTCTTTTTGGATCAAGGGGCGCCGAACCCGCCGTCGGCGCCAGCGGATTAATCCCCACAACGCCGTCCCGGCAGGTAAAAGGAAAAATCCCAGCAACTTGACGACTCCCCGAACGAGCGCCGAGGACCGACGCAGCGGGCGGAAGACCGGCCCCCGGGAAGGGATGGTCGAGAAATCTTTCTCTTGGGCCAGCCACCCCGCCACGTTGCCCAGGAAATCGGCGTTCCCCGGGGCCAGCGGCAGATTATCGCCGGCGAATTGGCCCGTGCCCACGACGGCGATCCGCACGCGCGCCGCCCGGGCGGCGTCCCGCCAGGAGGCGGTTGAACCTTCCACGATCGCCGCGAGCGGGAAGGGCCCTTTCAGGTCGATTTGAGTCGGCGGACGAATGGACATCGGGTTGAAGAAGTCCGCGCCCGCGGAAACCCAGCTGTAGGCAGAAGAGAAAGCGAGAGGAGTCACCGTGAGGCCGCGGCCCGGCGACAGGGTCAAGGGGTGGGCGAAGGGGAACGCGAGGACATCCAGGGATTTGGTCGTCGGATGCCGCGGGTCCGGGCGGCTCATGATGAAAGGAGGATAATGGACGATTTGGGTCATCGTCTCCCCGCCCTCCCGGAATTGGACGGTCACCGGCTGGCACTGGGCGTCCATGACGATGTCCTCCCCCACGCGGACCCCGTAGTGGGCGAGAAGGTCCTCAAGGCCGGTTTGCAGGGGAGAAGCCGAAAAAGATTGCAGATTGATCGCTTTGCGCCCCACGAAAAACGCGACGGGCGTGCCCGAGGAAATCCGGGCGTCCAGGGCGTCCAGTTCCGATGAGGTGAAGGGCCTCTGGGGGTTGACGATGAAGAGCACGTCCGCGCCCGGTCCGGCAACCGCCGACGTGCTGAGCAGGACGGTCTCAATCTGGAAAAGATCGGCCGCCTTGCCGCCGATGCCGCGGCGAAACATCTCGACCGAAGGCTCGCCGTGCCCCGACGTCAAACCGAGCCTCTTTTTCCCGGTCCGGCTCAGGTTTCGAAGGCGGGAGGTGATTTCGTATTCGAGGTTTGACGTGTCCTTGATGAAAGGGATGACCTCCTGTTTGTCTTGGTAGAAGATCGCGAGGCCCAAAAACCCCTCTCGAACCTGGAACATGTCGGAGCCAACCTGGGTGATGGGCTGGGGAGAGACGCCCGACCGCCGGGCGTCTTCCATCACCTTTTCCGACGATTCAGGGTCGAAAAGCTCCACCTTGACCCGGCCGCGCCCCGCAGCCCGGTACTCGCTTAGGAGGTCGGCCACGTAGCGGGCTTGAGCCCCGAAGGGCTGAGGCAGTCCTCCCGAGATATAGGCCCGGAAAAGGACCGGGTCCGGCAAGTTTCTCACGAGATGGCGGCTAACCTTGGAAAGCGAGTAACGTCCTCCCTGACTCCAATCCAAGCGCAGGTAGAATCGTTGCGCGACGAGGTTCGACAGGCCCAACGCAATGGCCAGTAGGAGCGTCCCGGTCCCCGAGAGAACCCCAAGGCGGGCCTTGCGCTCGGACAATGAATTCCGTATCGCGGCCCACAGCGAGCGAACGAATTCGGAGGGAGAAAATTGTTTCATCATCGCCACCTGCGGCTGTTGTGTGAGGCCAGGGTTCCGGCCAGGAAAAGCGCGGCCCCCGATAGGAAGTACAGGACGTCCCGGCTGTCCACGACGCCGCGATTGAAGGCCTCCAGGTGGGCGTCCACCCCCAGGAAATTCATGAGCGTTCCCGTCCACCCGGGCGTGTACTGGGCCGCCTTCCCCACGAGAAAGAAGAAGAAACAAAAGAGAAACCCGACGAGGAACCCGACCACCTGGCTCTTCGTCAAGGAGCTGGCGAAAAGGCCCGCCGCGCCGTAGAGCGCGCCGAGAAGCGCCGCCCCGAGGAACGAGGCCGCCAGGACGCCGAGGTCCGGGGAGCCCATGATGAGGAGAAGAAGGGCATAAACGAGCGCGCAAGCGAGGGTCGCGCCCCAGGCCGCCAAGACCGAGACGTACTTCCCGGCGACGATCTCGACGTCGCGCAAAGGGAGTGAGGCCAGCGTCTCGATCGTGCCCGATTTGTACTCTTCGGCGAAGAGGCGCATGGTGAAAGCGGGAAGGAAGAGCCCCGCCAGAAGCGGCAGGACGGCGAAGAACTCGTCCATGGCGGCCTGCCCGTTCAGAAAGAGGGCCGCCGTGAAGAACCATCCCTGAATCAGGAAAAACACGGCGAGGGAAATATAGGGCATCGGAGAGTTAAGAGTCTCCCGCAACTCCTTCAAACCCAATAGCCGCACGCTCCGCACGTTCATGAGGCCCCCGTCAATCGGCGGAAAATATCGTCCAGGGACGCCGAAACCCGCCGCAATTCCATGAGGGGCCACCGCCGCCGCGTGGTCAATTCGAAAAGATCGCGACGGGGGTCCCCGGCGCCCGTCAGCGTGAAGCTGGGACAGCCCGGCTCGGGCTCCCCTTCAAAAACAACCCCCGCGGCCGTCGGGAGGGTCCGGAGGGCCTCCTCGATTTCCGCCGACGGTCCCGCCAGGCGAACGTAGAAGGAATGCCCCTCCTCCACCTGTTTTCGTAACTCGGCCACGGTGCCTTGGGCCGCGATCCGCCCCTTGTGAATGATGAGGAGGCGGTCGCACAACGCCTGGGCTTCGGAAAGGATGTGGGTGGATACAAGGACCGTCTTTTTTTGCTTGAGACTGAGGATGAGGTCGCGCACTTCCTGCCGCTGGTTGGGGTCCAACGAGGAGGTGGGTTCATCCAGGATCAGGATGTCCGGATCGTGAAGGATGGCGAGGGCCAACCCCAGCCGTTGCCGGAAACCCTTGGAAAGCTCTCCGACGTCTTTGGACAGGACCGAGAGGAGCCCGCATCGCTCGGCCGCCAGGGCGAGCCGCCGCCGCAGACCGACCGGGGGGAGTCCGCGCAGGCCCGCCACCAATTCGAGGGATTCCCAGACCCCCAGAGATTCGTAGAGGGGGTTCGTTTCCGGAAGGTAACCCAAGACGCGGCGGCCCGTGAGGGAATCCTCGGCCACATCGATCCCGGCCAAACGAACGACTCCGGCCGTGGCGGGCAGGACCCCCGCCAGGACCCTCAAAGTGGTGGTCTTGCCCGCCCCATTCGGACCCAGCAGGCCCACCACCTCTCCGGGCCGGATGGAAAAGCTCACGCCGTCCACCGCCCGGGTGGGTCCGTAGTTTTTGACGAGGTCTAGAACGTCGATCATGGAGCCGGGTTCATTGTAGGAGAATCAAACGGCTATCAGCAAGATTACGAACGAAAAACCGGAAAGTTCGGGCCGCACTCTTTTTCAGGTAAGATTCCCGCCATGATACCGTCGCCCGCCCGATTCCGCCGCGCGCTTCTGGCGTGGCACAAGCTCCACGGCCGCCACGACCTCCCCTGGCGCGGGCGCCACGACCCCTACGGAGTGCTGGTTTCGGAATTCATGCTTCAGCAAACGACCGTCGCGACCGTCCTTCCCTACTACCGTAGATTTCTTCGGGCATTTCCGACCTTGGGCAAGTTGGCTGAGGCGCCTCTCGAACGGGTGCTCGAGCTTTGGTCCGGGTTGGGATATTACGCTCGCGCCCGAAACCTCCACTCGACCGCGAAAATCGTCGTGTTGAAATACGACGGCCGGTTTCCGGAATCCCGCGAGGAGATCGAAACCCTCCCCGGCGTCGGACCCTACACCGCCGGGGCTTTGCTTTCCTTTATCCACGACAAGCCGGAGGCGCTCGTGGACGGGAACGTCGAGCGGGTCCTGGCGAGGATTTGGGGCATCTCCGGCGACGTGAAGTCGCCCCGGATTCGAAAGCGGATCTGGGCCCTGGCCCGGCGGCTGGTACCGCCATCGGGGGGACGACTCTTCAACGCGGCCCTCATGGACCTGGGCTCGCTCGTATGCAGGCCCGCGGCGCCCGATTGCCCGGCGTGTCCGTTCCGGCGGTCCTGCCGGGCCCGCGCTTTGGGACGGCAGGAGGTCCTACCGGCTTCGGCGGCCGACCGCCCTCGAAAAAGGATCGTCCTTCACGCGGGGCTTCTCCGCCGAGGCCGTTCGTGGGTCATGACCCGGCGTCCCGCCGGCGGGCTTTACGGGGGACTCTGGGAGTTTCCTTCGTTGGAATTCCCCGCCGAAACGTCCGTGGGGCGGATTGAAAAAGCTCTTGGCGCTCGGCTGAGAACGCGCGTCGCCCTGGAAAAACGATTCCCTCCCGTCTTTCACACCCTGTCCCACCGCGAGATGAAAGTCATCCCCTGGATCGGCCGGGCCGATGACCGAGGGACCCCCGTCGGGCTGTTTCCTCGCCTGCGGATTGCCCGATCGGCCGTCTCTTCCCTGACGCGGAAGCTGGCCGGACTTCTGCCCGATTGATAGAATCCGCTCCATGGACTTCCTATTCGACGCCGCCCGGCTCTTCCTCCACATCGACGTCACCCTGAGCGCCGTCATCCAGCGGTTCGACGCTTGGACCTATCTCATCCTCTTCGCGATCATCTTCTGCGAAACGGGCTTGGTGGCGACGCCTTTCCTTCCGGGGGATTCGCTCCTGTTCGCGGGGGGCGCTTTCGCGGCCAAGGGAGACTTGTCCGTGGGTTTTCTATTCTGTCTTCTGGTTGTCGCCGCGATCTTGGGGGACACGGTCAACTACTGGATCGGCCGCTGGATGGGGCCCAAGGTATTCCTGCGGACGAACAGCCGGGTATTCAGAAAAGAGTATCTGGACCGGACGCACGCTTTCTTCGAGCGGTACGGCGGAAAGACCATCGTCATCGCCCGGTTCGTCCCCATCGTTCGGACCTTCGCGCCTTTCGTTGCCGGGGTGGGCGCAATGAGCTACGGCGCTTTCCTGGCCTACAACGCGGCGGGAGGGGTATTGTGGGTGGGCCTATGCCTGTTCGCGGGATACTTCTTCGGCAACCTGCCGGTGGTCAAGAACAACTTCACGTTGGTCATCCTGGCCATCATTTTCATCTCGATCCTGCCCGCCGTCTTCGAGGCGGTCCGGCATCGCCGGGCGGCGGCGTGACGAACTCCCCCTCAGGCTTCGCCCTCCGCTTCAACGGCGGCGTCGAGGAAGTCACGGGGTCCCGGCACCTCGTCGAGCTCGGGGACGCCCGCGTCCTGCTGGACTGCGGGATCTTCCAGGGCCACCGGCGGGAAGCCCTGGAGAAATCCAAGAACTTTCCGGCGGAACCTCCGACGATCCGCGCGGTTTTGGTCACCCACGCGCACATCGACCACGCGGGGGGCCTTCCGCTTCTTGTCAAGCAGGGGTTCACCGGCGCCATCCATTGCACGGAAGCCACGGCGGACCTCCTTCCCATCATGTTGGTGGACTCGGCCATTCTGCAGGAAGAGGACGCCGCCTTCTTCAACAAGATCCACGCCGCGGAAGGCATCACCATCGAACCTTTGTACACCCGGGAGGATGCCGAGAAGGCCCTGCGCCTGCTCGTCCCCCACCCGTACGAACAAACGTTCCCCGTCGCCGACGGCATGGAAGGTTCTTTTTTCAATGCCGGCCATGTCCTGGGCTCCGCCATGGTGCGGTTGAGCCTGAAAACGTCCAAGAGGACCCGCCACATCCTTTTCACGGGGGATCTCGGCCGGAGGGACGCCCTCATC
>Ga0182021_10004380_pt1 | contig 16628 bp, 16 predicted proteins | sample 612E3MmetaG_FD_120493 | JGI IMG/M metagenome (GOLD analysis project Ga0182021, IMG submission 120493) | Permafrost microbial communities from Stordalen Mire, Sweden - 612E3M metaG (Illumina Assembly) | ecosystem: Environmental > Terrestrial > Soil > Wetlands > Permafrost | place: Sweden...
CACCGAGAAGGGCGGGGTGCGCATCGACGCGACCATGACGATGGGGCGCGAGCGCAATTACCTGCGCTTCGAAGTGCGCGATACGGGGGTCGGCGTGCCCGCCGAAAAGCGCAAGGAGATCTTCGACGAATTCGTCCAGGCCGATTCCAGCCATGCCCGCAAGTTCGAAGGTACAGGACTGGGGCTGGCCATCTGCCGGCGCCTGGTGACCGCCATGAGCGGAGAAATCGGGGTCGAGGCGTCGCCCGGCGGCGGCAGTCTGTTCTGGTTCACGCTGCCTTCGGTCGTCGCGGTGCCGGCGGCGGACCAGGACGCGTCGCTTGCCGGGATGCGCATCGCCATCGTCAGCCGCAATGGCGTGCTGCGCGACGGCCTGGGCGCCCAGGTCCGCGCCGCTGGAGGCGACGTCGCCGGCCTTACCGAGGACGGTATCCGCGGGTCCGACATCATGCTGATCGACGCGGGAACCGATGCCGAACCGGCGCCGCCGACCGGTCCGCTGCCGCAGATTCCCGCTCTGGTCCTTTTGACGCCTGCCGCCCGTTCCAAGCTTTCGCAGCTTCGCTCCATGGGCTTTGCGGGGTATCTGGTGAAGCCGGTACGCCAAACCTCGCTGGTCGAACGGCTGCGCGCGCGGCCCAGCCCGGAAGCCATGGATATCAGCCAGCAAGCGCGTCCGCTGGCCGCGCCTGCTGCGCCGCCAGCGGCGGAGGGAGGGCCTGGAGGCCTCAAGATTCTCCTCGCCGAGGACAATCCGATCAACGCGTTGTTGACAAGAGAACTGTTGCGCCGGCGCGGTCATCACATCACGGAGGTCACCCACGGCGAAGGCGCGGTGAAAGCGATGGAAGAGGGCGTCTTCGATCTCGTCCTCACCGACATTCACATGCCGGGCATGGACGGGATCGAGGCGACCAAGGCCATCCGCCGCAATGAAGCCCGCTTGTCCCGCCACCGCACGCCGATCGTCGCACTGACCGCCGATGCCCTGGAAACCGGACGTAGGGCTTGCCGTGAGGCCGGAATGGATGGTTTTCTCACCAAACCCGTCGAATCAACCCAGCTGGACGATATGTTCGCCGCCTTCTTTCCCACCGAATCCTCCGCGCGCAACGCCGCCGCATGAGCAAACCGGCGCTCGGCGCGAAACGGCATACCTCGTTCGCCGCCTATTTCCAGCCGCGCACGCTGGTAATGCTGACGCTTGGCTTTTCCTCGGGCTTGCCGTTCCTGCTCGTGGGCAACACGTTCGGCTATTGGCTGCGCGACGCCGGCATCACGCTGTCCGCCATCGGCTTTGCCTCGGGCGTCGGCATCGCCTATTCCCTCAAATGGCTGTGGGCCCCAATTATCGATCGGGTGCGGGCGCCGATTTTCGGCCGCCTCGGTCACCGGCGCGGCTGGATGGCGTTGGCCCAGATTGTCATTGCGCTGGGATTGTTCGGCATGGCCCTCACCGGGCCGAAGATATCGCTCGCCGGCATGATCGCTTTTGCGGCGGTCGTTGCTTTTTCCTCGGCCACGCAGGACATCGTGATCGACGCCTGGCGCATCGAGTCCGCTCGCGATCGCGATGAGTTGGGGCTTCTCACCTCGGCTGCGACGTTTGGCTATCGCATCGCGCTGCTCGGTACCGACGCGATCATCCTCATCGTGGCGCAAGGTTTTGGCTGGTCATTTTCGTACATGCTTTACGGCCTGTTGATGGTCGTCGGCCTGGTGGCGACTTTCCTGGCGACCGAACCCGCGCGCGCCGACGAGGTTCTGGACAGCAAAGCGCGCGATGCCCCGCTGGGGACTTGGCGCGGCTTGTACGATGCGATCGTGGGGCCGTTCGTGGCCTTTTTTCGCGTTCACGGCTGGATCGCGCTGCTCATGCTGGCGGCCATCAGCCTCTATCGCCTGCCCGATTTCGTGATGGGGCCGATGGTGAATCCCTTTTATCACGACATCGGACTGACAAAGGATTTCGTCGGCGAGATACGGGGCTCGGTGGGACTGCTTGCTTCGCTGGCGGGCATCGCCGCAGGCGGATTCTGCGCCCTCCGCTTCGGCATGCTGCGCGCCCTCATCGTAGGCGGCGTGCTGCAGACGGTCTCCATCTGCGCCTTTGCCTTGCTGGCTCATCCGCTGCCGAGCCCGGCACTGTTCTCCGCGGTCATGGCCGGCGACAGTTTTGCGACCAGCTTCGCGGGCGTTGTTCTCGTCGCCTATATGTCGAGCCTGACCAGCCTGGGCTACACCGCGACCCAATACGCGTTGCTTGCCTCGGCCTACACGGTGGCGGGCAAACTGCTGAAGACATTGTCCGGCGTCATCATCGATGCGTTGAGGACCGGCTGGGGCCTGATGGACGCGTATGGGCTCTTCTTCGTCGCCGCCGGCCTGATCGGCATCCCGGCCATCGTGCTCTTCATTTTGCTTGCGGCGCGACATCGTATCGCGCACGAATCGGCCTAAAATACGCGTTATCCATGACGCCATTGAGGTTTGTCTTGTTTGCAGCCGTGAGGTAGAATCGGTTTTTGCGCAGTGGCAGACGCCCGAAGGCATCGACACGACCTTCGCCGAAGGAAGCGCTTCTAGTGGTCAATATTCACGAACCTGGACCCCTTGAGGGCCGTATCGAGCAATGGCCCGTTCTGGCCACCTCGGGCGCTATGGAAGTGCGCCTTGCCGAGACCGACATCGAGATCGAGGCGGCGCAACGGCTGCGTTACCGCGTCTTCTACGAGGAAATGTCCGCCGTGCCTTCGCCCGCCATGCGCGAAGCGCGCCGCGATTTCGACCATTTCGACGAGGTTTGCGATCATCTCTTGGTGGTCGACCGCTCGCTGACCGACGAGGACGGGCAGCCCGCCGTCGTCGGCACCTATCGGCTGATGCGCGACGTCGACGCCGTCCGCGCCGGCGGTTTCTACACCTCCACCGAATACGACATTTCGGCGATGCTGGCAGGCGTGCCGGCCGGCACCCATCTTCTGGAACTCGGCCGTTCCTGCGTGCTCAAGGCCTATCGCAGCAAGACGGCCACCATGCAGCTCTTATGGCGCGGGTTGATGGTCTATATGACGCGTTTCTCCATCGACTTGATGTTCGGCTGCGCCTCCTTCGCGGGAACCGATCCCCAGGCTTTGGCGCTGCCGCTCTCCTATCTGCACCATTACCATCCCATGCCGGAGGGAATGCGCGTGCGCGCCATTCCTTCGCAATATGTCGAGATGAATCTGATGCCGAAGGAGGCGGTCGATCCCAAAGAGGCGCTGCGCGCGCTACCGCCTTTGCTCAAGGGTTATCTGCGGGCGGGCGTGTGCATCGGCGAGGGCGCGGTGATCGACCTGCAATTCGGTACCACCGACGTGTTCATCTATTGCCCGGTCGCGGGCATCGACGCGCGCTATCGCAGCCGATTCGAGATGAGGACATAGGTTCTCCGTCTTCTTCGGCAATATAATTGTTTTCGACTTTCTTGAGGGAGGGGGGAACCCCCTACCGGTGACAATGCCGTCACGTGCGCCGGAGGGTGCGTAGCGAATAACAATGATGTCGTGCAACGGCACGCAATCAGAGGCCAATGATATGAGAAAATCTACTCTGACCCCTAATATTTTTGGATGTCTGTTGCTCGGAGCCTGCGATGGCCAGACCAATCGATCGTTGGGTGGCGCCAATGCAAGGTAAGCTCGGACATTTGGTAACGGGAGTGACCGCAGTCACATTTATCTCGTGGATTATTTTGTTCATAAGGTTTGACCACTTTGAAAACCAAGTCTGTTTAGAGACATCAGATACCAACAGCACATTGCATTTGTTCTTGGCGAGCGATGCCGTATGGGGTGTCCTATTCCTTGCCTCGTTAGCGAGTGTGCTCACCAAGAGAATAGTTGTACCGCGGGGTGTGGGATTTGCGGTTTTAGCTTTGGCAATTTTGTATTTGGCCGTTCTGATCGGCGGCAATTGGGAACTTATTCGGGGCGAATTGGTCTGCGCACACACGAATGATTTTGAATTTGCTGTATCAGGCGCAGCGGTGTCGATTTTTCTAGTTTGGCCATTGTCAGTGCTTTTCTTTGCAGTTTCGCTTGTCGCAACGATTAGAAGGGGCCAGCGCAAATCGCGTTGACGTTTAGACTCACCGGGGGACGGGAAATGTCAGGTAAACCGTGGAATTCAGATACATTAGCGCTTGTGTCTAACAATGCTCCTAAGATTGCGGCTGTGTCAGCAACGTTGGGTGTCTTACCTTCGGCTACCATAGTCGGTGTCGCGCGCGAACGGACGAGGCCTGATCCTCTTGCGCAAGCTAAACAGATATTCGTTGGCCTCCTTCTGTCAAAAAATGAAGCTGCTCTCGAAGCGGACTGGAAGGTTGACAAAGACCGTATCCTGAACCCGGCCAAATACGGTGATAAACAGAACTATATGGAAACACGCCGTGACCTTTTGGATGTATTGACCTACGATATCGGACCTGGAAGCATCGACGTACGTAGAGCACTTTTAGAGCTGGATAAGTATAGAGGAACATCTCTTGGCAAAAGTCTTGGCCTTGATCAATACGATGGTAAGCTAACCAACTTCGTACGTGACCTGAACGATACGAACAACCCTCAGCTTACGATTACTATTGCCGGTCTTTTAGCAAGAGATGCACAGGTATTCTTCACGACAGGTGCAGGCAAAGCGTTTTTTGCAGTAGGCCAGAGTTGGGACACGCTTAGTGCTGAGGACAAAACTGCTTTAACGGCCTCGTACTATTTGCAGGGTGAAGAGAACATCATAGACAAGATTTCGGCGGGAAAATACAAATCCTTAGTGCCTGGCAAAGATGATGGTGTCGCTTATGCAAAGGGGGGAACCCCCTACATATTTTTTCATCGTTTTTTGAATTCAAATCCTCGGTAGCGGGTGTTTTCTCCTGCAATTCCAGCTGCTTGAGCGCACAATAACAGCCTCCTTCAACTTGCATTTTCCTGCACCAAGCCGCTCCGGAGAGAACAGACGCGGTGCCCCTGCAATGCATTTCGGCGCTTAGAAAGATGCTTGGCATGCAAAACGCAGTGCAGGCGGCAGATAGGAACGAAATCCCGCAGTTCAAGCCCTGCGCGCAAATTTAATCTACGCAAGTGAGATACAATATCATCTGTATACAGATCATAAGGCGCCCCTTGGTCCGCTTTGCGCCAGTAACGGTCATTTGGATGGGCCCATTGTGCGCCTGTGGGGCCAAAGATATGCAGAAGTTCACATCAACCTTGACGCAGCCGGTTTGCGCATCCTCGCGCCAACGAGGAGTAGCCAGAGCGCAAACAAGAATTCGGCAATGAACATAACCGGGAAGAGCGGATGGGTAAATTTCTCGTAGCCTGGGAACAGGCCCATCTGCACGAGCCAGACGAGCAGGCAGAGCCCGTCAAGCAGCAACAGCATACCGAGAATTTTCGGAATGAACCCGGATTTGATCACCAGCCAAGCCAATGGGAACAGCCACAGCGCGAACGCAACGTTGAAGACGATGAACCCGGCGCCTTTGAGGTGGAGGAACATCAACGCTTGCGCCTGGAGTTGCGGCACAGAAAAGACTTTCAGGTACGCCGCTCCATTGGCTAGCGGAAGTGCCGCGATTTGCATAAGCGTATTCTGCGATTGCTCTGCAACTCCGACCGCGTTCAAAAGCAGAAACAGAAGTGCGGTGTTCTTACCGACCGGACTCAAGAGCACGTAAAGGCTCCAGGCGGCCAGGAAGAACAACGCAGCAGCCAACAGTTCTGCCATGAATCCGATGCGGTACATGAATTCGGCGGAAGCGATGTTGTTCGCTGTGGCCGCAGCGTCGCCCCACACGACCGGGTGCTCCTGCACATACGTCGCGAAAATGAACGTAGCTATATATGCGAGATAGAAGAAGCCGGCCCAGCGGCCCGCTCTTTTGCGCTCTTTAATGTTCTCGGCAGTTTCGCTCATGGGGTCCCCCGTCAGCCACACTACCAATCTGGGAGAATAGGCCGGTAATCCGGGCTAAGGACATGCGACACAGAGCTCTTTCAAAACTGGACATAATTCTTGATGTGGCACATCGGCAGACGCGGGGTGAATGTCTGACTCTGGCGCAAAGCGGACTTCCGGGGGCTGGGCTGGGTAGTTTCTGCAAATTTTTGACGACTAACCGCGCTCCTTCAGTCGCCGCTCGATGGCATCCCAGATCAGCTTAGCGCCGTCAGGCCCGCCGAAGCGTTTGACTTCCTGAATGCCCGTGGGCGAGGTGACGTTGATCTCGGTGAGATAATCGCCGATCACGTCGATGCCGGCGAAGATCAGGCCGCGCCTCTTCAATTCCGGTCCGATGGAAGCGCAAATCTGCATGTCGCGCGCGGAAGGTTCGGCCGGCACGGGTTTGCCGCCCACATGCATGTTGGAGCGCGCCTCGCCTTCGGCCGGAATGCGGTTGATCATGCCGGCGTACTCGCCGTCGATCAGGATGATGCGTTTGTCGCCTTGGCGCACTTCGGGCAGATAGCGCTGCACCATGATCGGCTGGCGATAGAAGGTGTCGTACGTCTCGAGCAGCGAGCCGAGATTCTCGTCGCCGGGCCTCAAGCGGAAGACGCCGGCGCCGCCATTGCCGTAAAGCGGCTTCAGCACGATGTCCTTGTGCACCTCGCGGAAGGCGCGGATCTGCGCCGGATCGGAAGCGATCAAGGTGGGCGGCATCAGCTCCTCGAACTCCGTCACCAGCAGCTTTTCCGGCGCGTTGCGGACCTCGGCCGGATCGTTGGACACCAGCGTTGCGGGCCCGAGCCGCTCGAGCAGATGCGTGGTGGTGATGTAGGCCATGTCGAAGGGCGGGTCCTGGCGCAGCAGCACCACATCGGCCCGGGAAAGATCGACCACGGACGATTCGCCGAGGACGAAGTGATCGCCCTTGATGGCCTGCACCCGGAGCGGGCGGACGGTCGCGCTCACCGCGCCGTCGCGGAAGAACAATTGGCGCGGGCCGTAATAAAGCAGCGCGTGGCCGCGCGCCTGGGCTTCCAGCATCAAGGCGAAAGTGGAATCGGCGTCGATCTTGACGCGCTCGATCGGGTCCATCTGGATCGCGACGGTCAGACTCATGCTTTCATCCTAGGGTGTGGCGACATCGGGATATTAGATCGCCGTTCCGGCCCGGTTCCACAAGACCCGGTCAAAGCCCGTCCGCCCCCCAGGCGTCGCGCAGATGGCGAGGCAAGCGGCCCGGAACCACAGTCACGACATCGAAGCGCACGCCTTTCGCGGCCTTCCGACCAGCCAGATAGAACTCGGCGGCACGCGCGATTCGGGCACGTTGACGGGGACCAACCGCTTCGGCGGCCAGCCCGTCCTGCGGCCGCGTCTTGACTTCCACAAAGCAAACGACACCGAACGGGCTTTTGGCCACCAGGTCGATCTCTCCGGCGCGGGTGCGCACCCGCCGGCCCAGGATGCGATAGCCCTTGCAGCGCAATAGCAGCGCCGCCAGCGCTTCGCCGTGCCGGCCGCGCTTCTCGGCCTGCTTGTGGAGCTTAATCCGTCCCGTCTTAGCCATCGTTTTTCCTGGCAAGGGCCATCGCGTAAACTTCGCGGCGCGGCGCCCCCAGCATCTCGGCCACCAGATCGACGGCCGCGCGCACCGGCATGAAGGAAAGCGCTTTTTCGAGTGCCGCATCGACGCGCGAAAGATCGGTTTGGGCTTCCCCGGCCGGTCCCACGGCGAGCGTGATTTCCCCCCTCGGCGAGGCCCCGGCATAGGCCTCAGCCAAGCTTGCGAGATCGCCGCGGCGCACCTCTTCGTGCAGCTTGGTCAATTCGCGCGCCACGGCAGCCGGGCGCGCGCCAAAAATCTCGGCCATGTCGGCGAGGCTTTCGGCCAGACGCTGAGGGGCTTCAAAGAAAATCAGCGTGGCGCGAATGGATTTCAGCTCTTCAAGCGTGTGGCGCCGTTCGCCGCGTTTGGCCGGAAGAAAGCCGGCGAAGAAGAAGCGGTCCGTCGGCAGCCCCGCCAGGGCAAGTGCGGCAAGCGGCGCCGAGGCGCCGGGGATGGCGTGCACCTCTATCCCCGCGGCCAGCGCCTCGCGCACCAGCTTGTAGCCCGGATCGGAAACCAAAGGCGTGCCGGCATCGCTGACCAAAGCCACGCGTGCGCCCTCCTTCAGCCGTGCCAGCAGCCTGGGGCGTTCGCGCGCCGCGTTATGGTCGTTATAGGAGGTCAGCGGCTTGGCAATCTCGAAGATGGCCAAGAGCTTGGCGGTGACGCGGGTATCCTCGGCGGCGATCAGGTCCGCGCCCTTCAGCACGTCCAGGGCGCGCAAAGTGACGTCTCGCGCATTACCGATTGGGGTGGCGGTGAGGTAAAGCCCTGCCGCCAGTTCGCTTATTTCGGATTTACGCCGGGGCCGCGAGTGCTTAGGCTCGCCGCGTAAAGGAGCGTCCCATGTCTGTGCCTGCCGCGTCATCCCGCTTCGTCCTCCGCCGCCTTTGTGCCATTGCCTGCGCCGTTGCGGTAGTCGCATTAGCCGCCTGCACGACGACACCGGCCCCGCCTCCCGCTCCGCCGGTCCCCGCCCAGCCACCGGCCCCGCACCAGCTTTCCGCCGACCGGCCGGACTTCTTCAAGCTGCCCAATCTGGCGCCAAACAAGACTCCCGTGCGCGTCGGTATCATTCTACCTTTTTCGAACTCCTCGGCGAGCGTTCGGGCCTTGGCCAATTCCATGATGAAGGCAGCCGAGCTTGCCCTTTACGATTCCGGCAATCACGACATCCTGCTGATGGCGGCCGACGACACGGGATCGCCGGCAGATGCCGCGGCGGCGGCGCAGAAGCTGCTCGACCAGGGCGCGGAAATCATCATCGGACCTGTTTTTTCCGCCTCGGTGAGTACGGTTGCCCCCCTCGCCCGCGACCGCGGCGTGCCGGTGCTTGCTTTTTCGACCGACCGCAACGTGGCAGGTAACGGCGTTTTTCTCTTGAGCTTCCAGCCCCAGAACGAGGTGGGCCGCGTCATCGCTTATGCCGCAAGCCGGGGTCACAAGAATTTCGCCGCCATGATCCCGCAGACGCTCTATGGCGACGTCGTCGAACAAAGCTTCCGCCAAGCCGTCGCCGCGGCGGGTGCCAGTATCGGCGACGTGGAGCGTTTCAATCCCAGCGCTGGCGCGGTCATGGATCCCGCAGCTGCCGTCGCCAAATCCGGCTGCGATGCGATCTTCATCGCCCAGGGCGGCTCGCTGTTGCGCAGCATCGCGCCCACGCTCGCCTATGACGGCGTGGACAACACCAAGGTGAAATATCTGGGCACCGGGCTTTGGTCCGATCCCGCCACGACCAAGGAGCCGCTCTTGTCCGGCGCCTGGTTCGCAGCGCCCCAGCCCAGCACCAACGATTCTTTCAATACGAAATACCGCCAGACCTTCGGCGTGGACCCGCCGCAACTGGCGTCCTTGGCCTATGACGCGATATCGCTGGTAGCGCTGTTGGCGCCGGGAACGGCTTATCACCGTTTCACCTTGGCGGCGCTGGTCGATCCCAACGGCTTTTCGGGCGCCAACGGCATCTTCCGTTTCCGGCAAGACGGCTCGATCGAGCGCGGGCTTGCGGTTCTGGCCGTCGATCCCACCGGTTTCACGGTGGTCAGCCCGGCGCCAACAACGTTCCAATCGAGCGGGTCTTAAACGGCCAGTTCTTCGATCAGCCGGTTGAGCACCAGCCTGCCGCGCGGCGTCGCTGCCAGCCTGCCGGATTCAAGCTTGACCAGCCCGTCCGCTGCCAGCGCCGCGATGCGTTCCGGTGACGGCGCCGTGTTCCAGCGCGCGCGATAGGCGGCAAGATCGAGCCCCTCGCCGAGGCGCAGATTCATCAGCAGATGCTCGCGTGCGCCGGTTTGCTCGTCGATCTCGCTGATCTCCACAAAGCCGTGGCCGTTGCGCACCACCTTCTCGCGCCAGCGTTCCGGCAGGCGTTCGCAAACCGTGGCGATGCGTTTGCCGGCCACTTCCAGCCTGCCATGCGCGCCCGGACCCACGCCCGCATAAACCCCGTAACGCCAATAAAGAAGATTGTGCCGGCATTCGCAGCCCGGACGCGCGTGATTTGAAATCTCGTAGGCCGGCAAGCCGGCGCGCGCGGTTATCTCCTGCGTCGCTTCGTAGAAGTCCGCGGCCATATCCTCGCCGGGCAAGCGAAAAATCCCACGCTTGTGCATGGTGGCAAACGGCGTTTCCGGCTCGACCGTGAGCTGGTAAAGCGAAAGATGTTCGGTGCCGAACGACAAGGCCTCGGCCAGCTCGCTGCGCCAAGCGTCCAGGCTTTGGCCCGGGCGCGCGTAAATCAGATCGAGCGAAACGCGCCCGAAGCTCCGCATAGCGAGTGCCAGCGCCGCTTTGGCCTCGCGCACATCGTGCAGCCGGCCCAAGAACCGCAAATCCGCGTCGTTCAGCGCCTGAACGCCCAAGGAGAGCCGGTTGACGCCCGCTTTCGCATAATCGGCGAAGCGTGCCGCTTCCGCGCTCGCCGGATTGGCTTCCAGAGTGATTTCAATATCGTTGGCTGAGGGCCACAGACTTACCGCCGCCTCGATGATGCGCTCGATGGTGCGCGCGCCTATCAAGGACGGCGTGCCGCCGCCGAAGAAAATGGCTTGCAGAATCGGGCGGTCCGCGCCCTGCAATTCGGCGACATGAGCCATTTCGCGCAAGATTGCTTGCGCCCAGCCTTCTTCGTCGATGCTGGCACGGACATGGGAATTGAAATCGCAGTAAGGACACTTCGCCGCGCAGAACGGCCAATGGACGTAAAGGCCGAAGCCGTTCATGGCGCGAGAACGGCGCGCGCAAACTTTTCGAAGGCACGGGCGCGATGGCTGATGGCGTGTTTCTGCGCCGGATCGATTTCGCCGAAGGTTTGGCTCAAACCCTCGGCGACGAAAATCGGATCGTAACCGAAGCCGTTGTTGCCGCGTGGCGGAAAGTTGAGACGGCCACGCACTTCGCCTTCGAAGGTTTCCGCTTCGCCGGACGGCGCGGCGAGCGCCAGTACGCAGACGAATTTCGCGGACTTGTCGGCTGCCGTCTTCAGTTCGCGTTCGACGCGCGCCATGGCAAGCGCAAAATCCCGGTCGGGGCCTGCCCAGCGCGCAGAATGGATTCCGGGCGCGCCGTCCAGCGCCGCAACGCACAATCCCGAATCGTCGGCCAAAGCCGCAAGACCGCTCGCCTCGGCCGCTGCGCGCGCTTTCAGAAGCGCGTTTTCGGCGAAGGTCGCGCCGGTCTCTTCCGGTTCGGCCAGACCCAATTCCGCCGCCCCGCGCACCAAGATGCCGTAGGGCGACAAGAGCGCGGCGATTTCCCCCACCTTGCCTTGATTGTGGCTGGCGACCAGAAGCGTGGACCCGTGTGCAAGCTTCATTGACTGAGCGCCGTCTTCTGCAGCGCGACCAGCTCGGCAATGCCTTTGCGCGCATGGACGAGCAGTTGGGCGAATTGTTCGTCGCTGAACGGCGCGCCTTCCGCCGTGCCTTGGATCTCGACCAGGCCGCCGGCGCCGGTGAGGACGAAATTGGCGTCGGTCTCGGCCGTCGAATCCTCCGCGTAATCGAGATCGAGCAGCGTCTGACCTTTCACGATGCCGCAGGATACGGCTGCGACATGATCCTTGATCGCCGGCTTAGTAACCATCCCGGTCTTCTTCATGAAGCCAATGCACCCCGCCAGCGCCACAAAACCTCCGGTGACGGAGGCGGTGCGGGTGCCGCCGTCCGCTTGCAGAACGTCGCAATCGATCGTGATCTGGCGTTCGCCGAGCGCCGTGAGGTCCACGACCGCCCGCAAGGACCGTCCGATCAGGCGTTGAATCTCCAGAGTCCGGCCGGATTGTTTGCCCACAGCGGCTTCGCGGCGCATGCGCTCGTAGGTGGAGCGCGGCAGCATGCCGTACTCGGCCGTCACCCAGCCTTTACCCGAGCCACGCAGGAAGGACGGGGTCGTCTCCTCCAGGCTGGCCGTCACCAGCACATGGGTATCGCCGAATTTAACCAGGCAGGAACCCTCGGCATGCTTGGCAAAGCCCGGTTCCAGGCTCACGCTGCGCATCTGGTCGGGCGCACGCTCAGGATTGCGCATGGAGTTTCCCTTGAAGTTTGAGGCATCCGCCTTTACCTAGCGGCTCCAGCCACCCAGATGCAAACCAGGGCTGGCCGTGCCGTGAATTTTACAACTGTATCAAAGGGTTGGGTATGACTCCCTCCAGGGCGAACGCTGGAATCCTGGCCGACCGGCAGCGCGAAGTCTTCCGCCGCCTGGTGGAGGCGTTTCTGGCGTCCGGCGAGCCCGTCGGTTCGCGCACCCTTTCCCAGCTTCTGCCGATCACATTATCGCCGGCCTCGATCCGCAACGTCATGGCCGATCTGGAGACGATGGGGCTGCTCACCGCGCCCCATACCAGCGCAGGGCGCGTTCCGACCGAAAGGGGCCTGAGATTGTTCGTCGATGGGCTTCTGCAGATCGGCGAGCTGGCGCCCGCCGAACGCGCCGCCATCGAAGCGCGCATGACGGGCACAGGCCACGGCGTGGAAGAAGTGCTGACCCAGGCGACAACGCTGCTGTCGGGCCTTTCGCGCTGCGCGGGCCTGGTCGTAGCCGCCAAGCAGGACACAGTTCTCAAGCATGTGGAATTCCTCAGCGTCGCTCCGGGCAAGACGCTGGTCGTCATCGTCGCGGAGGACGGCCAGGTGGAGAACAGGGTGATCGACACGCCGATCGGCCTGCCGGCCTCGGCGCTGTCGGAAGCTTCGAACTATCTGAATGCGCGACTGCGCGGACGCACGCTGGATGCGGCCCGCGCGCAAATCCTGGCCGAGCTGGAAAGCGAACGCGCCGAACTCGACGTGTTGACCGCCAAGATCGTCGCCGAAGGTCTGGCGACTTTGACCACGCACGCCGACGGCGAAGAGAAGGTGCTGATCGTGCGCGGCGCATCGCATCTGCTCGAGACCCTCGAAGCACAGAGCGACCTGGAGCGCATCCGTACCCTGTTCGACGACATCGAAAGCAAGAACGATCTGATCCGCTTGCTCGAACTGGCGAAAGAAGGCGACGGCGTGCGCATCTTCATCGGCTCGGAAAACAGGCTTTTCAGCCTGTCCGGTTCCTCGATCGTGGCGGCGCCCTATACCAACGCGCAAGGGAAGATCGTCGGGGTCATCGGGGTTTTGGGACCCACAAGGCTCAACTACGGGCGCATCATTCCGATGGTCGACTACACCGCAAAAGTGATCGGACGTTTACTCGGATAAGGATTGCAGGGACTCATCATGGCCGACGACATCGAACAGCCTTCCGCGGAAAATCCGCCGGCGGAAGAGCAAACCCCGGCGGAACAGCAGGCCGCGGCGGAAACCCAACTCGCCGAGATGCGCGACCGCATGCTGCGCGCCTTGGCAGAGGCCGAGAACACGCGGCGGCGCGCCGAGCGCGAGAGGCTGGAAGTTTCGCAATACGCCATCGCCCGCTTCGCGCGCGACATGCTGCAGATCGCCGATAATTTCGGCCGGGCGCTCGCTGCATGCCCGCCGGAGTTGCGCGAGGCCGCCGATCCGCAGGTCAAGGGCGTGATCGACGGCGTGGAGGCCACGGAACGCCAACTGCTCGCCGTTCTGGAGCAGTACGGGGTGAAAATCATCGACACGAACGACGCCAAGTTCGATCCCAACCTGCACCAAGCCATTGCCGAAGTCCCCGGCGAGGGAAAGCCGCCCGGCACCATCGTACATGTGGTGCAGACGGGCTACACGATCGGCGAACGGCTGCTGCGGCCTGCCATGGTCACGGTGGCGCGCAAGGAAAGCGGAGCCGCGGGCGGCGTCGACACCAAAGTGTGATGCGCGCCGGCGCCTATCCCGCTAGGATAGTTCCATGAGCGATGTCCGAATCGTCGTAGCGGGAGCCTCGGGCCGCATGGGCCGGGCCCTTGTCCGCGTCATTGGCGAAACCAAAGGCTGCGTGCTTGCGGGCGCATTGGAAGCCAAGGGTCATCCCGATCTCGGCCAGGATGCGGGCAGTCTCGCCGGCCTCACGCCGTTGGGCGTCGTACTGACCGACGATGCGCCTTCGCTGCTTGCCAAGGCGGGAGCGATCGTCGATTTCACCACACCCAAGGTCTCGGTGGAATTGGCGAGTCTGGCCGCCGGGGCGCGTGTGGTGCATGTCGTCGGCACGACGGGATGTTCGCCGGACGACGATGCCAAAATCCGCGATGCCGCTCGGCGGACCGTGATCGTCAAATCCGGCAATATGAGTTTGGGCGTGACGCTGCTCGCCGCCTTGGTGAAGCGGGCCGCAGCAGCCCTTCCCGATTTCGACGTCGAGATCGTGGAGATGCACCACGGCCAGAAGGTCGATGCACCGTCCGGCACGGCTTTGTTGCTGGGCGAAGCCGCCGCCGCCGGGCGCGGCGTTACGCTCGGCGATCACGCCGCCCGCGGGCGCGACGGTCATACCGGGCCGCGCCGGCAAGGCGATATCGGCTTCGCCAGCCTGCGCGGCGGCACGGTGGTGGGCGAACATCAGGTGTTTTTGGCGGGTCCGGGCGAGCGCGTCGCGCTGTCCCACGTCGCCGAAGACCGCGCCATCTTCGCGTGCGGCGCCGTGGCGGCGGCTCTTTGGGGACAAGGTAAGGCGCCCGGCCTTTACACCATGGCCGACGTACTCGGCCTTTCGGACTGATCTTTTTTCGCAGCCTCGAGCGCCAGCATGGCGCGTTTGCGCGCGATGCCCCAGTGATAGCCGGTGAGCGCGCCATTGCTGCCCAGCACTCGGTGGCAGGGAATTAGCCAGGAAATCGGATTGCGCCCGACGGCGGCGCCCACGGCGCGGCTGGCGCGCGGCGTACAGACCTTCTCGGCGATGGTGCGATAGGTAACAAGCTTGCCGCTGGGGATCGCCAGCAACGCCTCCCAGACCTTCATCTGCCAGGGCGTGCCCATCAGATGCAACGCAAGCGCGCCCTCGTCGTGCCGTTCGGGATCGAAAATTCGCGTCGCGATCTTGGCGGTGCGTCCGGCATTGTCGCGATAGTCCGCTTTCGGCCAGCGCGCTTTCATGTCGGCGAGCATCTCCGCTTCCTCGCCATCGTCGCCGAAGCCGAGCCCGCATACGCCTTTGTCGGTCGCCAGCACCAGCACCGTGCCGAACGGACAGGCATGAAAGCCGTAATCGATGGCCACGCCGCGGCCGGCTTTGGCGTAATCGCCGGGCGTCATCGCTTCGATCTTGAGACAGAGATCGTGTAGCCGCGACGGACCCGATAGTCCCGCTTCGAGCGCCGCGTCGAGCACGCTGGCGCCGCGCGCAAGTTCTCTTTTGGCATGTCCGAGCGTCAGATGTCCGACGAAGGCTTTCGGACTGACGCCGACATAGCGCGTGAACAGGCGCTGGAAGTGGAACGGCGAAAGGCCGGCGGCCTCCGCCGCGTCCTCGAGGCGCGGCTGATCGAGATAATGTTCGCTGAGAAAGGAGATGGCGCGGCCCATGCGCCGCCACTGCGCCGTATCCTCGAGGTCTGCGATTTCGCTCATGGGGCCAGGATGGCGCAAAGCGCGCCCCTTCGCGACCCGATTCTTGCGGCCCGCGCCGGCAAGCGCCGTTGGACAAGCCCGGCTTTGCGGCCATACTGGGCGCTATCCGCTATCCAGGAGCCGTCATGGCCCGCCCTTTCTCGAAATCGGAGGTCGAAAGCTTCTTCGCGCGGCTGCAGGCGGCGATGCCCGAACCCAAGAGCGAACTTGACTATACCAACGCCTACACGCTGCTCGTCGCGGTCGTGCTCTCCGCGCAGGCGACCGACAAGGGTGTCAACAAGGCAACGGATGCGTTGTTCAAACTCGCCGACACCCCGGCGAAGATGCTCGCGCTGGGAGACGCCGGGCTGATCGATTACATCAAGACCATCGGCCTTTACCGCACCAAGACCAAGAACGTCATCGCTCTGTCGAAGATTCTTCTCGAGCAGCATGGCGGCGCCGTGCCGCGCGACCGCGGCGTGCTGGAAAGTCTGCCCGGCGTCGGGCGCAAAACCGCCAATGTGGTTCTCAATGTCGCCTTTGGTGAGAAGACGATCGCCGTCGATACCCATGTTTACCGCGTTGCCAACCGCACCGGCCTGGCGCCCGGCAAGACGGTGCGCGAGGTGGAAGACGAGCTGCTGCGAATCGTTCCGCAGGCCTATGCGCTTCACGCCCATCACTGGCTGATCCTGCACGGGCGCTATGTCTGCGTGGCGCGCGCGCCGAAATGCCCCGAGTGCGTTGTGCGCGACCTCTGCCGGTTCGCCGACAAGACCGCGCCGTCGAAAGCGATCAGGACCTTGGCGGGCGGGCGCGCAAAGCGGCAAGGCAATTAGCGTCCGCCGCATCTTTTGCGCCCGGCGGCATGGTCTCGACGCGGCGGACGATCTGCGAATCGCCTTGCAGATAGAGAAAGAAGAAGGTGCGGCAGTCGGCTCCGTCGTAACGCCACATTTCGGCGCCGTTCTCCTTGCGGACGAAAGCGGGCGTGCCGAAGAATTCGCGCAAATCCTGCGCCGACAGGCCGACCGGTTTGGCGGGGTCCCTTGAAGACG
>Ga0182021_10004381_pt1 | contig 16627 bp, 12 predicted proteins | sample 612E3MmetaG_FD_120493 | JGI IMG/M metagenome (GOLD analysis project Ga0182021, IMG submission 120493) | Permafrost microbial communities from Stordalen Mire, Sweden - 612E3M metaG (Illumina Assembly) | ecosystem: Environmental > Terrestrial > Soil > Wetlands > Permafrost | place: Sweden...
AGAAAAATAATGAAAATCGTAGACAAAAAGACAATATTGATTGTAGGGTCAGGCGGCCGTGAACACGCTATCGGATGGAAGCTCGCGAAATCAAAAAATATTGGGCAACTATACTTTGCCCCGGGCAATGGTGGCACTTCGACGTTAGGCCAAAATTTACCGATTGCCGCCGATAATGTTGATGGGCTCCTGCAATTTGCAAAGACGGCAGGCATTGATGTTACGGTCGTCGGACCCGAAGCTCCCCTGTCTTTGGGAATCGTCAACAAATTTACCCAAGAGGGCCTACAAATCTTCGGACCAACCCGCGAAGCAGCACAATTAGAAACCAGTAAAGTTTGGGCCTCTGAATTTTTAAAACGCCACAACCTCCCCCGTCCAGCCTCAAAGACTTTCAATGATCCGAAATCTGCAATTGCATACAGCGGACAATATAACGGTAATGTCGTCATTAAAGCGGACGGGCTCTGTCAGGGTAAAGGAGTTTTCGTCTGTGACAGCATGAAGACTGCAAGTGATGCAATACGATCGCTTATGATTAATAAAACGTTGGGACGAGCGGGAGATCGAATAGTGATTCAGGAAAAACTTGTCGGAAAAGAAGTGTCAGTTATGGTCTTTAGTGACGGCACACGGGTCGCTCCGATTATTGCAACCTCAGACTACAAGCGACTCGGAGATGGTAATGTTGGTCCCAATACCGGAAGCATGGGATCAATGGCGCCATCCGATAACGCGACTCCACAGCAACTAAAGAAGATATATCAGTTATTACAATATGCAGTTCAATGCATGAAAAAGGAGGGTCGACCATATCAAGGTGTTCTCTATGCAGGATTGATGATCGCGGAGGGAAAACCCTATATTTTGGAATTTAACTGCAGATTTGGAGACCCCGAAACAGAGGTCCAATTACCGCTTCTTAAGAGCGATCTATTATCTATCGTTGAAGCCTGTCTCAACGGCTCTCTTTCCCCGCGGCTCGTATCTTTCAGCAACCAAACCTGCGTATGTGTTGTTTTAGCGGCACCGGGCTATCCGGGGCACTATTTAAAAAACATACAAATAGTGGGGCTAGCGAAACCGCATAACAATACAGTGACTGTGTTTCATGCCGGCACCTCGCGGAGTGAATCGACGACAATTACAACCGGCGGAAGAGTTCTCGGAATCACTGCGTGGGAGAGTTCAATAGAAAAAGCCCGTGCACAGGTATATGCGCTTATCGGAAAACAAATTAGTTTTAACGGTATGCAATACCGTACCGATATCGGATTATAACTATGGCAATAAGAATTGAGGTAGCATCAACAGTTCCGGATCCTCGTGCAATTGCATTATGTAAGCGATTGCGCGAGGACGGATTTAATGTGACAAAAACATATGTCGTTGATGTCTATACGGTCGACTCCGATTTATCATCAAAAGATGTCACCCGAATTATCCCACTTCTTACTCACCCGTTAACTCAAAAAGCATCAGTAGATAAACCACTGGCGCTAAAAAAATTTACGTGGGCGATTGAAATTGGATATTTACCGGGAGTAACGGATAATATAGGAAATACCACGAAAGAAATGATTGCAGATACATTGCATAAAGATTTTTTCGATGCACCAAGTGTATATACATCACAAATACTTTTTGTAGATGGTGCCATATCCGATCAACGCATAAAAATGGTAGCCGCAAGTCTCTATAATCCGCTTATTCAAAGCGCATATGTGCGAAGCTCCAGAGAATTTCATAAAGGACACCGTACCGGGTACCAAATCCCGAAAGTACATCTTACAAAAACCCAACGGGTAAATGATGTGTCACTAGACGTTTCCGACGAAGAGCTCGTGAACATCGGTAAGAAGGGAATTATAAATGATGACGGGACTCATCGTGGCCCTCTCGCTCTTGATCTCACTTACATGAAGGCCATACAAAAATATTTTAGAAAAATCGGACGGCACCCAACGGATATAGAGCTTGAGTCCATAGCACAGACATGGAGCGAACACTGTAAACACACGATATTTGCCGACCATATTGATGATGTGCCCAAGGGGTTGTTTCGCACATATATTAAGAGAGCAACTGACATTATTCGAAAACAAAAAAGGAAAAAGGATATCTGCGTTTCTGTATTTACCGACAACAGCGGAGCAATCACGTTTGACGACACCTTTATGATTTCCCATAAAGTGGAAACGCACAACAGTCCCTCAGCTCTCGACCCATTTGGCGGTGCAATTACCGGCATCGTCGGCGTGAATCGCGACGCAATCGGATTCGGACTCGGGGCAAAACCGATTATTAATACATACGGATTTTGCCTGGCGCCGCCAAAAAATACCTCCATCCTCTATCGCGATACGGAACGGACACAACCGATGTTATCAGCGCGGCGCATCTTTGACGGCGTCGTAGCAGGGGTCAACGCAGGAGGCAACTGTTCCGGAATTCCGACCCCGCAGGGATTTATATTTTTTGACGACAGATACCGCGGCAAACCGCTTGTTTTTGCAGGAACCGTAGGTCTGCTTCCACGAAAAATAAAAGGTAAGAAAATGTATGAAAAACATGCTCAACCCGACGACCTCATTGTGATGGTCGGCGGCCGTGTTGGGCTTGACGGCATCCACGGGGCAACATTTTCATCTGAGGCCCTGAGCACCGGCAGCCCCGCTACTGCAGTTCAGATCGGAGACCCCATCACACAAAAAAAGTTAAGCGACGCGATCGTCAAAGAAGCCCGCGACATTGGATTGTTTCATAGTATCACCGACAACGGCGCGGGCGGCTTATCCTGTTCCGTTGCTGAAATGGCAAAAGAATCGGGCGGCTGCATTGTCACTCTCGATAAAATTCCGGTAAAATATCCTGGTCTTGCACCATGGCAATTGTGGATTTCCGAGTCGCAGGAACGCATGACGCTCGCCGTTCCAAAAAATAAGTGGCCGGCGTTTTCGCGTCTCATGAAACGAAGGGGCGTCGAAGCCACAGTTATCGGTGAGTTTACCAAATCAGGCAAGTGTGTGGTTACCTATTATAAAGAGGTTGTTATGGATCTCGACATGGAATTTCTCCATGACGGTCTCCCACCACGCAGGCTTACAACAGTTGCTCCGCCCAAAACACTTAAGGGCGTTGACGCAAAACTTTTTGATTCCCAAACAGAAGCGCTTCTTTCAAAACTGTCAGATCCGAACATTGCAGGCTTTTCATTTATATCACAGCAGTATGATCATCAGGTTCAGGGATTTTCCGTATTAAAACCGTTGCAGGGCCGCGGGCGCATCAATGCCGACGCAACCGTTTCCCGCCCGGTTCTCTCTTCGCAAAAAGGAGTTGTGCTGTCACAGGGTTTATATCCACGCTACAGCGATTATGACGCCTATTACATGGCAGCCTGTTCAATTGATACAGCAATACGAAATGCAGTTGTGGTAGGGGGAGACGTCGACCATATTGCGCTACTCGATAATTTCTGCTGGTGTAGCGCAAATGACCCTGTCCGGTTGGGGCAGCTCAAACGTGCGGCCCAGGCCTGCTACGATTATGCCGTAGTGTACGGCACGCCGTTTATATCAGGCAAAGACAGTATGTTTAATGATTTTAAAGGCTTTGATGACGAAGGAAAACCCGTTATGATCTCCATCCCACCAACCCTTCTTATCTCGGCGATCGGCGTAATTCCCGATGTCACCAAATGTATTTCGCTCGATGTTAAATTACCGGGAGACCTTATCTATATTTTAGGAGAAACACACGAGGATGCATATGCGCCCGTGAATGGCAAAAAAAATGCAGCGCTCTACCGTGCTTTTTATAACATGACAAGCAACAATGCAATCGCTTCGGCAATAAGCGTGTACCGAGGAGGATTAGGTATCGCACTTGCCAAAACCGCATTGGGCGGAATGTTGGGATTGGATATCGACCTATCCGCAGTTCCCGGAACGGCAAAAGTTCCGCAAAACATACTATGGAATGAAAACCAGGGAAGGATTGTTGTAACTGTCGCGCCACAAAACAAAAAGGAGTTTGAGTCGATTATGCACGGGAATGTGCTAAGCCTCATTGGTAGCGTGACTGACGGACAATACTTTGTTATACGTAACGCTAATAAGGTGACTATTCGATGCTCACTCAGAACGATGCAAGAGGCATATCAGCGCACGTTTCGGGATTATTAGTATATTCATATGTTAACACGATAATATATTAATTATGAAAAAACCAAAAGCGCTTATATTTTCAGGATACGGATTGAACTGTGAAGAGGAAACGCAGTTCGGGTTCCGCATGGCGGGCAGCTATGCGGACATTGTCCATATCAACGATTGCATTGAACGGCCCAGTACACTAATGCGCTATCAGATACTCGTAATTCCAGGAGGCTTCTCATACGGCGACGATACGGGCGCCGGTAATGCGTACGCAAATAAGTTAAAAAATCATTTATGGGAAGCGCTCTTGCAGTTTACCGCAGGTGACAAACTCGTCATTGCAATTTGTAACGGATTCCAGATTTTGGTCAATACGGGTCTCTTGTCAGGACTCAGTGAAAAAATCGGAACGAAGGACATCGCCCTTCTTCAAAATTCGTCCTCACGGTTAATAGATCGCTGGACAGATCTTAAAAATTTTAGCTCATCACCCTGGCTTCGGGGGATAACTACGTTTTCTTTGCCTATCGGGCACGGAGAGGGACGCTTGTACACCAAACAGACGACGTTGGAGCAAATGAGGAAAAACGGAATGATCGCGCTTCGATATGTGAGGGGTGATACATGCATATATCAGGATCTCCCCGCTAACCCGACCGGCACCATGGATGATATTGCGGGAATCACCGATCGGACCGGAAAAATACTCGGCCTTATGCCCCACCCTGAACGCGCACTATTCTTTACGCAACTTCCCAACTGGACCTATCTCAAAGAGGTGTATACTCGGAGAGGTTTACCGGTACCAACAGCGGGACCCGGTCTTCAACTATTTAAAAATGCTGTATCATATTTCAAAGACTAATATGAAAATAAATACCACCATCGCCACGCTCGGAAGCCACAGTGCTCTTCAGATTATGAAAGGCGCCAAAGATGAGGGATTCCGCACGATGCTTATCGCACTTCACGATAAAGCAAGTTTTTACCGAAGGTTTCCGTTTATCGACAAGGTTATCGGGATAACGCGCTACTCCGATTTTCCAAAAGTTGAAAAACAATTGAAAAAAGAAACTTGCATCCTCATCCCCCACGGATCCTTCGTCGCGTATCTTGGGAAAGAGGGAAATAAAAGAATAACAATTCCCTATTTCGGAAATAAAAAGGTTCTCGATTGGGAAGAAGACCGCAGGCTGCAACGACAGTGGATTGTAGACGCCTGCATATTGATGCCACAGGAATTTACGGAAAAAACTATAAAGTTCCCTGTTATTGTCAAAACGTTCGGCGCAGCAGGAGGATCGGGATATTTCCTCGCTGCAAATAAAAAGGAATTTACGGAAAAAATCCGCTCAATAAAATCCTCCCGTTATGTTATTCAACAATACATCGTGGGTGTAACATGTTATCTGCACTATTTTTATTCACCATTAACCAATGTGGTTGAGCTTATGAGTATCGACCGGAGGTATGAGACCAATGTCGACGGGCTGGGAAGAATTCCTTCACAATATCAACATTCCATGCACATCGATCCCCGTTACGTGGTTGTCGGCAACAGTTCGCTCGTTCTTCGCGAGTCTCTTTTACCAGAAGCATACGCGATGGGTGAACGTATAGTCGCCACATCAAAAAAACTTATTGACCGCCGGGGTCTCATCGGCCCATTTTGTTTGGAAACGGTTATCACTCCTGATCAGCGGTTTTACGCCATGGAAATATCATGCAGAATTGTTGCCGGCACCAACCTGTTTATTGAGGGCTCCCCATACTCCTGGTTAACATATAATGAGCCCATGAGTACCGGGAGAAGAATTGCCAGGGAAATTAAATTCGCGATCACAAAAAACAAACTAGACATGATAATCGATTAAAAACAATGGAAAAAACGAACAAGGTTACCATCGCGGTACTCGGAAGCCACAGTGCGCTTGACGTCTGCCGCGGTGCAAAAGATGAGGGATTTGCAACCCTTGTGATCGCCCAAAAGGGCCGGGAGAAAACATACACGGATTATTACCGTAGTCACAATAGTCTCGGATGTATCGATACGTGCATCGTGGTAAACGATTTTCATGATATGTTAACAAAGAATATTCAAAAACAATTACAACAACGTAACGCGATTCTCATCCCCCACCGATCTCTGGAAGCGTATCTCAATTTTGATTATCATGCGATCGAAAACGATATACATATACCGATATTCGGAAATAAATTTCTCTTAAAAATAGAGGAACGAAAAACTAAACCGAACCAATATGATGTGCTACATGCAGCCAAGATCCGGTACCCGAGGCATTTCAATTCACCGGATGAAATTGACAGACTATGTATTGTGAAAGTTGCGGAACGGGAGCGCACATATGAACGAGCGTTCTTTCTCGTTTCGAGTTTTAAGGACTATACGAAAAAAAGTAAAGAATTGATACGGATCAAAAAAATCTCAAAAGCAGCACTTGACTCCCAGGTTATTGAAGAATTTATCCTTGGAACCCCAGTCAATTTTAATTTCTTTTATTCTCAGATTAATAACCGCCTTGAACTTATGGGAACGGACACGAGAAGACAGACGAATCTTGATGGATTTTTGCGGGTGCCAGCTATGTATCAGGATACTGTACTTGCGTCTTCACCACTCACGTTTGAAGAATCAGGTCATATTGCAGTGACGGTGCTGGAATCAATGCTTGAAAAAGCATTCGCTTTAGGCGAAGCGTTTGTAAAAGCCACAAGGATTCTCTATCCACCCGGCGTCATCGGTCCGTTTGCACTCCAATCGATCATCACCTCCGGCCCGCCCAAAAAAGATATTGTTGTTATCGATGTATCGCCCCGTATGCCAGGATCTCCGGGTATTGCATCAGGTCCGTATTCAGGGTATCTTTGGGGAGCCAGCATGTCAGCCGGCAGGCGCGTTGCACTGGAAATTAAAGAAGCAATTCATTCTAAACAGTTGAAAAAAATCGTTACATAACTATATGAATAGCACAGATTTTTCCAATTACGTATCCCCTTTTTCCTGGCGTTACGGTAGCGACCGCATGAGGGAAATTTTCAGTGAAAAAAATAAATATCGTATTTGGCGCAAAATTTGGGTCGCACTGGCAGAGGCGCAGCATGAAGCCGGCCTGGTTTCCAAACACGAACTAGAGGACTTGAAGCGTCATGAGGATGATATCGATATCGCTGAAATACTTTCCATTGAAAAGGAAACAAATCATGATGTTGTCGCCGCAATTCGTGAATTTGCTGGGAAATCGCCAGTTGGTGGCGGAAAAATACATCTCGGTGCTACCAGTATGGATATTGTCGATAATGCGGACGCCATTCGTATCCATGAAGCGATGGAAGAAATTCAAACCCGTCTCATTACACTCTTAAAATTGTTTGCTACTCATATACGCACATACGCAACCACTCCCTGCATGGGGTACACTCACCTGCAACCGGCGGAACCGACAACAGTCGGATACCGACTGGCTTTTTATGCACAGGATTTGTTAACCGACCTTGCATTTCTCAACTTTGTGCGCTCCATCTATAAAGGTAAAGGTATGAAAGGAGCAGTCGGCTCCTCTGCAAGCTATAAAGCAGCTCTAACGGGCAGTCGTATGTCACCTAAAGAGCTTGATGTGAGCGTTATGAAAACGCTGGGCATACCGGCATCACTGATTACTTCACAAGTTGCCCCTCGTAAATACGATTTTTTGGTAATTTCAGCGCTTGCAAGCATCGCCTCTTCCCTCGCAAAATTCGCTGGCGATGTCCGTATATTGCAATCTGCCGGGGTCGGAGAATGGAGCGAACCGTTCGGGAAAAAACAGGTGGGGTCTTCCGCGATGCCGTTCAAGAGAAATCCGATTAACTCTGAGAAAATTTGTTCTCTCGCACGGTATGTTACATCGTTACCCGAGGTCGCCCTCGGAAACGCGACGGTAAATTATTTAGAACGGACACTTGACGATTCTGCAAACAAACGGATTGTCATGTCGGAAGCGTTTTTAGCATCGGATGAAATACTCATAACCGCAGAAAAAATTGTTTCCGGTCTCGTCATTAACACCCGGCGTATTGAATATAATGTCAATCAATTTGCCCCGTTTGCTGCCACCGAATCAATCCTCATTATACTCGTTAAACGCGGCGCTAACCGCCAGGAGATGCATGAACTGTTGCGCACTATTTCCATGAAGTCATGGGAAGCAGTTCAGGAAGGAAAGCCAAATCCAATGACAGATCTCCTCAATCAAAATAAGATTATCAAACAATACCTGAAGAATGATGAAATTTGTGGGTGTCTTGATGTAGCCAGTCACATCGGTGACGCACCGGAGCGTGCGCTATCCCTTGTCGATGAAATTACAAAAACAATAAAAAAATATGCCTAAACCCACTGTCGCCGTACTCATGGGAAGCGATTCCGATCTCCCAGTCGTTAGGGATGCACTTATCATATTAGAGCAATTCAACATTCCGTTTGACGTTCGGGTCCTTTCTGCTCACCGGAGCCCTGAAGATACGGTCTCGTTCGTAAAAAAATCCGACATGGGAGGAGTACTCGTCTTTATCGCCGCAGCAGGCGGGGCTGCGCATCTGGCCGGCGTCATTGCCGCCCATACAGCGCGTCCGGTTATCGGAATTCCGATACTCGGTAAATCGCTGGGTGGAGCAGACTCGCTCTATTCAACCGTCCAAATGCCGCCTGGAGTACCCGTTGCAACCGTTGGAATCAATGCCGCGAAAAACGCTGCGCTACTCGCTGTCCAAATCCTCGCAATCAAAGATGAACATCTCGCTAAACGATTACAGTTATATAAACTCGATTTAGAGAAAAGAGTCCGCGAGAAAAATATAGCGTTAACCCGCGCGGGTTGGAAAAAATATGGCAACTAACATGCTTAAAACTATTAATCTTCCTAAATACGGAAAAAAACTACATGGAAAAGTCAGGGATTTTTATATTAAAGACGGCAAACGCATCATCGTGACGACGGACCGGCAATCCGCGTTTGATGTTATTTTGGGACACATACCATACAAAGGCGCCGTATTAAATCAACTTTCCGCGTTTTGGTTTGACACGACAAGCGATATCGTCCCGAATCATAAAATATCAGTCCCCCATCCAAATGTTCTTATCGCCCACGATACAAAACCTATTCCTATTGAAATGATTGTGCGTGGATATATCTCCGGCGTCACGAAAACTTCCATTTGGTATTCATACGAGCAGGGTGAACGGTTCATTTACGGTATACATTTTCCTGACGGACTGAAAAAAAATCAAAAACTCCCAAAACCCGTTATCACGCCGACCACTCACGGAGGGGGCAAAGGCGGACATGATGAGCGCCTCACGCGCGAAGAGATAATCAAAAGAAAAATAGTTCCAAAAAAACTGTATGAACAAATGGAAAAAGCAGCGCTCGCATTATTCGATCGCGGAAGCAGAATCTGCAAAAAGCATGGTCTTATTCTTGTGGATACAAAATACGAATTCGGGTTGTATAAAGGAAAACTGATGCTTATTGATGAAATCCACACGCCAGATTCTTCACGGTTTTGGATAGCCAAAACGTATGAACAGCGGTTTAAAAAAGGATTGGAACCGGAAAATTTCGATAAAGAATTTCTACGGCTCTGGTATGCCAAGCGCGGCTACCGTGGAGATGGAAAACCACCGACGATGCCCGCTACACTCATGAACGCGCTTTCAAAACGCTATATAGCAGTCTATCAAAAAATTACCGGCAGGCATTTTAAAAAATATACATACCCTGTTGAAAACGCTATCCGCAAATCCCTCGAGATATGAGGAAGAAACACATATCGTATGCGGACGCAGGTGTCAGTTACCGAATATTAGACGAAGTAAAACGTCTTTCCCAAAGAGAAGGAAAACGTACGTCACTCGGTGGTCGGCATACATCGGTTCATGAAGTTTCAAAAAGCCGGGGGGAGTCCGCGTATGTATGGGAAGAAAAAAACTGCTACCGTGCATTTGTGATGGAGGGCTTAGGAACAAAAAATCTCGTCGCCGATGAGATGAGATCTGTCACGGGCAAATCCTATTATGGAGCAATCGCGAAGGACACCGTTGCAATGATTGTAAACGATTTAATCGTCGTGGGTGCCTCGCCTCAAGTAGTAACGGCATATTTTGCCGTCGGCGGTTCAGATTGGTTTTCAGATAAAAAACGTGCTGTCGACTTGATAACAGGCTGGGCCGCGGCGTGCCGTGATAGCGGCGCGATCTGGGGCGGCGGTGAGACGCCGACGCTCAAGGATATCCTTCGACCGGACACAATTGATCTGGCGGGTTCTGCCGTTGGCATCATACAACCAAAGAACCATCTTACGTTGGGCGACAAATTAACCTCCGGAGATGCAATTGTTCTCGTGGAAAGTAGCGGCATTCACGCAAACGGATTGACACTTGCAAGATCGGTCGCTGGGCTCGTACAGAAAGGATATGCTACTCGTTTATCTGACGGATCATTGTTTGGTGAAGCGCTTCTTCGGCCCACGCATATATATGCAAAATTTGTGTCAGATCTTTTCGGCCATGACGTAGACATCCATTACATGGTAAATATCACCGGACACGGGTGGCGAAAACTCATGCGTGCTGACCGTGACTTTACATACACTATTGATAGTGTACCCGCTCCCCAACCTGAATTTTCCTATATACAATCCGTAAGCAGACTGAGCGATAAAGAAATGTATGAAACGTTTAACATGGGTGCGGGGTTTGCACTGTTTCTTCCAGCAGACGATATTCCAACAGTGAAAAAATGTGCGAAACGCCACGGGTTAAAAGTCTGGCATGGGGGAGTCGTCTCATCAGGATCGAAACGTGTCCGCATAAATCCCTTAGGAATAACATTCACTGCAGACTCTCTTCGTGTCAGGGGGAAATAATTACTGGGGTTTATTAATAACAACCGGCTTGAGGCGGGACATAGCCTCGAGGGAATAACGTACACCTTGCACGCCGATCCCTGACTGTTTGACTCCCAGGAACGGGAAGTGATCAGGTCCCCTCTGTGGTGAACCGTTAATCTGAACCGTGCCGACATTTAGGAGATTTGAATATTTGAGGCCCGTTCCCTCGTCTTTTGTAAATACACACGCCTGAAGTCCAAATCGTTGTCCATTCACAATGCGCGCTGCTTCATCCATATCGTTAACCGTTATAAACGAGATAACCGGACCGAATACTTCGGTAGATACAATTTTCATTGTCGGTTTGACGTTCGTCAGGATTGTCGGCTCAATATATGCATCCTTCCGATGTCCACCCGTTGCGACAATCGCGCCTTCGGTAACTGCCTCATTAATAATTTTTTCAATGTTTTCCGCTACTTGAACAGTCACAACTGGGCCCACCATTTTCGTCGTTGCATCTCGCGGATCCCCCATATGAACTGACTCTTTCATTTGTTCTAAAACTATCGGCAATAATTGATCAAGCACTCCCTGCGTCCCCATTACATATTTAATAGCTGTACATCGCTGACCCGCGTAGGAATATCCGCCACTAATAATTTCCTTGGCAGTTAAATTCATATCAGCATCGGGGAAAACTATGGTTGCGTTATTACCGCCGCATTCAAATAACAACTGCTTCATCGGCGCTTTACTCGCTATAGCCATCCCTGTATCAGAATTACCGGTGAATGCCACCATCGCAACTCTCTTGTGGCTTACCAAATAATCTCCAATCTCTCCGCCTCCACCCGTCAGGCAGGTTATAACACCTTCAGGAACACCTGCTTTTTCAAATATTCTTGTAAGATGAAGTCCGCTGATTCCTCCCTGGGTCGGCGGCTTAAAAACAACGGAATTACCCATAAGAAGTGCCGGTGCAATTTTACTACCAGCTAGATTTACGGGATAATTAAATGGCGCAATACATAAAACGACACCGTGCGCGGCCCTCTCTATGACGGCAATCCTGCCTTTATCATATCCGGGGAAATTATCACTATCAAGCGTTTCACCGCGGATTGACTGCACTTCATCTGCAAAATAATCAGTAAGTTCTGCGGTTCGTTTAATTTCGCTTTTTGCTTCTTTCAATGTTTTTCCGACTTCACGTGCTAAAAGTGCCGTTAAATATTCTTCGTAATGCATGACCCAGTCAGCAGCTAAGTGAACGATTTTTACTCGTTCGTTAAGGGGTGTCGCTTCCCATTTCGCTTGGGCCGCAAAGGCCTTTTCCATAACCTCATCAATTTCCTCATGCGTCACCACCTGGAGTTCACCAACCACTGACCCGTCTATCGGAGACAATATAGACGTTCGTTTTCCACTGGTGCTTTCTTTCCATTCTTTTCCGTTGAAGTATCGATATACTGGAGGCGTAGCGTTATTACTAATTGGTTCAAAAAATTCGGCAGGCATAATGATAGTATAGAGCTATAACGATAAACTTGTAAAGAGTTATTTATTCGCTGTTTCCCAGACGTTTCACTAAACACGCTGTCATATTATCAGTACTCCCACGTGATTGTGCCATGGTAAGGAGATGCACAACCGCATTGGTAATACTCTGTGTTGTTTCACCAACGACATCAAACGTCGCGCGGAGCTCCTCTTCATCAATACAATTTATAACTCCATCAGTCGCAAGAAGAAAAACGTCCCGTGGCAACAATTTCTCAACCGCTATATGCGGCACGAGTCCCAAACGTTGAAACCCCACAGCACGCGTCATTGTCCCCAACTCATTAACATCGCGGAGCGTCAGCTCATCAATAAGACCGTCACGGTAAAGAAGAATACTCGTATCACCGACACTCCCCGCCCAAATCTTCTGCGCGCTCACAATAAGAATAGAGAGAGTTGTCGCAAGCCCTGCTTCAAAACCACTTTCCCGTCGTTTCTGCCAAACAGCGAGGTTAGAAGACCTGAAAATCCGTTTTATTAGAAGTTGTTTATCCGCCCAATAAAACGGTCGCATGCGGATGTGTTTATAGCCCCAAATGGCCGTTTCAGCGGCCAGTTTAGAAGCGACTTCGCCATTGGGTATACTGCCAACACCATCTGCAACGGCAAAACACTCATCGTTGTAATTAATAAAATAATCCTCTTGAGATTCACGGCTTCCCTGAAGTTGGGTTGCGGCGAAAATAATCCGCTCCTTCGCGAGTTGTTTTTTTATTAGTGCCGGATCAGGAAACCTCATGGATTATGCCGGTTGTACGAATCGCTTTTCAACTGCGCTCCAGTTAACCACATTCCACCATGCTTTTATGTAATCTACCCTCATATTCTGATACTTAAGGTAATAGGCATGTTCCCATACATCAAGGCCCAGGATAGGCGTCTTTCCATTCATTAATGGGGAATCTTGATTTGCACTATCTTCTATCTTCAATCCCCCATTTTCTTTTACTAACCATGCCCAACCGCTGCCGAAATGTCCAAGTGCTACGCTCGAAAATTTTTCCTGAAATTGGGAAAATCCGCCAAATGAGACTTCTATAGCTTTAAGAAGCGCACCCGTGGGTTGTCCGCCGGCTTTCGGAGCCATCGTCTCCCAAAACATACTATGATTTGCGTGACCACCTGCATTGTTTCTCACTTTCGTCCTTACCGCCTCAGGGACTTTGGTGAGGTTGGCAACTAACGATTCAATCGGCATCGCCAAAAGCGCATCCGATCCCACTAGTGCATCGTTGAGATTTTTTACATAGGCTGCATGATGTTTATCATGATGAATTTGCATGGTACGCGCATCAATATACGGTTCCAGCGCATCAAATGCATACGGTAACTCCGGTAATGTGAACATATTGCCTCCTTTAGAGTTGCTTGCCAAAACTTAGTTTTGGCTTAGCAAATCTTAAGTCCTCCTAAATTCGCTCTCGGCGCCGTCCCTCTTGAGCGGGATAAGGCGAGAAGTAAGAATAGGAGGAAAAATATTCTTGTAATCTATTATACAGTATTGTGCCTCAATCAAAACCATCGCATCATTTTATGTTCCTGATATAATAGACCCATATCAAAGAAGGTAATCGATCAAATGAAAAAAAATCTTCATTCAAAACAATTTTCTTCAACGTTAAAAATTATCAAATGGGCATTTTGGCTTTTGCCGCTCATCATGATATTTATGGTGTATGTGCTCATACTGAAGGACCTTCCGTCCCCAACATCACTTGGAAAATATGATATTCCGCTAGCTACCAAAATCTACGATCGAAACGGAAAATTAATTTATGATATATTCGCCGACCAAAACAGAACCGCAGTCCCACTTTCGGAAATTCCCAAATATCTGCAGGAGGCAACGATATCCATTGAGGATAAAGATTTTTACCATCACGCCGGCATTAATCCAGTCGGAGGAGTGCTTCGGGCCATCGCGGCGATGGTCACACGACATGAAGTGCAGGGAGGTTCGACGATCACACAACAACTGGTCAAATTAGCGCTCCTCTCATCACAACAAACGATCACCAGAAAAATCAGGGAAGCGATTTTGGCTGTTTGGGTGGAAACTCTTTACTCAAAAAATAAAATTCTCGAACTCTACCTCAATCAAGTCCCCTATGGCGGCACGGCGTGGGGCGTCGAGTCAGCAGCTGAACGATATTTTGGTAAAAAAGTGAAGGATCTCGATCTTGCGGAATGCTCACTTCTTGCAGGACTTCCTCAGGCGCCATCCTTATATTCTCCATTCGGCGCCCATCCGGAATATGCAACCGTACGACAAAAAGAGGTATTAACGCGTATGGTTGAAGATCGCTATATTACACAGACACAGGAAAATCAGGCTCTCAATGAACCGCTTCATTTTAAGAAGCAATCGGAACTGAAAGCCGGACATTTTGTAATGTACGTCAAAGATCTTTTGGTTCAAAAATACGGCGATGCTATGGTCGAACGCGGAGGACTCAAAGTGACGACGACGCTTGATCTGGATCTTCAGGAGTATGCACAGGCAACGCTTGCCGCTGAAGTTGCGAATCTGAAAGGATATCGGGTTTCAAACGGTGCCGCACTCATCACAAAACCGGCTACCGGCGAAATTCTTGCAATGGTCGGCAGCACTGACTATTTCGCCTCGCCCTCAGGGAGCTACAATGTCACAACCGCGCTTCGGCAACCGGGATCATCCATTAAACCCATTAATTATGCCATCGGCATAGAAAACCATATCGTGACTCCGGCCACCATGTTTTTAGACGAGCCTACCTGCTTCGGAGTCGTTAACCAACCGCTCTACTGCCCGCATAATTATGACGGCAAATTCCACGGGCCGGTTCAGCTTCGTATGGCGCTCGGTAATTCATTTAACATACCGGCGGTAAAAATGCTCAAGCTCAATACGGTGACTACCATGATCGCATCAGCCAGCGCATTTGGTCTTACGACGCTCAAGGATCCGAGTAAATACGGGTTATCACTGACGTTGGGAGGCGCTGAGGTCCATATGACCGATATGGCTGAAGCGTTCGGGGTATTTGCAAACGGCGGAATCCGTAAAGACCTCGTTTCGATTCTCAAAGTGACAGATAAAAATGGAAATGTTCTGGAGGAAGATAAAGATCCAAATCTTGGCAAAGATATCCCCTCACATCTTTTGCTCCAAGGATCACGGGTTATCTCTCCCGAGACGGCATTTCTTATCTCACACATACTGTTGGATAATAATGCGCGGACGGCCGAATTTGGGTCCGATTCTGAACTTGTCATACCCAACCATGCCGTATCGGTGAAAACCGGCACAACGGACGATCTGCGTGACAACTGGACCATTGGCTTTACTCCGCAGTTTTTGGTCGCAACCTGGGTCGGTAATAATGACAATAGTCCCATGAATCCTGCGCTTGTTTCAGGAATAACCGGGGCAGCACCTATTTGGCACAAATTAATGGTCAAAGTGCTTCAGGGGAAGCTGGATCTTTGGCCGACAATGCCGGATGGCGTTGTCGGCGCTCGAATTTGTTCTGTATCAGGGTTAATGCCGCCAAACGATCAGGGAGATCCTGGTTGTCCGATACGGTTTGAATATTTCATCAAAGGGACCGTGCCGACCCAAAAGGAACAACTGCAACAACCCGTGATTATTGATAAATCAACCGGGGATATCGCAGAGCCAGGCACGACTGATCCTGTCGAGACACAGGTTCATCCCGTGCTTAATGATGGCCTATCCCAGTGGTGTCTTGACTGTCAACATCAGGATAATAAACCGATCCTCATTAAATAACCCGATTGTCTCTATACCAATAGCCTCTTGTTAGGGCCTATAGATTGTGGTATAAACGCTTACTGCAGCCCGTATGAAGTATCCAAACGGTCAAAATTACCCTCAAAGAGGGTTTATTGTATTGGTGATCATTTTTATTTTGCGCATATTCATCGCAATCGGTGATGTTGTACGCTTCTTTTTTCGGTCCGTTTTTTTACTACCGGTACGGACCTATAACGCGCTCGTTTCTTTGATA
>Ga0182021_10004382_pt1 | contig 16627 bp, 15 predicted proteins | sample 612E3MmetaG_FD_120493 | JGI IMG/M metagenome (GOLD analysis project Ga0182021, IMG submission 120493) | Permafrost microbial communities from Stordalen Mire, Sweden - 612E3M metaG (Illumina Assembly) | ecosystem: Environmental > Terrestrial > Soil > Wetlands > Permafrost | place: Sweden...
CTATATTTCATGTGTTCCTATCCGAATCATTCAGCTCGATGGCGACGACTTCCCGGCGGCAGCGTGGGCACCCGCACAAGCTCTCGTCCTCGTCGACCATCTCCATGGCGTAGTCGGAAACCACTTGCTCCATGAAGGGCTTGAGGGTCACGGCTCAACCCCACCTTTGTCAACATCACTTATATGCCGTCTTTAATGCCAACATTTTATCAAGAATTCTGCCTTTCCTACACGGTTGACTGGAATCTGTGGCATGCTCGCCGACTGACCTCTCCACGTCACCTCCGTATCGCTTGGTTTCCGTTGACGTGAGATAGTTGTCCCGCATTTGAATCCACCCTGCTTTCCGTTCCCGTCTTTCACAGGCTCAAGATGGGTGGCCTCGCGCATGCCCTCCCCAGGCGGTGGATTCGCGAGAGCATCGTCCGGAACAGCCTCTCGGGCACCGGTAATTAAGCAATACAAGCCGGTATTCCTTCCCGTTTGATATGACAAATGTGGGGTAAATAGCAAACAATAAAAGACCTGACCCCTTCTTTCTCTTCCACTTGAAAAAACAGGCCTGACCCCCAAGACTTAAGCTTGATGAAAAAAGTATTCAACAAATATGTGGCTGCGGTTGTGTTAGTCGTGCTTCTGCTGGCCACGGCTGTGAAGATAAGCTCGGCGGTCGCGGAGTCGCCGGGGCAGGATTGGAACGCGAAGAGCCTGAAGCGAATCGACCGCTCTCGGACGAGCTTTTCTTTCGCCGTCTTCGGCGACAACCAGAACTCCGTTAGCGTATTCGGCAACCTCATCAACAAGGTGAACGCCGATAGCACATCGTTCGCCATCGACAACGGCGACCTGGTTGCCAGCGGCGACATAGTAAAGTTCCGTTTCTTCATCAACCAGGCACGGCGCCTTCGAAAACCGCTCCTGACCAATATAGGCAACCACGAGCTGTACTCGAACGGGCGGGGGCTCTACTACGACATCATGGGCCCGTACTACTATTCGTTCACGGTCGGGCAGGCTTATTTCATCGTGGTCGATGACGCCAATACCGTCGGGCTCGACCCGTGGCAGAAGGCGTGGCTCACATCGCAGTTGCAGAAGAGCCAGGCATTCAAGTACCGTTTCGTCTTCATGCACGTTCCGCTATACGACACGCGCACCTCCGGCTTCGGGTTGAAGCATGCCCTCGCGAGCCCCAGGAACGCAGGCGAGCTTAACGCGATGTTCGACAACTACCACGTGACGATGCTATTCGCATCACACATCCACGAGTACGACCGTGGGGTCTGGGGCAAGACGCCGTACATCATCACCGGTGGCGGGGGTGGCGAGCTGGCAGGCACAAACCCCCAACACTACTTCTTTCACTATATCCGCGTGAGCGTCTCACCGTCGGGAACGCGGTACCAGGTCGTGAAGCTGAAGACGCCCGGATACAATGTGGTCGACCGCCTCGTCTACGACACGTGGCTATACCTCTACGCATTCCTGGCTATCCATTACCTCGACATGGTCATAGTAGTGACGTTGCTCTACCTGCTGGTCTTCGCGTTGTACACGCTTGACGAGAAGGGTATGCTCGCCAGGGTGCGAAGACCCGTCCGCAAAGACTCCGGGACGCCGGGGGAGGGGGACGGAAATGGAAATGGTCGCAAGGACGGAGAGGGCATCGACGTTCATTAGCCGGGGGACGCCGTGCGCCGGCACGCTATATCTTCCCGAGGGTGAGAGGTCTCCCGTCGTCGTGATGGCGCACGGCTTCGGGGCGGAGAGGGTGTTCAGGCTGCCCGCCTACGCCGAGCGGTTTGCGGCAAGGGGCCTCGCGGTCTTCCTTTTCGACTACAGGAATTTCGGCGATAGCTCGGGGCAACCGAGAAACCTCGTGAGCCCCCGCCGTCACATCCAGGATTGGGGCGCCGCGATCGAACATGTCAGGGGAATGCGGGAGGTTGACGGCGGGCGCATGGGCCTCTGGGGGACGTCTTTCAGCGGCGGCCACGTGCTGGTCGCCGCCGCGAAGTTCCCACCTGTGCGAGCCGTGGTTTCACAGGTGCCTTTTGTTGACGGGCTGGCCGTCGCGATGAACTTCAAGCCAGGCTTCGTGCTGCAAGCTTCGTATCACGCGTTGCGCGACGCGTTCAGTATGGTGACATTTCGCTCTCCGCATAACGTCCCGGTCATCGCCAGGCCGGATTCTTTCGGGTTGATGAACACCCCGGATGCTTTCGATGGCGCGATGGCGCTCGTGCCGGCGGGCATGACGTGGAAGAACTTCGCTCCCGCGAGGATCAGCCTTGCCCTTCCGCTATACCGCCCCACCATGTACGCGGCCCGTGTCGACTGTCCGGTCCTGGTGATAGGTGCGGACAAAGATACGCTGGTTCCTCAGTCATCAGTGAGAAGAGCGGTCGCAAAGATGAAGGACGCCGAGATGGTATCGCGCAAGGTCGGTCACTTCGATGTATACGTAGGGGAGGAGTTCGAGCAGGTGGTGGAGTTGCAGGCGGAGTTCCTAGCAAGACACCTCTTGAACACCTGAAGTATACGGGCTCGCCGCTAGGTCGAGATCTTGGACAGCCTTTCCGCGGGGAACGGTTTGCCGTGGCCGGGGTATATCGTCCTCAGGTCCATTGATTTGAGCTTCGTGATACTGCTCAGAAGCTCGTCACGGTCGGCGATGAAAGGACTTGTCCCGGGCTTGAACATGTTCGACAGCGTGTCGCCGGATATCATGTCGCCGTTGCTCATCAGGATGCCGAGGGAGCCGGGCGTATGTCCCGGGAGGAACACGATCCTGGCATCGACCCCGTATTCTTCGAGGCTCTGCCCATCGGTCAAGAAGATATCCGGTTTGAACTTCTCGAACTCGGGCCTGTCTTTGCGCCTCTTGTTCATCCACATGAGGAACCTGCCCAACCGGCTGACATCGCGCTTCAGCGGGGTGCCCGTCTCGGCCATCGGGGCATCGCCCTGGTGCATGGCGATCCTGGCACCGTATCGCCTCTGCAGCTTCGCGCAGCCGCCCGTGTGGTCGAAGTCCCCATGCGTTATCACCACGAGCTTCAACCTTTCCGGAAGCGCGCCCGCGGACTTCAGCGCGGCCTCGAGGTCATCCCACGATTCCGGAACGCCCGTGTCCACGAGCACGAACCCGTCCCCGGCCCTCAACAGGTAGGCGTTCACCATCCCCAGTTTTATCGGCGTTACCTGCTCGCTCAAATTTACCTCCACATCAAGCTTTTCAACGTCTCATGATACATCTGAACCCGGCAACGGTGGCGCACGCGTCAATGCCACCCCCACCATGACCCTCCGAGGGGGGAGGGATTACTCGATCTCTTCGATTGAGAGAGGGTACCTGGATGTAAGCTCGCAGCCGTTTTTGTTTATGACTATGGGGTTCTCGTAGCGGAATCCGATGTCATCCTCATTGGCGGCGTACTGCATTGCCAGGATGACCATCTCGTTCTCCTGGTAAGCGTGATCGGGGTCGGTCCAGTACGGGATAGGCACGTCCATCTTGGCGCCGACGCGCCACTCGTCCCCGAACAGCCCTATGCCGTGCTCGACGCCGGGCAGGATGAAGTCGGAACAATCGCGGTCCTCCGCGAACTGCCCGAGGTCGGTGATGAGACCACCCGGGGTAGCGCCCGCCTTATAGCGGTCCGCCACGAACTGGACGCAGGCTACGAAGTTATCCGCGTGCCAGCGCTGACGGTCGGTAACCGGGGCCAGCAGGTAGTTGTGGGAGTGGTCCCCAAGGGCCAGCTTGAACATGCCGTGAAGGTCGAACATGAGAGGCTCGCCGGCGGCGAACTCTTTTACGGTAGGAGGCGTGCAGGCCCCCAGGCCCGTTCGCCAACCGCTGGATATCTCGTTCAAGCCCGCGAAGTTCCACTCCGAGACGCTACCCTCACGGCGCATCGCGAGCGCCGCTATCCCCCCGAGCTCCGTCTCCGTCATCCCCTTCCAGCCGCCGTTCTCGATCGCGGCGCGCGCGGCCGCCTGGCCGGCGTCCACGATGCGTCCGGCCTCGCGGAAGCGGTTTATCGTGCCTTCGTCCTTGATCAGGGAGGCATGGTCGACGATGTCGTGGGAGTTGATGAACTCAAAGTCGGGGAGGGCGTCACGGAACGCCTGGTACTCGTAGTGTGTCATCCATCCCTCGGCGGTATACGTGGCCATGCCGGACTCGTACCCGAGCAGGCCTTTGTCGAGACCGAGCTCATCTTCGATGAAGTACTTTATGGCCTCGATCTGGTCCGCCCCGCCGGCGCCGAAGTACCCGCGCACGTGGTCTTCGTCCATCCACGTCTCGCTGAGGACCCTGGCTGCGTCTATGACAAAGGTGAAGAGCGTCGGCTCACCCTCGGCGGGGATTATCATGAAGCTGCGCCACGGGACGAAGGCGTCCACGATGAAGCTCATCGTCCGGATGCGTGAGCCCAGGTACACGTCGAGGCCGCGCTCGCCCATAAGCGCCTGGATATCCTTGATACGCTTCTGTATGTCTACCTTGTACAGGTCGTTTGCCGTGTCCGCGACTGGCATCTCCGTCACCCCATTTCAATAATCGGCGGGAATGGTGGCCAGCACCTTGTTCAGCTTGTCTACCAGCGGCGCGAGCCGCAGCGCTTTGGCCATGTTGCCGCGTAGCGAGATCTTGCGCCCCGTGAGAGCCCTTACCGCGCCCAGCTCGCCGCGGGATATCTGCGCGAAGATGTTGTAGTCGGCGATGATCTTGAACTCCGCCTTCGGCGGGTCGCCCTCGCCGACCTCGAATTTTGTGATGACACCGTCTTCGATCACAACGAGGAGGTATTTGTCTTTTCCGTCGGGGGTGTTCTCGTAGATATTGGTCATGGAGCTGGTCATACTTTTCAGCTTCTCGGGGGTGAGCTGTTCGTCGAGTCGCTTGCGGGCCTCTTCGACCCACTCGGGGCTCAGGTATTTCAGGTTGGCCATCGCGAACTCCTTTCATCAACTGTGCAGGGACTTCTTCGTCATGGCTTTTCGAACCCCTATGTGTGTTCCTTGTGGGGGGCCGTTAACGCCACCCCCACCCTGACCTGCTCCCCTCGAGGGTGAGGGGATTAGATCGATGGTTTGTCGTCGCAGTGGAGGTCGGCGGGTTGCTGGGAGAGGTCGGATTCGACCGAGCCGTCTCGCAGGGTGACGATGCGACGGGTATAACCGGCGACCATGGGGTCGTGTGTGACTATCGCGAATGTCTGGTTGAGCTTGTCGTTCAGCTCGCGCATCACCTCGATGATCCGGCACGTGTTAACCGTGTCCAGCTCACCCGTCGGCTCGTCGGCGAGCACAAGGGAGGGATTCGTGATAAGCGCCCTGGCTATCGCGACCCTTTGACGCTCCCCGCCCGAGAGCTGCGAGGGCCTGCTCTTGGACCTGTTGCTGAGGCTCACCAGGTCGAGAGCCTCCTTCGCCCTCCGCTCGCGCTCGTGGCCGGCGACCTTCAGATACCTCAGGGGCAAGATGACGTTTTCGAAAGCGTTCAGGACGGGCAGGAGGTTGAAGTCCTGGAACACAAAACCCACCTTCTCACGCCTGATCCGCGTCAGCTCCTTCTCGTTGAGCCCCTGCGTGTCGACTCCGTCGATGAAGACGTGGCCTGACGTCGGCACGTCGAGGCAGCCGATGAGGTTGAGCAGGGTCGACTTGCCCGAGCCCGATGGCCCGACTATCGCGAGGAACTCCCCCTTTTCGACGGACAGGTTTATTCCGTTGACCGCCCTGACCTCCTCGGTGTCGCCTTCCGCGTATATCTTGGCGAGGTTTTCCAGAACGACGTTTGCCATCTCTCAATCCTCCCTGAGTGATTCGACGGGCCTGAGCCTGGACGCCCTGAGCGCGGGGAATATCCCGGCAAGGGTCCCAAGCACCGTGGCGAATATCACGGGGCCGACGACCACCAGCCAGCTTATGGCGAAAACGGTCACGTTGTTCGACTTCGTTGCGTCGTTGAGCAACAAGATGGCCAGAAGCCCGACGCCCATTCCGATGAGCCCTCCCAGCAAGCCGATCACCGAGGACTCCAGCAGGTACTCGCCGAGGATGGTGCGCGTGTCGGCGCCGATCGCCCGCTTGAGGCCGATCTCTTTCGTGCGCTCCGAAACCGACATGACCATGGTATTGATAATGGAGAGTCCACCGACGACGAGGGCGATGAACGCGATGCCGAACAGGATGGCGTTGAATATCAGGCTGAACTGGGATATCTGTTTCTCGGCTTCCTTCGGGGAGATCACCCTGACGCCCGAAACCTGCCTGGAGATCCTGTTTGAGACGACCTCCGGGTTTGCGCCCTTGTCCCAGGTCGCGTAGATGACGCTGGTAATCGGCTGGCCCCTGGTTATAAACGGGTTGGCTTTGAAGAAAAGCTCGAGGGCGTCCTTGTAAGAGACGAAGGCGAATGTATCCGGTGCCGCCAGTGTCGGCTGCAATATGCCGACCACCTCGAACTGCCGGCCTCTCAGGTCCACCGTACCGCCGACCTGCGCTCCGAGCTTGTTTGCGAGCGTAGAGCCGAGCAGCACCTTTCCCCTGTCCCCGCTGGTAAGGCCCCGACCTTTGTCCACGTGGAGCTGTTTCAAGAGGTCCTGAGAGCGGGACAGGTCGAGCCCGATGATGAGATCCGGCGCTCCTAATGAGAACGTCTGCGAACTTTTCACCAGCAGCCCGATGCCCGCTATCGCCTCTTTTACGCCGGGGACGTTTTGTACCTCTTGCACCTTGGAGAGAGTGAAGAACTGGTTCTCACCACCGCCGAAAAGGCTCCCGCCGGTGGGCACGATGGAGATGGAGTTTGTGAACCAGCTCTTGGCTCCTTTCACCTGCTGGGTAAGCCTCGCGGAGAGGCCGCCGAGTACGGTCAGCGCAAATATGCCGACTACGATCCCAAAGACCGTCAGGAATGTTCGAGCCTTGCGCCGCCACATGTTTCTCAAGATGACTTTGAGCATGTGCCTCCCTTTCCCCGGGCCGGCGATTCAGGAGAAATCAGACGCCGTAGAGGCATGCGAAAGCATACTGACGCCAAGATATACGGTTGTGTGGCCTCGCGAAGTTACTTCCCGGGACGTGCCGGCTCGGCATTGACGGTTACCTCCCGGGCGTCCGCCTTTTCCTTTTCCCTGTCAGGCGACTGCACGGGGGGCATCAATCCCGGGTCCGGCATGCTTTTCCACGCTGCCATGAGAACGGCGCTATCCATGGGGCGCTCCTATCCTCGGGGCCGTTCCACACCTTCTCGCCCTTACCCACCCCACCAATTCCATCCCCGGAGGCGATTTCCTGCCCCGTCAAAGGCCGAGTGCGGTGCAGATTACTTCGCGCATGATTTCGTCGGTGCCGCCTCCGATGCGGGCGATGCGGATGTCGCGCCAGGCGCGCTGGACGAGGTACTCCATCATGTAGCCGTATCCGCCCATTATCTGCATGGCCTCGTCGGCGACCTCGAACGCGACCCTGGTGGCGAGCAGCTTTGCCATCGATATCTCCTTGACAGGGTACTCACCGTGGTCGTAGCGCCAGGCGGTCAGGTACGTCAGCGACCGGGCGGCCTCGATCTGCGTGTACAGGTCGGCTACCCTGTGCGCGAGTGCCTGGTTCTTGATGATTGGCTTGCCGAACTGCTCGCGCTCCCGCGCGTAGTTGACCGCGGTGTCGAGGACGTCGCTGGCGGTGGCAACGCACGCCGCCGCGACCGTGAGCCTCTCGGCCTGCAGTTCCCACATGATGTTGTAGAAGCCGCGACCCTCCTCCCCGAGGAGGGCATCCTCGGGCAGCAGCATGTCCTCGAAGAAGATCTCGGCGGTGTCAGAGGACCACTGCCCGACCTTCTCCAGCTTGCGGGACACGTTGTAACCCGGCGTGTCGGTGTCGACGAGGAAAAGGCTCATGCCCTTGTACCCGCTCCGCTTCTCCGTTCGCGCGAGCATGGTCATGAAATCAGCGCGGTACCCGTTGGTGATGAAAATCTTGTTGCCGTTCACGCGCCATCCACCGTCGACCTTCTCGGCGAACGTGCTGACGCGGGAGACGTCCGACCCCGCGTCCGGCTCGGTTATCCCGAGGCACGCGATCTTCTCTCCCCTGATGGCCGGCACCACGTACCGCTGCTTCTGCTCCTCGGTCCCGAAAGCCAGTATCGGAGGGGTCGCCATACCGACCTGCACGGCGACACCGGTATTTACACCGTACGTCTCGCAGCGTGCGAGCTCCTCCAGCAGCACTATGCTGGTGAAGTAATCACCGCCGCCGCCGCCGTACTCCTCGGGGTGATTGAGTCCCAGGAAGCCAAGCTCGCCCATACGCTCGAAGACGGACCGCGGTACGAGCCCCTCCACCTCCCAATCCGCGGCGTGCGGGTTCAGCTCTTTGACGACGAACTCGCGGATGCTTTGCCTCAGAAGCTCGTGTTCCTCGGTGAAAAACAGGTTGTCGGCCATCTCTCCTCCCGATGTCGAGTTCCGGTCACGGGGCTGTCCCGAAGCCCGGGTACGGCCGGTAGCCCATCCCGGGTCGCTGTTCACATTTTACTTACCGTTCAGTAAAATGATATCGATTATAGATTCAATGCGCCGCGCGTGTAAATGCAAACGCCGCATGTTTGAATCGGAGAAAGGCAACAAAGGGGGGAGTGCGATGCCCGACTACGATGCCATAGTCATCGGCGCCGGCTGCGGTGGGGTCACGGCCGGTTCCCTGCTCGCGGCGGGAGGGCGCTCGGTGTTGCTTCTAGAGCAGAGCGGCGAGATAGGCGGCTGCTGTTCCACGTTCGAGCGCGACGGATACAGGTTCGACGCAGGCGCCACGCTCCTCGAGTTGATCGACCCAATCGAGCGGGCATTCGAGATGATGGGCACGACGCTCGCCTCGGAGCTGGACCTGCTCACCATCGACCCGGTGTACAACGTGGTCCTCGACGACGGCTCGAACTTCGGGTCCCCGCTGTCCGTGGAAGGCGCGGGCGAAGCGATCTCGCGGCTCTCGGCCGAGGACGGCAAGAGCTGGAAGCGCTTCTCAGCCCTCTTCGACGATTTTCTGGACAAGGCGCTCGAGGGTTTCTTCCTTCGCCCCGGCGGGACCATGGGCGACCTGATGCGCATAGGCATGGAGAATCCCGGTCTCATGAAGTTCGCCCCCCTGTTCGCCAGGAGTTACCGCGACGTCATCGAGAAGTTCTTCAAGGACCGCGCGGTCCGCCAGTCGATGGCGTACCAGGCTTTCTACTGCGGGCTGCCACCGGGGCTTGCGCCGGGGCTGTTCGCGATGTTCCCGTACTCGGAGCACAGGGGGCTGTTTTACCCGCGAGGCGGGATGATAGAGGTGCCCGCAGCCCTCGCCAGGTGCGGGCGGAAAGCCGGCATGGTGGTAGAGCTGAACAAGCGCGTCGAGAAGCTGATGATAGATGGAGGGCGCGTGCGCGGCGTAAGGCTGGCTGACGGCACTGAGATAACGGCGGATGTAGTTGTCTCCGACATCCACGCAAAGACCCTTTACCTCGATATGGTCGGGGAGGAGAACCTCCCCTGGCTCGCGCGCAGCGGGATCAAGAGCTACCCGCTTTCCGCTTCCGCACCTGTCCTACACGTGGGGGTCGACTACACGCCGCCGCTGAGCGCACACCACACGCTGCTCGCAGTCCCCATGGAAGCGCTCGACGATTACTGGTGGAACTATCACGTCAAGGGCCTTATGCCCGACTCGATCTCGGGCCTGGTCTGTTGTCCCACCCTCTCCGACCCGTCCATGGCGCCCGAGGGCCATCACTCACTCGATATCATCCTGGCCGGACCTTACGGCCTCAAGGACGGCGACTGGGACAAGGAAAAGCACCGGCTCGCCGAGCGGGCCATAGAGCACCTGTCGAAAACGTCGATTCCCGGACTCAAAGACCACGTCCAAATGCTCGAGTTTTCGACGCCGCTGGATTTCGAGAGGAGGCTCCTTATCCCCGAGGGCGCTTTCCTCGCTTTCGAGATGAACATCCTGGCCCTGGCCGCTTTCAGGCCCTCGGCGAGGTCGCGAAGCATCAAGGGGCTGTACCTCACGGGCTCCTCCACGCATCCCGGCGGTGGTGTGCCGACCACCGTCGCATCCGGAGTCATAGCGTCCCGGCTCATAGACAGGTACGAGGGCTGATAGGCGCTACTCGACCGGCCGTGCAGAACTCCCGCGACATGAGATGCGTCAATGATGTAAGCCTATCGAACAGATAGACTTACTCGCATCTATCAGCGGGGGAGGCTGCGATGAAGGATGAGCCTGGCACAGGCGAGCGGACATATTACGTGGACGGCATGCACTGCGCCGCCTGCGAGGTCATCGTCGAGAAGAAGCTCATCGGGCTCGATAATGTCCGGTTTGTCGAGGCCTCCACTTCGAGCTCGAAGGTCCTCGTAGAGTACCAGGGGAAAGCGCCAACTATCAGCCAGCTGAACGAGGTCTTCAGGGGCGAAGGTTACACGTTTGCTCTGAACCCGCCGGGGAAGGCAGCCGGAAGCACCTCGGGCAAGGTGAGCTATTCCAAGATCGCGATCGCGGTGATCGTAGCTCTGGGCCTTATCGCGTTATTGCAAAAGGCGGGGCTGTCAAAGCTCGTGACGGTCAACACGAAATCCGCGCTGCCCGCTTTCCTGCTGCTCGGCCTTGTCGCGGGCTTCTCCAGTTGCGCGGCGCTCGTCGGAGGCATAGTCCTGTCGATGTCCAGGCAGTGGGGCGAGCTCCACTCGCCCGACGACCCGCTCAAGAAGAGGCTCGAGCCACACCTGCTGTTTAACGTCGGAAGGCTCGTATCGTTCGCGTGCCTCGGGGCGCTTCTGGCGCTCGTCGGGAGCGCGTTCAGGCTCACGCCATCGCTTTCCGCAGGGCTTGTGATCGTTGTCTCCATCGTGATGATCATGCTCGGGCTTCAAATGCTGGGCGTGAGGTTTTTGCAGCGATTTCAGATGACCATGCCGAAGTCCGTCAGCAGGTACATCGCCGACGAGAGCAATTTCAAGGGCCGGTACATGCCTTTCACGCTTGGCGCGCTGACGTTCTTCATCCCTTGCGGGTTCTGCCTCACTGCCCAGGGGTTCGCTCTACTGTCGGGCAAGCCGTGGCAGGGCGCGCTGATCATGCTCTTCTTCGCTCTCGGCACGCTTCCGATGCTACTCATCATCGCCTTTTCGAGCGTGAAGTTCCTGGAGAAGCCTCGAACGGCCGAGACGTTTCTGAAGGTCGCCGGAGTGCTCGTCCTCTTCTTCGCCCTCTTCAACATCAACAACCAGCTTGTGGTGCTAAACGCGCCCAACCTCGCCGACATCTTCAGCCCCTCGAGCGCGGCGACCACCAGCGCGAAAGCCGGCACCGGCGTCCAACTGCCTCCGATGATCAATGGAAAACAGGTTATCAAGATGGAGGCGTCATCTTCGGGCTACAACCCTAACGACTTCACGGTGAGGGCGGGAGTCCCGGTCAGGTGGGAGATCACCGACACGGGGACCACCGGCTGCACCAGCGCGGTCATCTCCGCTGACCTGTTCGGCGGCCAGATCAGCCTGGCGCACGGCACCACGAGCTCAAAGGAGTTCACCCCGTCGAAGCCGGGCCAGTACAGGTTCAGTTGCTGGATGGGGATGGTAACCGGAGTCATCAACGTCGTCGACGCGAAGACCACCAGGGCGGGCTCCGGAAGCACGAAGTCGGGCGCCGCCAGGCCCAAGGCTCCGACCCCGAGCTCAGGCGGTTGCTGAGGCTAGAGACCCCGGCCCGGTCGGGCCGCAAGAACCAGGAGAATCCCAGGCGCGTAATTACGTCCTGTCCTCTACTGTCAGCTCCATTACGACGTGCCCCCAACCACCGCAGTTGAGACCCACGTCGGGACAACCCGCACGGTTAAACAGGAGCTCGCCCGGATCGGCCCCGGCGTACGCGAGCTCCTGCACGGCAAAAAGAAGCGGCGTCAGCGCCGTGATCGCAAACGGACACACCCGTCTCGGAGCTTTTCCCGTAATCAGGTTGCCTCCACCGTCGAAGAACAGCCTGTCGCCTTTCCTGTGTCCTATGTAACAGCCGTGCGACTCGACGAATTCCGCGACGATAGTCTTGTTCGCAAGCTCGGCCATCTTGGTCAGGACGAGCTTGTTTCGAGTGTCCGCGACGAACTCTTCCATCTCATCGTCGGAGTAGCCCAGCATCTCTTTGAGGAATCCAATAGCGTTCTCGTCGAATTCCATTCCCCTCACCCCTTCAGTTTCAGGCGGTGCTCACTGTACGAAACGTAAGCCTCATCGTAACGCGTTCAAAGGAGGTAAGGAAACCGCGTGCTATCTGCCAGATCGATGATGAGACCGTCGGGTGCCTCAGAGGGCGATTGGCGGGCACCGAAAACGTGTTCGAGGGCGCCCCGATGTATCGTTTTGAGGCAACCCACCTCCAATCGTCTCTTCACCAAAGGACTCAACCGGTTGGTAAAAGAAGTCTCCAAAGGAAGATCTGAAGCGTAGTAAAGGTAGTGACTCGTAGTTAAGCAGAAATCGATGAGGGGTGAGGTGCTTTGAAACCCGAGCAGTTGCAGACGCTTGAGAGGTTGGTCGGAACATGGAAGGGCAAGCGGATGCGGTACGAGAGCGGCGATATCAAGTCGGACGTCGAAGTTGAGCTGGAGGTGCGACGGATAGTCGACGGCTGGGGGCTTGAAAGTACCATGGTCAGTGAGATTCCCGGTGTCGGTGAGTACAGGGAGCGCGATCTCTGGGGCTACGACCACGCTGAAAAAAGCATCCACATGTTCTCGGTCAAGAATATGGGACAATCGCACGACCACTCCGGCGCGTGGAAAGACGACAAGACCTTGCGGCTGAAGTACGCCGGCGTGGCCAACGGCAAGGATAGCGTCGTCGAAGAGATCATGATGACTTTCAACAACGGTCACATGGAGCTTCTCAACAGCGCCAGGGTCAACGGCAAGGTGCGCATCCTCTTCGAAGGCACACTGACCAGGCAGGTTTAACCAGACTCTGACAGTAGCCCTGTTGCTACCGGATCCTTGTCAGGAACCGCGGATCCTTTCGAGGAATTCGCTGTATTCGCAGAGGGCGGCCAGGACTTTGGCGCCTCGCTCGGGGGTGGGGTAGATGGCCATCTTGCCCGATCTCGCAACGGCCGGCATCATGGACTCGGCGTTGGGGAACGAGACGGCGACGATGGGCTTTCCCGTTTCTTTCATGAGTTCCATCATGCTGGTCCCGTAAGTTTCATCCGCGTTGGCCAGGTGCCGCAGGAGCGAAGCCGTAGTCTCGTCGGTCGACTTGGTCCTGTCGTGCCCGCCCTGGGCTGCTTCCTCCAGCATGAATCCGTCGAACAGGTTGCTGGCGCCGAGCGTTCCCAGGCCAATAACGGCGTCCACGGTCTCGCAGCGGGCAATCGCTTCGAGGCACGCGAAGTGGATCGACAGGTCGAGAGTGCCGACCAGATCTACGGGGTTGCCCCGGCTCCAGTACGGTGGAAGGAGCGCGTCGAGCTGCTCGATGAGGTCGTCCGTGAAGACAGCCATCACGAGGCCGCAGCGGGCGAGAGCGTCGGCTGTGACCACGCCCCAGCCGCCGCCCCACGTCAGCACCCCTATCCGCCTGCCACGCGGGAGTGGCGAGACGGCGAGCGCTTTGGCGATATCGATCATGTCTTCTGTGGATTCGGCCTCTATCATGCCGGTCTGGCGCAAGACACCTTCGAAGATCGAGTCGTCGGCGGCAAGAGCCGCGCTGTGGGATTTCGCGGCCTGGGCTCCGGCCTCGGTCTTTCCCGCCTTCATCACGATGATTGGCTTGTCACGCGTGCCGTTTGCGGCTACCTCGATGAAACGCCTTGGGTCCTGGAGGCCTTCGAGGTAAAGCATGATGACATCGGTCTCGGGATCGCCGAGCAGGAACTCCATGTAGTCGGTGCAGTTGAGGTCCGCCTCGTTCCCGATACAGACAAAGCGCGAAAAGCCTACTCCGAGCGCTTTGCCTGTCGTCAGCATCTGGGTACCGAGGTTCCCGCTCTGAGCCGCGAATCCTATCTTGCCGGCCAGCGGGCGAACGGGGGGCATGAGAGCGTGGAGACTGTTGTTCGATGAGTAGATACCCATGGTGTTGGGGCCCACGAGCCTCATCGACGATCCTTCGATTGCTTTGACCAGCTCATCCTGAAGAGCCGCGCCTCCCTCGGCTTCGCCGAAGCCGCCTGAGATCACGATGCAGGTCTTGACGCCTTTTTCTACGCACTCGCGCACTGCCGGAATCACGACCGACGCCGGTACTGTAATTATCGCGAGGTCGACCTCCCCGGGGATATCCTTTACCGAGCGGAACACCTCTTTGCCCAGGATCGTGTCCTCTTTCGGGTTTACCGGGCATAGACGCCCCTGGTAACCGCCCCTGAGGATATTGGTTGGAATGAGGTTGCCCCATTTCAGCCTGGTGTTGCTGGCCCCGATGACGGCTACGGTCTCGGGTTCGAACAGGTGCTTGAGCCATGCGTTATTAGAAATCAATACGACCTCCGGGTTGCGGTCCGCTTGACTGCACTTCAGAGACGCCCCGGACGTGGACCGGGGCGCTGGTGGCGGTTTGTCGCGCACATGCTAACGAGCGGAATCGGAACATACATACAGCCTGGCCTTAGCGAGTATAGCACGATAGAAAGACATGGTCTGCCCAATATCAGCATGGAACGAGCGGGATGCCGGCCGGCCCCGGACAAGGGGAAACAGAACAGTAATCAAAACGCTGAACCAGAGAGGAAACACCCTGGCCGGTCGGTCGTAGCGTCGCTATCCTGTTCTTCGGCTGGCCGGTTTTCTCACCTTCAGGTCACCGGCCGGCATAACGCCTGGTACTCTAGTAGCGGTAGGCGGCCCCGCCGCCGCTATCGTCGTTTCTGCGAGGCTTGGCCTCGTTGACCTTGACAGAACGTCCCTCGAGGTCTTTTCCGTCAAGAGCCGCTATCGCGGCCTTCGCCTCTTCGTCGTTCGTCATCTCGACGAAGCCGAACCCCCGGGAGCGGTTCGTCGTCTTGTCGCAAATGACCTCCGCTGAGTTGACGGACCCGAATGACTCAAAAGCCGTCCTCAGGCTGTCTGAACTCGTGGAATAGCTCAAATTGCCGACGTATAGCTTCACTAGCTTGCACCCCCTCCCACAAGAACAAACCCCGAGGAAACTGGTCCCCCGGGAAGTGCAATGCCATCTCGAAAGCCGAATTCCCAAAAATTATAGCAGAAATGCAAGCCGTGGAAGGTGGAGTTCAATACCCCGGCCGCCGCCGCGAGAAGTGGTGACGGTTTATATCTTGAATTGGACGAATACTCGCGCGCCTCGTTGTAAGATTAGACAGTACGGTAACCCTGGGAGGCTACCATGCCAGAGCCGAGACGCCCTCTGAAATGAAAGAATGGAGACAAATCCGGATGAAGCTGAATTCAAAGAGGATCGCGGCAATCGTCGGCCTCGCCCTTTTTGCCGTTGCGCTTCTCCCCGTCCCGTCCCTGGCATACCCGGCAAGTAATTTCGCCTGGACCCTGCTGCCCGTCACGGCGGTGGGCCAGGCGGTTGGAGCCGAAACGACGTCACGCACGTGGGGGCATGATTCGATCGGTGTGACCGCCCCCCAGCGAACGTGGTACCTGGCCGAGGGATGTACGGCGCCGGGCTTTGAGACGTGGGTCCTGGTGCAGAACCCGAACGCGGTGGCGGCTCATGTCAAGGTCACTTTCATGACAGGTGCGGGACCGCAAGACGGACCGGTCGTGAACCTCGCCGCTAACTCCCGCAGGACTTTCAACGCTGCCGATACGGTTCCAGGCTCGACGGAGGTGTCTACGAAAGTCGAGGCCGACATTCCCGTCGTCGCGGAGAGGGCGATGTACGGCAACGGCCGGCAGTGGGGCCACGACTCGATCGGCGCGAGCGAGGCCGCGGCGAAATGGTACCTGGCCGAGGGTTGCACCAGCGGTGGATTCGAGACATGGGTGCTCGTGCAGAATCCCGGCAACGATTGGGCTCACGTGACACTCACCTACATGACCGCGTCCACATCCGTCGCGGGACCATCGGTTTATGTGCCACCGGGCTCGCGGCGGACGTTCAATGTCGCCGATACGGTGCCGGACTCCTGGCAGGTCTCGACACAGGTCTCCTCGGACAGGCCCGTCGTTGCCGAACGCGCTATGTACGGCAACAACCGTACGTGGGGGGACGATTCTATCGGAGTGAGTGAGGCGGCAAGTTCGTGGTACCTGGCGGAGGGTTGCACCAACGGTGGATTCGAGACATGGGTGCTCGTGCAGAATCCCGACAACACCGGCGCGGAGGTACACCTGACATACATGACCCCGGCTGGTCCCGTGCCCGGCCCGTCAGCGGTCCTGAACCCGTACACGCGCAGAACTTTCAATGTGGCGGAAACCGTGCCTGGCGCCTGGCAGGTATCGACCAGGGTTGACGCCAACAAGCCTGTCGTCGCGGAGCGCGCGATGTACGGCAACAACCGTACGTGGGCGCATGACTCCATAGGCGCGACCGCTCCCGCGGCCGACTGGTACCTCGCGGAAGGGTGCACGGCCCAGGGATTCGAGACC
>Ga0182021_10004383_pt1 | contig 16621 bp, 21 predicted proteins | sample 612E3MmetaG_FD_120493 | JGI IMG/M metagenome (GOLD analysis project Ga0182021, IMG submission 120493) | Permafrost microbial communities from Stordalen Mire, Sweden - 612E3M metaG (Illumina Assembly) | ecosystem: Environmental > Terrestrial > Soil > Wetlands > Permafrost | place: Sweden...
CAGCCCGTCGAGGCCAAGCCCGGAAATATCGGGGGACGATTCGGCCATGCCCCACGGGAATCAGAAAATGAGTCCCTTGTGAGTCCTGCCGCACAGGGTTGCCCGGTGTTTTGCCCCTGTTACTGTTAGATTTCTCACTGGTCTGTCCTCCTTGCCAAGGTTTGACGGGCCATCGGGGTGGCCGGCGATTACAGCGCCGGTCATCCTTTTTTGTTCAACGTGCCCATCTAATGGAATGCTACACTATCCCCGCAGAACCCACGAACCCACCGACTGGCCTAAAAGCATGCTGACCGATTGCAGTGGTCTTCTTTCGCCCTTGAGTGGTAGACATTCCCTCTCAGGAAGCGCTTTTCTCAACCCAAAGCTGTGACCTGCTGGATCGGAACTGCGTCCGAACGCCGCAGCACCGATCCAGCGAGCGCCACTAGAGGCCGGCGCCATCCGCGAGCTGCACGAAAGGATGCCGGTTAGGCGCCAGCCTACTTCCTGCCCCGCAGTCCTTGAGCCCGGCCCAGCTGAGCGGCACCTTGATTGCCATGTTCGCGGCGAGTTTACGGGCCTCGGAGGGCGTGGTTTTCTCCTCGGTTACTGGTGCTGTTCCCCAGGATAGCAGCGAGCGAATGCTTCGAGACATGGTTTCGCTTGTTCCGGAGCAGCAGAGAGGGCGCTCCCATTCCAGATGTGGCTCGCCGGAGAAGTCCCGCCATCGCTCCCGGAAGACGGGCGGCTATGGCACAGCGGCGCTCCCCGACCTGTCCGACCAGGTTGTCTTGCTCGGCCTGCTCAAGGAGCATGCGGGCAAGCGCGTCGAAGCGGAGCGGCGCGCCGCGGGCGCGGAACGGAAGGTTGCGGATGCGCGGCCGTCTGTTCGCGCAGTATATCCGGCCGGATGCGTTCACATACGCCTCAGGTGTGCGTTTCTAATTTTGCGTATTTGAAGAATATCTTTGCAACATCAGTGCGTTATTGCTGGCGCTTCAACCAACGGAGGCCAATATGATCTTTGTACAGCCCACACCATCGCGCGAACTTGACGAATTCAATCTCGCTATCGCCCGGCATGAACTTGAACACCTGCGTCGGCCCGCATTTCAATGGATGGAAACCGGCTTCGTGCCGATTCCCTTCGACGCCAGGCGAGCGGCTGATGTCCAGCGCGAGATCGCCGCTCTCGAAGCCCGGCTCGGCATTGCGCCGGCCCGGAAGCGGCCGTCTCTCGCGGCAAGGTGGCGTAAACGAATCGCGGATGTGATCGAGGCCCAGCGCGCCCGTAACGCGTTCGCGGATTTCGGCATCACGGCCGAGGCGATGGCGTGACGGACAAGGTTGCCCCCGGAATGCGGTTCCAGGGGGCAACCAAACGGCCGTCTCTCTACGCGGCCTGCCGAGCGCTGCCGATCCATGCCGATGCCTCGGCGAATGTCAGCTCTTCCGGCGCGGTATGGCCCAGCATGCGGGCATACCTGACCTGCTTGAGTGTCGCCAGACCTTGAAGTCGCCGTTGCGCCAGCCTGTCAAGAACCGCCGAAGCAAGCCCTCTTGACCCTATCGTGTCCGCAGAGATGCCGGCCTGTTCCAGGGCCGCGAGCTGCTTCGTGCTCGGCCTCTCGTGATGCCATGGCATGGTGGGTTCCCAGCTCGCGAGCCCGATGTCATCCAGCTCTATCGCCAGTTCGGCGAGGCGCCTTTGGTAAGGATTGCGCCTGGCTGCCCGCCGCAGGGCTTCCTTGAGCCGGTCCTTCTCTGCCGCCGCGTCAGCTTGGACAGACGCCTGCATGGACAGGCCGCGTCGCATGAGCTTGGTGACGCGGGCCTCCTGCTCGCCATCGGTGGCTACCAGAGACGCGGCGTGCATGACGCTATGGCGCTCCGAAACAAACATGGGATCTAGGACGAGCAGTCCTTCCTTGCCTGGGTGCAGCCGGGTGCCGCGCCCGACCATCTGCGCGAATAGGCCGCGGCTTTTCGTTGGCCGCAGCAGCAAGACTGTGTCGATATCAGGCTGATCGTACCCTTCCGTGAGGACCGCGGAATTCGACAGAAAGCGGATTTCGTCGCGGGCGAAGGCAGCCAGGATTTCGGCGCGATCCGGGCTGTCACCCTGAACGTGCGCGGCCGGGAGCCCGCGAGCCCGAAGGAGTTCTGTCCAGGCCCGCGACGATGCCCGCAGAGGGCAGAACGCCAGAAGCTTCCGATCTGCGTATTCCGCCGCGACGATGTCGGCAAGGCGGGCCAGCTCAGGCTCCAGCACGTCAGCAACCTCGCCGGCAACAAAGTCCCCCTGCCGTACGTGAACCGCGCCCATGTCGATCTGGATCGGCAATGTTCTGACGGTGATATCGCACAACCCTTCCGACCCGCCGCTTGTCCGGCCTAAATCGACCATGTCAAGCATGCCCAGGTTGTACGGATTGTCGTCAAAGACCGCGCTCAAGGCACGCTTGTCCGCGCGGTAAGGCGTGGCGGTTACGCCAAGCAGGTGCTTGGCTCCGGAAGCCTTGATCGCCGTGGCGTATTGGCTGTCGGCAACCACATGATGCGCCTCGTCCACGACCACCAGCGCAAAGGACTCGCCCGCAACCTTGCGCTTGGCGAGCGTCTGGACTGTGCCGACCACTATCGGATCGCTCGCCAGGGCTCGCCGCGGCCCCATCTCGACACCGGGCCGGATGCCAGTCACGGCCTCGATCTTCGCGACGGCCTGCTCAATCAGTTCCTTCCGATGGGCAATAACCAGCGTGCGTTTCGGCAGAACAAGCCTCGCGATCACGGCGAATGTGACGGTTTTACCTGACCCGGTGGGCATGACCAGCAAAGGGGCCTTGTGTCCGGCCTCGAAGGACGCGCGGGCTGCGGAGATCGCGTCCTGTTGGTAGCGGCGTAACAGGATGGCGGCCATGTTCAAGCCCTCCCTGCTACGGGCGCAGAGGCGCCCGGCTTCCGCTTCCGTCCGGCCCGGCCCTTGATTGTGACGCCGGCCTCGGAACCCTGCTCTGGCTGCGGGGTGGAGCATATGGCTGCCGTAGCCCCTAAACCCCCTTTATCCTGATATGGCGATAGTGCAACTTTCTGGTTTAGCAGTTTTTCGCGTGCTTTTCGGTTGAACAAGGTCCGACGAGAGATGCCTTCCGCAGCGGCTTGCTCAGCAGCACTTGTATGTCCAGACCATCGAACGGCGTTCCCCTGAACGCCGCGTGCACGCTGGATTTCGCTGAAGCGCTCTGGCGTGAAATGCTTCCAAACCCAGCGGCTCACCGATTTCACAATGCCGTTGATCTCGGCTCCATGTAGCGGATAGGCAAATGACGATGCGACATTGATCTCTGCCGCGCATTTCCAGAGCCAGGCGCGGAATTCTGCCACCCCCGCGCCAGCAGCCTTGAGACGCAGCACCGCGCCGTAGGCGAGATTGCGCAGGGCCTCGAAAACGGTGACATTGCGACCGAGGCCAGCCTCCCGCTCTCCCCTCGCCCAGGCCTTCATATCGGCGGGTTCGAGCCATTGAGCTAGGCCGCCAAGGTCGTGCGCAATCGAGCGAGGACGCGAAACACGCCAGGCCGGGTGCAACGCGTTTTTCGTCGTCATGGCCGCGAAGGCTTTATCCGCGCCGAGCCGACGGATCATTCCGCGTTCGATGTCGCGAAGGAACGTTATCGGCGACTCATGCGACTTGCCGTAATAGGTAACTGGCGTCCTGAGTTCGTAGGCGTACTGCGCATGGCCATTTGCCGGGTTTTCAAGAACGTAGTTGGGAACCGCAACGTTGGCCCGGTCGTAAGCCTCCGCCGCGCCTACGAAATCGAGGTCCAACAACAACCAGCGCCTGCGCTCCGGTTCGTTGTACTGGATGTACCGGAAACCGAGCGCTCTTTCGCGAGGCTGGCGATATAGGCCGAAATCGAACGAATCACAGCAATAGGGCCTGGCGGGCAATTTTGACGGGAAATCCTCTCCGGCATCACCAGCGGCCCATCCGGCCCGGCGCAAGGCCGGAGCATGGTCTGCGAAGCAATGGGCGGATGAAATTGGGTGGGTGCGTTCAGCTACGCCACTATATGCCTGCAACATTTTTCGAGCTTCCCGAAAAAAAGAAGCTCAACGGTCTTGAAAATACGGAATTTTGCGGTATATCTACCTCTGTCAGAGAGATATGGCCGCTGCGTTTTCTCACCGTTGAGCCCGGTTGTTAAAACTGATCATCCGCCAAGATGACCGCTACAGCGCCAATTCAGAGAGTCTTCCAATCAAACGCCCTCCCGATCACATCTGGGGGGCTTTTTTTGTGCTCGCTGACCGCGTTTCGCACGAACAAGATAAGAACTCCCAGGGCGTATTGCAACCTCCGCGTTAGAAAATTCTTATGCGTATTCATACGCTTAGCACGACGCACCGTGAGCAATCTTCCGTTAATCTTTTCATCGACGAGCAACGCGGCTTATTTCTTCGCATGGTCATGTATCAGATAGAAGATGTCAAATCATAGCTGCACGGTTAGCGCGAGCTGGCAGCGTCATCCAAGTCGCAACGCATCAACAGGCACGGATAGACGCCTGCAAAGCGAGAAATATGCTTCAATCGGTGCATTTTTTCGCAGAAATGCGACGTTTGTACTATCATCAAAACGGAGAATATGCTATGTTTCTTCGGTAATTAGCACTTCGCCGCGTAAATTCCGAAAGAGGAAGCCATGTCGAAAACAACTCCAGCCGCCAAGCCTGAATGCTGCGGCAACTGCCGATTCGCCAGGACCGTGCCGATTCATGTGGCGAACGCCCGCCTCACGCCATTCGGCTTGAGCTGCCTTAGGTTCCCGAGGGAACATTCTGAAATCCACGCCGCGCGTTGGTGCGGCGAGCACTCCCTGCGTTCCGCGGCCGAGCAACTTGCCGATGACGAGCGCCGTGCCGGGTTGAAGGCCGGGCAGGAAAGCGAGATCGAGGCCGAGCGCGATTTTCGGTCGCAGATCGCGCGCGTCGACACGATCTGAAAACTGACTTGCGGCCGAGGGGACTGACTCCACCCCGAGCCAAAAACGGTCGCATCAGGCCCCGCCGCCTGGACACGGCGGGGCCACCAACCCAAGGGAAGAACATGGCAAGAGAAACGCTCAGATTCAGCCGTGAAGAACTTCATAATATTCGTGAGGCGGCTGCCGAGCAAGGGCGAGCTTCGGTACGCCGACGGGCGAGGGCAATTCTAACGCATCCGCGCGCTTCAGAATGTGATGAGCTAGCCGATCTGGCAGAGATGCTCACGCTTTACACGGACATACCCGCAGAGCAGGCCATCGATATGCTGCTTCGGACCATCGTCCCTCAGGAAACCCTACGGCATTGAGGGAGGCCACCTTGCTTACATCACCACGCAGGGGCAGCGTCCCTATCGAACCTGCATCATAGGAGGCTAGCCCGTGTCGGCTCTAATCAACCTATCTGGGCGCATCTTCAACACGCCCCTCTTGATCCATCCTGGCAAGGCGGAGGCCATCCTCTACGGCATCCGCGAGCGCCTCGACATCGACATTCCAAAGCCGGAAGCCTCGCGCTTCATGGGCTCAAGCCGTGGCGCGGACGGGCAGGCCAAGCCATACCGAGTCCAGGACCAGGTTGCGCTAATCGACGTTTACGGCACCCTTGTCAATAAGGGGGCGTATGCCGGCGCATCGAGCGGGCTCACATCCTATGAGGGCCTGCGGTTCCAGCTTGCGAAGGCGGTTCAAGACCGCGACGTGGGCGCGATATGCCTCGTTATCGATAGCCCAGGCGGCGAGGCGGGCGGCATGCAAGCCGTCGCGGATGCCGTCCGGGCCGCGCGGGAGACAAAGCCGGTTCACGCGGTCGTCGATGATATGTGCTGCTCGGCGGCATACGGCATCGCATCGGGCGCAAACGCCATCTGGACCTCGCAAACATCGATAGTCGGCTCTATCGGCGTCGTTTTGGTCCACATGGACCATTCCGGCGAGCTTCAGATGGCGGGCATCCGTCCGACCATCATCAAGGCGGGCGCGAAGAAGGCGTCGGGCAACTCGCTCCAGCCTCTCGATCAGGAGGCGATAGAGGAGCTGTCCGGGCTCGTCTCCGCCCATTATTCCGCCTTCCTTCAAACCGTTTCGGCCGGCCGCGGGGCTAAGCTTTCCGCGAAGGCCGCACGGGAAACTGAGGCGGCGGTTTTCGTCGGCGCGGACGCGATTGCTCGCGGTCTTGCCGACCGTATCGGGACGGTCGAGCAGGCCGTTGAGTTTTTGGCGAAACGCGCCGGGACTTCATCCCGGACAGTTCGCGCGGCTCCGGCCCGTGCCGCTTCTGCTTCGGGCCTTTCCTCAACACTAGCAGCGCCCGTGGCGGCGCGGAGGGTATCTACGATGGCACTTTTGGAAGACGAAGAAATTGTTATGAACGCCTCGCAACTTGCGCAGCTTAAGGCTGAGGTGTGCGCCGATGCTGTGGCTCGGATAGCGCTTATTTTGCGCTCACCCGAAGCTAAGGGCCGCATGAACATGGCTCTGGGTGTCGCGCTCGACACGGCCCTTGAGCCGACCGAGGCCGTCTCTCTCCTGCGGACGGCGCCGGTCGAGACGAACCCGGCCTCCCTGGCCGCGCGCATGGCCGAACATCCCACGTTCGGGGGGCCTGATCTCCCCGTCGTCCGTAAAAATGCTGGCACCGTCTGGGGGGAGGTCCACGAGAAGACCGCTATCCAGATGGGCGTCTCGACGAAGCGCTGAGCCGCCGCCGAAGCGGCCCGGTCTCGTGCCGGGTCGCCCCCCCTTCCCGCTTCACATTCCAGCCCACAATCAACAAAGCAACCAGCGCATTCGAACGTGTCATTCCGCGCACGTTCAAGTCATAACCTGACTATGACGAGAGCGATCCGCTCACAATCGCAGTCGATCCGCGCTATTTCGCCGTGATAAGCTGCGAAACGTCCGGCGAAGTGACTGAAATAACGCGAAAAGCACCACCTAGCGTTGTATTTCCATTCCAATGCGCGCGAAAATCCTGTATAATCAGACGCATAAGCCGCGTTAGGCGGTGCAATCACGGGGTTTGCAATGCGTGAAACCTTCAAAGCATCACAGGTTGAGGCACTAACCGGCATCACGGGCCGGGAACTCGGCCAACATCGCCGGAGGGGGCGGCTTCCGGCACGCACCAGTCGCAAATGTACTGTCGCAGAACTAACCGCGCTCGCAGCGTGGGGGGAAATCAACCGCCTCCATCCGCTCCACGGAAACCGGTCGATCCGGTGCTTCGAAATGGCCGAGGAACAGGCCGCTGCCTTGCTCGACAGCCCCGACGCCTGGTTGTTTATCGCCGTTCTCGATGCCGATCACCCGGCCGATGGCGATTTTCTCGCCACGAACGCCGACCTTGCCCTGGCGGCAGACGAGTACGGCGGCCTCCGGGCGATGTGCATCATCCCGCTGGGCGCCGCGCTGTCGAGCCTGCGCTCGAAGCTGACGCCGGAAGCTGCGACGCCTGCGCTCAGGCTGGCGGCATAGGTGGCGGGCATGGACAAGCCAAACGCCAGGCGCACCTCGACGACGGCGAGCTGCCGGAAATGTCGACGGAAGATGCGGCCGAGCTTGAGGCTTCGTTCCTCGCAGAGTGGCGCGAGATACACCCCCGAAACAGAACACCCGCGCGCCGGCAGGCCGCGGAGAAGGAGTTGATCGATGACGAGCCCATACGAGGTCCGGCGCGGCGACAACATCGCCGACCCGTCTTTTTGGAATACGAGGTTTGACGACGTTGACCTGCGTATCAAGGCAACGGAGAACCGGATCAGGGTCGGCGAACTCGCGGCCGAAAACGTTGTCTCGCTCGGTCTTGAGCGCGTGAACAACCAACTGACGCCCCTCGTCGCGATGGCGCTTGCCAAGATCGCCTCGGTCGCAAACCTCTTCGAGGCGGGGAGCGCATCGGAGATCACCATCGCCGCGTCGGGGGAGGTGACGTTCATCGTCGCGGATGCAGATCGCGCGATATGGCCGCTTCCGTCTTTCGTCTCGGCCTCCGTTTCGACGGACGCGAGCAAATATGTGGCCGGCCGCGTTGTCTCGTTCAGCCGGGAAACCGGGGCGCTCGTCCTCGATATCCTCGATCATGGCGGATCGGGCACCTATTCGGCGTGGCGGCTGCGCATCTCCGGCCTTCCAGGCGTCAAGGGCGACACCGGGGACCAGGGGCTAAAAGGCGACCGCGGCGACCTGAACGGGACCGCGTCCGACCTTCCCGCAACCGCGCCGGAGGGCTTCACGGGCGCAAACGTTCAGGCCGTTCTGAATAGCGTTGGTGACGTAATTATCGCCCTTGGCGGGGCGGTCTCCGATCAGGGCGAGGCTATAACCGAGCGCGCGCCGCTCTATCATTCGCACGTTCAGGGCGATGTAACAGGTCTTGGAACCGCCATTTCGGGCAAGGCGAACGTTTCGCACGGGCACACCCAGGGCGATGTGTCCGGGCTCCAGGACGCGCTCGCGGCCAAGGGGAACGTTGGCGCTTTTAACGCGCCCTCTGGAACGACCATGACCTTCGCTCAGTCAACCGCGCCGGCTGGCTGGACGAAACAAACGACGCACAACGACAAGGCCCTGCGCGTCGTCTCCGGAACCGCGTCAAGCGGCGGTTCCGTTGCGTTCTCGGCGGCATTTACGAGCATAACGCCAACTGGCACGGTTGCCGGGCATGCGCTGACGGCTGCGGAAAATGGCCCGCACGGTCATGGCGTGAGCGATCCTACCCATGCGCATTCGATCCCTTGGACAGGCGGCTATGGCGGAGCGAACATGTCTGGAAACTATTCAGCAGGCATCGATGCCGCCCGAACAGGTTTCTCCGGGGGTACAAGCGCAGCCGGGACAGGTATCTCCATCCAAAACTCAGGCAGCGGCAGCGCGCACGCGCACGGTTGGACGGGCAACGCGATTAACCTCGCCGTGGCGTATGTCGACCTAATTTTGGCGAGCAAGGATTGAAGATGGCCCAGACAGATAAACCTAGACACGCTGCTGACGGCTCCTACTGCCCGCACTGGCGCAAGAAGTGCTCAGACGTTTGCCACATCTGCGAATTCTGGATGGAGTTAAGCGTCGTGAACCTCATAACGCACGAGCGGAACACCATTTGGAACTGCGCCACAAAGTGGCAGGCGATGCTCGCGGTGGACATCAAGCAGCAGACGGTGAACGCCGGCGCGGAAACGGCGTCGCTTCACAAGACAATCGCATCGCGCATGGACAGTGCGGCGCAGAATGGCGCTAGGTCCGCCCGGTTGAGTGTCCGCCCTGATGCTGTGCTCCTACCCTCGCAGCCGTCCTGAGTTCACGCCGGCCAGCTCGGCATATCAAAGAAAGGGTCTATGTATGACACGAGATGAAGTCCAATCCTACCTGACGGAGAAGTACCCGGCGCCGGTCGTTGAATTCAAATGGCGTACCGACACCAACGCGTTCAACGGAACCGCCATCCTCGACGTGAGCGGGATCGTAAAGGATCACGAGCAGGTTTTCATCGGCATTTGGGCACCGAACAACTGCAAGGATGACGACGAACTCAAGGCACAGTTGCAGCACTCCATCGACGGCGCGCGGAATACGATCAACGAGCTAATCGAGCAGAAGGGCACCGCCGCCTAAGTCGAGCGGCACCCGCCAGAGCAGATCGAGGCGCTACCCGTCGCGCCGTTCCTTTAGAACCTCGCGCAGGCTTTCCGAAACGATGGCGGGCAGGTCTTTTCTGAGCCCGGCAACCTCCTGCTTCAGCCCTGAAACGTCCCGCTTTAGCTCCGAGATGTCCTGCTTGATTTCCGTGACATCGCCCTCGATCCGTTCCAGGTGCAGCGTGTGCTCGTCCTGAACCGCGGACATGCGGCCAAGTTTTGCCACGACCCATCGCTGAGTTTGGGTGGTGTCATTTTGAGCGGCCTCCAAAGCGGCGACGCGGCGTTCGAGTTCGGCGATATCGGTCATGGCTTCACCGGGGCTGAGTCTTTGGCCAGGGTATAGCCGGCGGGCAGCGCACGCAACCTGATCGGACCCACCTGCCTGGCATAAGGCAAGCCGGCAAGGGTCACGTCAACGACTAAGCCATTGTTATACCGACATTTACCCCATAATTCTGGCAATTCTGGAATTTTGGGGTAAATTACGCCCGCTCAAACACTTAGTGGTGAACGATGGCGATCTCTGAATTCAACGATGAGCAGCGTCGCGAACTTATCAATATGCAGCAGCTATTTGATGCCTGGAGGCCCGCCGACCAGGAGTTCCGGCACAGCTACAAGGGCCGCATGAAGTGGAAGAAGATCAGCGGACAGGAGTATCTCTATCGCGTGCAGGATCGGGTTGAAAAATCACTCGGACCGAGGTCGCCTGAGACGGAAAACATCAAAGCGGATTATACCGAGGCTCGTACCCGCCTAAAGCGGCGCGTTACCACCCTGAAGGGCAAGATAGAGCAAAGAGCGGTGGTCAATCGTGCGCTCAGGCTTGGGCAAATGCCTACCATCGCCGCACGCATCTTGCGAAAGCTGGATCACGTTGGCCTGCTGGGAACCCAACTGATTGTTGTGGGAACGCACTCGTTATTTGCCTATGGAACCAAGGCCGGTATTGTGTTCGGGGCCGATCTAATCGCCACTCATGACATTGACTTGATGTATGACGCAAGGCGCCGTTTGTCTCTGGCTGCGGCTCCGGAGGTGAGCGAATCCGGTGTCCTGGGCTTGCTGCGGAGCGTCGATGCGACCTTCAGTAGTCGTCCAGGGCATTTCCGCGCCATAAATGACGAAGGGTACTATGTTGACTTGATACGCCCTGCCGCGAAGGACGAGGTTAACAACACTGTTTCTGGCTTGGCGGACAACGACATCGTTCCAGTGGCTATCTTCGGCCTCGAATGGCTGATGAACGCGCCGAGGTTTGAATCGATGGTCATCGCCGCCGATGGCCTTCCGGTCTGGGTTAGCTGTATAGACCCACGCGTCTACGCTCTATACAAGTACTGGTTGGCAACAAAGGCGGAGACCCGCGAGCCTATCAAAAAGCGGCGTGATAAGTCTCAAGCAATGGCTGTTGCTCGCGTTGCGCGTAACTATCTTAACCTGTCGTTTGAAGCGAAGTCACTTACTGCCCTCCCAATAGATATGGTCAGCGCCGCAAAGAAACTTGCATAACATCATCCAGGCGGAGACCGGCACGATCCGCATCTGGCCCACGACATCGCCGCTCGCCGGGATCAAACCCCGCCGCGCCTCCGCGCCAAGCCTCCAGCGCGTAACGGACTCGCGGCGCGCCTGGGGAACGGCTATATTGGATCAAAGGAGTCGCCATGGCCGATGAACCTGAAAACCTCACGTTGCGCCTGCTCCGCGAGATGCGCGAGGAAAACGCCAGCTTCCGCGAGGAAGTCAAAGCGCGCTTCGATAAGAGCGATGCCGCCATTGCGGAGCTGCAAGGCGCAGTCACTGAGCTTCAGGTTGCGGTCGCTGCCACGCGCGCGGACATGGGCATTGTCAAAGCCGATGTGGCATCGCTTAAGGAAAGCGCGCAAATCATCGAGCATGACATTAGCGGCATCAAGATGCGCGTCGAACGGATCGAGCGCCACACCGGGCTCGTGAAGGCGTGACATACGCCGAACCGAGCCACACTGCCGCGACCAGCAAGGAACATCGCCATGCAGACCGATACCGTCCCCCATGCCCAGACCGATCCGCAGCCAGTCAGAAGCGCGCGGGCCGATATCCTTGCGGGCATCTCGCCCGATCCCCGGCAGCTCGAAGCGGAGGCGGCGGCCGTGCTCGCAGACTATGGGTTGTCCATCTCGGATGCGCACCGGCTGATGCTGCTTCACATCGTCCAGGATCAAGCGTTGCCGTTCGCGGACATAATCCCGAACGCGGAGACGATTGCAGCCCTGAAGGCGTCGGAGCGCGGCGAAGGCAAGACCTTCACCAGCATCGAAGCGCTGATGGCCGACCTGCATGCGGACGATTAGGCGGCTCACGAGCTTCAAGCGCGATTACAAGCGCGAAGCCAAAGGGCCGAACCATGCAACGCTCGACGCCAGCTTGGCGGCCGTTCTGGAAGTGCTCTCCAACGATGAACCGCTCGCAGATCGGCACCGCGATCATGCGCTAACCGGCGTGTGGAAGGGCCACCGCGATTGCCATGTCAGGCCGGACCTGGTGCTGATCTATCGCAAGCCGGACGGCGAAACACTGGAACTCGTGCACCTCGGATCGCACAGCGAACTTGGCCTGTAGCCACGCCCAACGCCGCCGCATACCAAACCGCGCCATATCGCAGAAAGCTATAGGCGGCATAACCAAAGGGCGAAGAAGGCGGAAGGAATAGGACAAGGGGCAGCCCTTGCGCAGTAGGCAGGCGGGCATGGGCGGCGGCATCGCCGCCAGCTATGGGGCAGGGTGATATAGCCAATGCTCAACCGCAAGCCTATCGATCATAGGCAAGGATATGGCCGCTGCCTTGTATAGGGAAAGCCTATTGCATGCGGCCAAGCTCATTGCAACACGGCAACGCTATGGCGCAACTGCAACACGGCCCTGTGAGCCACATAGTAGCCCCAGGAAACGCGGAAGGCTAACCCGGCACAACCCAAAGGCGCAACCCGCTTTCGCCCGCCACGCAAGCCACAAACGGGCGTCAGAGGCCGATTTCAAAGGCCTCTAAGGTACTTTCCAAGCATCGGCCAGGGGTGCGGCGCCCAAGCCCTCGCGCCTTTCGCGTTTTTTGATATTTATCAAACCCGTTGCGTTACATGTTGCGCGGCGGATACTGTGTTGCATTTCGGGATCGAAACTGACCGTTAGCAATAGGATTTCCCTATAAACGCGGCGGTAGGCGGGCAGAATAATAAGCGCATTTGCGCGCGTGGCAAGGGTTGATCGATGCGGGCGCTTGAGCAGGCAGCGGTTGTTGGCTTCGATCACGATGGGCGCGGCTTGTCGCGCTTCCTCAGCGACGGGGACCGCGCCGACCTTGCCCGTGCGCTTCGTGGCGCTCTCGAATGGCTCGCCGATCATCCGGAACCGCTTACGATCAAGGGCATGGCGAACGGGGCCGCGCAAACAAATTCCTTTGAAATGCGTATATTTGGAATGCCATTCTACTCATGGCGAGGTACAGCCGGTTCCGGCGCAAAGTTATATGGTATGAGCGCAAATGCGTTTCGCTACCGCCTCCGCGCCTCGCGGACTGTATCCCTTGCGGCAACCCTTGAGCGCCACTCTTTCGCCGCGGCCAGGATCGCGCATTCCGGGAGGCCGACACAGCGTATTGCTTCCCGGCCATCGTGGCGCAAGGGATATTTGCGAGTTTGCGCAAACCTGCAAACCGGAGGGAATATGAAGCTCAACCCTTTCCCACCACAATACCTCAGGCCGGAAGCGGCGGCGGCACATATCGGCGTCAGCCGCCGCCAGCTTGAGTTGTGGGCAAAGGCCGGCAAAATCCGTGAGCCGTATCGTCCCAGCCGGATGATCGCTGTGTTCGAACGCGTCAAACTTGAGCGCGACATGGACGCACTGTGTGGGCACATCGCCGAGCAAGAGCAATCGCCGGGGCGGATGACATGGCAAAAAGCGCACGAAATGGCGCAGAAAGAACGGCTTGAGCGTGGCTCATGATCCGAGCCGCATTTTTCCCGGCGTCGGCATCTTGAACTCGGCAGGTGGCTGCAATATCTAGCAACACAACCTGCGGTATGGAGCGGCCGCAGACATCCATCGAGAACAGTACATACGCAACGCACATCTGGTTTTTCCACCGGCTCAACAACCAAGCCCGTTTCGGGCTCTCGATGCGGTATGTGCTGATGACGAATATTGCCGTGCGGCGGACGGAAGCCGCGACCCTACTTGGCGTAAGCGAGCGCACGCTCGACGCCTGGATCAATGAGGGCAAGGTGCACCGGCCCTACAAGGTATCTCCCAAGATCGTCCTGTTTGATGTAGACCGCCTGCGCGCTGACTGGGCGCGAATGCGCGATGAAGCATCGAAAGAGGAGCACAACGAATGGGACGAGGTCCTGGGGTAATGAGACGACCGCCGCGGTATTGCCACTGGAAGCGCGACCGGCAGGGCGGCTCGGGCTTCTGGTATTACGAGCGCAAGGGCCATGCCCGCACGCGCCTTCCGGGGCTTCCATGGTCGCCGGAATTCATGCGCGCCTATGAGCAGGCCGGGAAGGCGAAGACTTGCCCGGGTGCCGGCCAGACGGTCCAGGGAACGCTCAATGCGCTGATCGTTTCCTACTACTCGTCGAGCACCTGGCGGGCGCTGAAGCCGAGCACGCAAACCACATACCGGAACATTCTGGAGCGGATGCGAGCCGAGCACGGCGACAAGGGCGTGGCGAAGATCGAGCGGAAGCACATCCGCGCCATTGTGGAGGCGAAGGCGAAGACGCCGACCGCGGCCAATCGCTGGCTTTCGCTGTTCGTGATCCTGCTCGATCACGCGCTCGATCTGGAACAGATTTCGATCAACCAGGCCAGGACGGTGAAAAAAATCAAAGGCTCGGTGAAGGGTTTTCACACCTGGACGGATGGCGAGATTGCCGCCTTCCGTGATCGCTGGGGCCTCGGGACAAGGGAACGCCTGGCGCTGGAGTTGCTTCTCGGGACCGCGCAACGGAGCGGCGACGTGCGCACGATGGGACCGCGCCAGATTGCCGGCGACCGCGTGACCGTCGTTCAAGAAAAGACGGACGCGCCCGTGGTTATCCCGCTCCTTCCGGAACTCAAGGAAGCGCTCACAGCGACCGCGCTCATCGGCGGGCAGACGATCCTCGTTACCCGCGCCGGCAAGCCTTTCTCCGAGAAGTATTTCTACAACTGGCTGAAGCGGGCCTGCATCGAGGCAGGCATTCCGCATTGCTGTCCGCATGGGCTCCGCAAGGCGGCATCGCGACGCCTCGCCGAGTGCGATTGCTCGACGCACCAGATTCGCGCGATCACCGGCCATGCGACCCTGAAGGAGGTCGAGCGGTACACCCGCGAGGCCAATCAACAGCGTCTTGCTGAGCAGGCGTTTTCGAAGCTGGCGGGAACGCAAAAGGAACAGGCGACGTGAAAACGCGCTTTACCGTTTTCAACTTTTGGGACGTATCTCTTTGAAAAACTTCGCTTTTTTGGGTGATCTGGTGGAGGGGGTTGGATTCGAACCAACGTAGGCTTAGCCAACGGATTTACAGTCCGTCCCCTTTAGCCACTCGGGCACCCCTCCAAGGCAGGAAAACAAAGCTAGATCAATGCGATGACCCTCTTCGCCTTCGCGAACAACGCTTTGTCCGGGGCATTTCATATCACCACATCATCGTCGGTGCAACGCATGTTTGCACCAATTTCCCAGGGCAGTTCTTGTTATGCCGCGCCGCCGCCTTCGGTCTTGAGCCACGCCGCGCAGCAGGCTTTGGCCATGTCGCGCACCCGCAGGATATAGCTCTGCCGCTCGGTCACCGAAATCACGCCGCGCGCGTCGAGCAGGTTGAAGATGTGGCTGGCCTTGATGCACTGGTCGTAGGCCGGCAGCACCTGGAGGTGCCGCCCGCTGTTCGCACCTTCCTTCGGTTCGCCCGCCGCCAGCAGCGCCTTGCACTCCTTCTCCGCGTCGCGGAAGCGCTGCAGCAGCATCGCGGTGTCGGCGTACTCGAAATTGTGCCGTGAATATTCCTCCTCAGCCTGACGGAACACGTCGCCATAAAGCACGCGCTTGTCATCGTCCCGGCCATTGAAGTTCAGGTCGAAGACGCTGTCGACGCCCTGGATGTACATTGCCAGCCGTTCAAGCCCATAGGTCAGCTCGCCCGAGACGGGATCGCAATCGAAGCCGCCTACCTGTTGAAAATAGGTGAACTGCGACACCTCCATGCCGTCGCACCAGACCTCCCAGCCGAGCCCCCAGGCGCCGAGCGTCGGGCTCTCCCAGTCGTCCTCGACGAAGCGGATGTCGTGCAGCTTGGGATCGATGCCGAGCCGCACCAGGCTTTCGAGGTAGAGCTGCTGGATGTTCTGCGGCGAGGGTTTCAGGATGACCTGGAACTGGTAGTAGTGCTGCAGCCGGTTCGGGTTCTCGCCGTAGCGCCCATCCTTCGGCCGCCGCGAGGGCTGCACGAACGCGGCACGCCAGTGTTTCGGCCCTAGCGCCCTGAGCGTCGTCGCCGGATGGAACGTGCCCGCGCCCACCTCCATGTCGTAGGGCTGCAAGATCACGCAGCCCTGCTCCGCCCAGAAATGCTGGAGCGTCATGATCAGATCCTGGAACGATTTGGCGGGGTTAAACGCCGGCGCGGGCTTGGTATGCTTCATGGGAGGTTTCCGGAGCGAATGAATGGCGCACGGTACTTGCGCCCGCCGCGATAATCAAGCCGCGCCGCCGCTGTCCTCAACGGACGGAAGGAGGTGCAGCGCGGTACACGAACGCTGGCTGTTGAAATCCGGGCATCCGGCCCACTCAGGATTTGGCCCGAAGGGCAGGAGTCAACTCCTGAGGCTCTGTCCAGCTTGTGCGTAGGCCTCAGCAAAGCGCTGCGGCGAAAGCATTTTTCGGGGTTATGAGGTTCTCGTCCCTTTCAAGCCAGCGCCGCCAGCC
>Ga0182021_10004384_pt1 | contig 16621 bp, 15 predicted proteins | sample 612E3MmetaG_FD_120493 | JGI IMG/M metagenome (GOLD analysis project Ga0182021, IMG submission 120493) | Permafrost microbial communities from Stordalen Mire, Sweden - 612E3M metaG (Illumina Assembly) | ecosystem: Environmental > Terrestrial > Soil > Wetlands > Permafrost | place: Sweden...
GACCCGGCTCTGCTGTTTGCACCCTGGCCGGCACTGGAGAAGGTGGTGCGATCGATCGTGGCTGAGGGTGCACAGTCTTCGGGACATATCTTCAACCTCGGTCACGGGGTCCTGCCAGGCACCGACCCCGAGGTACTCACCCGCGTCGTCGAGCTGGTGCATGAGGCTTCTGCCCACTGATGTCTTATGGTTGCGGCGCAACAACGGCCCCGACGCGGGCGCCGCAACTGCCACAAGAGGGGCCCTGGAGGCGTTCTGAGCGGGAGTGTAAGCCGCTGACTCTTTATGCTACGGGTGACCGGACCACGACCGCCACAACCTGCCAGGACAGTGCGGACGGGGGTGCTGAGCACGCTCAGGTGTACTCAGGTGTCCAGCGCATCGCCCGGACGCGGGGGAGTAGGGGCCGGCGAACACACCCTGCATCACAAACCTCCCAGGACCGGCACTGAAGGGGCTGTGCACAAAGGAGCGGTCGCCTTGGTTCCTTGACCAAGGCTTCACTTTGGTTACGCGGCCCAGCTGTGACTGACCCAACTGCAAGCCAGGCCGGGCATCGGTCAAGATAAGGACCTGACATCCTCTCGGCCATGAATGACCAGGATTCCAACTGCTACCCGGAGGCAACATTTTGAGGTTCGCGCTTCACCGGCAGGGCCAGAACCGCCAAGTCTGCACGCGCGGCCGCGCCTTGGGCTGCCGCGGTTCACTTCGAGTTCCACAACTGAAAGGGCACAACGGGTTTGGTTATCGCCTGCCAGAGCTGAACGTGCATCCCTCCACCGACGGCCGGAAGGGTTTCCTCCCGGCCCTGAACGACCGGGTTTACACCCTAGGAGCGAACTGATGACCCCAAAGCCATCCGCCAGCCAGATCCGAGACATCAACGACACGATTCGCTACGCCATGTGGTCAGTGTTCAAGGTCACCAGCGCGTTGCCGCAGGATCGCGAGAAGGTGATAGCCGAGGTTGAGGCACTGTTCGCTGACGTGGCCGGGCAGGGCGTCGTAGTGCGCGGGGTCTATGACGTCGCCGGGCTGAGGGCCGACGCGGACTTCATGATCTGGTGGCATGCCGAGGACATCCGCACGGTGCAGTCGGCGTATCACCAGCTGCGCCGCACCGAGTTCGGCTCCCACCTTGAGTCGGTCTGGTCGGTTGCCGCGCTGCACCGGCCGGCAGAGTTCAACAAGGGACACATCCCGGCGTTCATGGCTGACGAGCACCCCAAGGACTACATCTGCGTCTATCCGTTCGTGCGTTCCTACGAGTGGTATCTCATGGAGGACGAGCAGCGCCGCACTCTTCTGTCCGAGCACGGGCAGATGGCGCGCGGCTACCCGGACGTGCGTGCCAACACCATTGCGTCATTCGCATTGGGGGACTACGAATGGATCCTGGCGTTTGAGGCGGACGACCTGGCCCGCATCGTCGACCTCATGCGCCACCTACGAGGCTCCGAGACGCGGCGCCATGTCCGCGAAGAGAGGCCGTTCTACACCGGCCCACGGGTCGAGGTCGCATCGTTGATCAACTCCCTGCCCTGACAGCCGACCCGCTCTTTAGCACACGTGTTCGAGTACTTGATCGCTGAATTCAATAAAGCTCTGACCTGCCAACCGCCACGCACAACAGGGGTGTTGGGCTCGCCGCGGCAGGTGATCCGCTGTGTGTTCTCAACGCAGGGGCAGCGTGAAAATGGTATGAGCCGACGCTTGAACCAGCCCACCGAGAGTTAGCCGATAACCTACATTATGTCAATCTAAGACAATTTCGTGCCCTCACGGCGTGTGAGATCGCTCCCCCGAGGGTCCGGCACCTGGCCGAGCTCGAGGAGTCCAGCCACTGGCCATTGGAGGTGTGCCCAGGTGATTGAACTGAAGAAAGAGATCGAGTTTCTTAGGAAGTTACTCCCAGCCAACGGAAGCGATCCCAATCTGCAGTCAGACACAGTTCGGCGTTCGCCGCGAGGATGACTGCGAGATCACGGGCGGCCCTGACGCAGTTCAGCCTTGATGGGAGGACCATGTGCTGGATTCCTCCTGAAGGGCTGAGGCGGCGGCAACCTGAGTCGGTTGCTGCCACCTCAGCCCTTCAGCGTGTGCTCCCCTATGGGCCGCCCGGGGCGGGTGCACCGCCGGGTACCCCGCCGGGTACCCCACCGGGACTTCCAGTTCCGGGCGGCTGTCCGCCGGGACCGCCCGTACCTCCAACCCGTGGTGCACCACCACCAGGGCCACCGCCGGGGCCGCCAAGACCCCCGGCAACGAGGTTTGGGTATGACCTTGCGCCCAGAGCGATCAGCACGATCAGAAGGACGACGGGCAGCCATCGTGGAAGCTGCACGAGCAGCCATGCAGCGAGCAGGCTGATGAGCCCGAGTGCCGGAAGGTAGAACCTGATCACGTGTATGTCGCTACCGGCTCCCGAAGCCATCCGCACCGTCCAGTCGTAGGCCGCATACAGGCCCCAGATACCCATCCAGCCGGTGGCCAGGACGGCGCCGACTACCGCGTCGCGCCGATACCTTGCTTGTTGCTCAGGTTGGCTCCCCCGTCCTCGGGAACTCATCGCGCGCACGGCCATCCACCCCAGAGCACCTAACGCCAGGAGCAGCATCGGCATGCTGGCAGTCAGGGGCGCCGGCAGATGTTGCAGGTTGGGGATCACCGAGGCGAGACTGAACGTGATCTCACCGGAGGAGTACCCCGTCTTCAAAGGGCTGCCGTATGCCAGCTGGTCGAACACGAGCATCCCGGCGACAAGCGCAGCGACCGATCCGAGCCACCAGCCGACTGCGCGCCGGGGCAGCGCCGCACGGCGAAATACCAGGAGGACCGCAAGCACAGCCACTGCCAGGATGACCACGTTTGTGTACCGGACCAGAACTGCGGCCTCCATGGACACGAACCCGAGCAGGCCAATCACAGTTCGACGCCGCACCGTCACCTCCGTTGCGAGCATCGCCCACAGCAGCGCTCCGGCGCCGGCCGCAATCAGTGAGGCGTCGGTGAAGGTCGGCATCGTGGCCCGCCAGGCAAAGGCCAGTGCAGCTCCCGAGCTGCAGAACAGGACTACCGCCCACGTTCCACCCCAGCGCCCGAGCCAGCGGCGAGCGCCGAAGAACAGGCCTAGGGCGCCCAGCGCCCCGTAGAACAATGGGGCCACCCGAAGTATCCCCAGCATCTGGAACGGGGCGACAAGGAACGGGTAGCCGGGGTTCTTCTCACTGATCCAGGTGCCACTGGCTGTATGTACCCACTGCGAGATGCCCATTCCACCGCCGCTACTGAGCTGTTTGAGCAACTCCTGGTACTGCAGGTTTGTCAGACTCAGCCAGTGTCCCTGGGTCAGCGCAATGATCGACGCACGGTAGGCATAGTCATCCGGCTCGAGCAGTTGGGCAGATCTGAGCAACACCGCTGCGCACAGCGCCGCGAAGGCTGCTGCCGCCACCAGCACCTCGCCCCGACCGATCCGGTGAGGTGGACTCTCATCGACGCGATCGATGGCACCTACCGACCCGCCCTGGCTGGTGCCTGGAAGCTGCGCTGTCATGTCCTGGTGCTGATCGCCCATGTCTTGATCATGGTCATCGTGCCTCTGTGGAGCCTCTGAGAAACCTAAGAAACTCCAACCTCTCGGGCGGGTCGATACGGCCACGCGAAGACAAGAACGCAAACGAGCACAGACCATCCCAGATGGATGACCCCGACCGCCTCCTGATGGGCGAACCACCAGTGCGTCAGGCCAGTGGTCGTTGTCAGCGCGTGGGCGAAGTTTGCGATGAACGGCTGCCAGAACAGGACGACCGTGGTCAGCGTGGTCCACGGGATGGTCCAATCGGTGCCAAGCAGGTCGAAGACCACGGCGGCCAGTGCCGCGCTGCCGATGTAGTAGGCATTGTCCTTCGGGTCCAGGGCCAGTCGCACTGCTACCGAGACGAGCAGCACACCAGGCAGGCCTCTGGTGAGCACTGCCACCGTAGAGGCGGCGGGGGCCAGAAGGAGTTGGGCTGTTCGCCCCCACCGTGGCACTAGCACGCCCCGCACGCCGAGGGTGTACAGCCCCGACGCGGGTGATAGACCGACCGGTGGGCTCAGCGCACCGAGGGTGCGCGGGTTGGCTAGCACGAAGGGTGCCCAGGCCAAGGCTGTTCCGGCGGCCGCCACGGCGCCCGCTCGCAGCCGTCCCCATGGCAGGACCAGCAGTAGTGGCAGAAACCCGATGGCCCAGGGCTTCGCAGCGATGGCCAGGGCCATCGCTGCGCCCGCCAGGACGGGCCGGTCGGCGGACACGCCGCGCAGAGCCACGATCGCGAAGACCATCGCCAGGACGTCATCCAGGTGCCCCCACCGGACCGAGAGAACCGTCCAGGCCGGGATAAGTACCATCGCCGCAATGAAGAGCCGTCGGTTCTTTCTGGCTGGAGCGACCAACGGTGCGAGCGCCACGACGAGCAGTGGGCCGGCCGCGGCCATCGCGATCTGAGCGACCGCCCTGGCGAGGTTGGCGGGCAGTGGGCTGAGCAGGGCGGCCACTATCAACGACAGGGGGCCGGTCTGCAGCCACGGGGCGTCGGCGAAGAGGTTGAGGCCGGAGCCGTGCAGAAGGAGCCTTGCGCCCTCTACGGAGAAGTGCCATGACAGACCGGAACTCGGCCACATGTACCAGGCCCACGACGCGGTCCACATAGCCACGAAGGTCCAGGAGGCCACGACGGGTAGCGACTTACGGTGGACCGCCATGGGTGTCACCCTAATGACCCGGGCCGCAAGTCCTGCCAGAAATGGCGATCTTGGTCGGGAAGCAGTCGCCGCCAGTTCTGAGCGGCATTGCATTCGAAAATGGTCTCCTCGCCGTCCTCCTGGTCCCACTGGCTACCGATCTCGATGAACCCGAGCCCGGCGACCAGACGGCGGGAAGGCAGATTCTGCGGGCTTACCGTCGCACGGAACCGGAGAACGGCAGGGTCGCGCTGTGCCCAGTCGAACACTGCGAGCACGGCTTCTCGCGCGTACCCCAGCCGGCGATAGGGGGCAAACACCTCGTAGCCGATCTCAAGCATTCCGGAGTCGTCAGCGGGACCATGGAACCCGATCCGGCCGACCACGACCTCAGGGTCAGCGCGCAGCACCATCGCCCGCAGAAGCAGGGGCAGCGACTCTGGCCTCACCCCGGCGATGGCGAGTCGGAATCGCAGGGCGCTCGCGATGGCCAGCGGCCAGTTGTCCGGATCCGGTAGCTGACCATCGGCTGGGCGCACTCCCGGTCCCCGCGCTGCAGCGCTTCCATGAGCTCAAGGGTCATTGGCGCCAGATCCAGCCGGCCGGTGCAAACGCGCGTGTTCGTCATAATGGCTTAGCTCTGGTGCCGGCCTGCCCCGATCTGCCCAGCTGAACACTGGCCAGCACCTCTGGACGCATGAGCCGCCCAGAAGGGCCGTTCTCGTAGCGAAATCGGACGAGCTCGGCGGTGTCCATCATCGCGCGTCCCAAGTTGAGCTCACGCCGCTGCGCCACCCAGGTGATCAGTTCATGAGGCTGGGTGATGTCTGCGGCGAAATGGAGAAGGTTGGCATACCAGATCTCCCGTCTGAATCCAGCCTCACGCCATCCGTCGTCCTTGAGCTCGTCCCTGAGTAAGTCCATAAGCCTGGCCGCGTTGCCGTTGACCGGTAGTGCGCGCACCATGACCGAACCGGGGGTCAGTGTCAGCCCGACCAGATCCAGCTCAATCGGCCCGACCCGTCGGGCTGCCCTGCCCAAGGCTTCGGCATATCTGCCAGCCAGCTCATCGGAGCGCTCCACTATTTCGCGATAGCGCTCGAGCACCCGTACGGTGAAGTGCCCCGAGCCGGCGACACCTGTTCGGAAATGTTCGGGGCCGGCATACACCTCGACCTGCGACATCAACTGCTCCAGCTTTTCGGCCATCACACGGGCCGGGCGGAGCACCACGCTCATCGGCCATCGGCCTCCCTCCACTGGCGGGCTCTCACGTTGGTATCGCCCCTGGCCGATCAGCGGCGCCGCCTGGTCAAAGAGCCGGTCAAAAGTCGCCGTGCTTTCGCCCTCTGGGTCACGTTGTCGGTGATCATGTTGCTCAGCTGGGATGCTCATCGCGCAATCACGTCCATCACTTTCCCCACCTGTGCCCCAGTGTCGAAGATTGCCTCCCAGTCTCGGGAGGTGGCCACAACTCCTGTGCGCCTGATCTGGGCGTTGGTGAGCTTCTTCTGGTGGAAGGGGTGCGTCAGCCAGAAGAAGACCTCACGGCCATAGATGTGTGCCTGCTCCCCCGGAACCTCCCAGCCGTTCATCCTTGCCAAGCAGTCGTCGTCGGGACTCTTTTCAGTAAGGTGACATAACGTCGAAGCTCCCCCTTCAGCTGAGCTGTCAGGCGCGCCCCGTATCTGGTCAGCTCACCCATCTGCGCAGGCGCGCGAACGATAGTGCTCATCATGAACCCGCAGATTTCCTCAAACGCCTGCCCGAGGGCGAACTCGAGGTTGGCAGGAGCGGCCGGCTCGACGCAGGGGCCCCTTCCGGATATAACTCTCAACCTCAACCAAACCCATATGGGGTAGTTCTGTTCGCAGGTCAGCCATCGTGGCGGAACGCCCGCCGTCGTTGATCGCTGGCGTAAACGCGACGTATGTGGCCATCAGATCGTGAACATCCCGCGACCCACTTCGCGCACAGCGCCGCTGACCAGGATCGTGCCGCTCTCCCCCACCGCCAGGTCCAGGATCGAGGGGCGCTGAATCGCACTCCCCTGGCGGATGCGGCGTCGAAGGTCTCGCTGCCCGTTCTCCAGCAACCAGCCACCGAGGTTCGCGCAGGCCGATCCGGTGGCCGGATCCTCGATCACCGAGTGGCTCTGGGTGAAGAAGAGCCGGGCCTCGATGGTGTCCGGACCGGTAGGTGCCCAGATGTAGACCATTGACTCACCATCAGGGCGCGTGGCGAACTTGGTCAGAAGCTTCAGATCGGCGGACGCGGCCTGCACGTCGGCGGCCGAGCGCAGCGGCAGGATCAGCTGGATCGTGCCGGCGTCGACCCACAACGGTTCTGCTGCGACGCAGTCCGGGCTCAGTCCGATCATTGCGCTCAGATTCGAGTGCGACACGTCGACCGGGTAGGAGACTGGCGGGTTCGCCTGCAGCGTCCATCTGTTGTCCGTGACCCGCACCGGGATAACCCCAGCGGGCATACGCAGCAGGACCACGTCGGTCGCGCTTGACAGCTCACGTACGACGTATGCCGTGCCCAGGGTGGGGTGCCCGGCGAAGGGCATCTCGTAGCTGGGTGTGAAGATGCGCACGTTGGCGCTCACATCCGGGCCTCCGGGTGTGATGAAAGTCGTCTCCGAGAGATTGACCTGACGGGCCAGATCCTGCATGTTCTGCGTCGATAGGCCGCTCGCGTCCTCGAAGACGCACAAGGGGTTGCCGGAGAACGGATTGTCACCGTCGGTGAAGACGTTCAGGATGCGGTAGTGGAGCAGCACGGCAGGTCAGGGCTCGATTCGCATAGCCACAGCAGTGCCGAGCTCCACTGTGCGGCTTACCGTGCAGAGCCTGTCATGCGAGCGCCGCACGGCCTCTGGCAGGAGCGACCGCGCGTCGTCCCCACCCTGGCCATCGGGGAACCTCAGCCGGAAGGTCACCGAAAGCTCCTCCATCCGGTTCCCGCCCTCGTCGCGCACCTTCTTGCCGTCGACCTCCACCACGAACAGCTCGGGTTCGGCCCGACGGGTCGTGAAGATGTCGACGTCGATGGCCGAGCACCCGCCGATGGCGGCCAGGAGAAGGTCCACCGGCGTGAACTCCTCGGTGGTTCCGTCGCCGAACTGTAGGGTGCCCCCACGTCCGTTGACCGCCGTGTAGTGCCCGGCCGACGTGCGGGTGATCTTGACGTTGCGTTGTGAGTCGAATGCCATGCCCCTACTTTGTCAGAGGGATCACTCAGCGAGTTCACCCTCCTGTCGGTGGTTGGCCATACCCTTCGAACGTGCGCTTCATACATACCTCTGACTGGCACCTGGGACGTTCCTTCCATCGAGTCGGGCTCCTTGACGCCCAGGCTCGATATCTGGACCATCTGGTTGAAATGGTCAGAGCTGAAGGCATCGACGCCGTGCTCGTCTCTGGAGACGTCTATGACCGGGCACTGCCTGCCCCAGAGACCGTGGAACTGCTGTCGGAGGCGGTGACACGGCTCATCGACGCCGGTGCCGCTGTCGTCCTGTCCAGCGGCAACCACGACTCGGCGATCCGTCTTGGCTTTGCCTCCGAGCTTCTGGCCCGGGCGGGGCTTCACATCCGGACGGCCCTGAGTTCGGTGGGGACGCCGGTGATGATCAAGGACGCTGACATCTATCCCCTGCCCTACCTCGAGCCGTCGGTGGCTGCCGACGCGGTTGGTGCTTCGGAACGCACACACGCGGCGGTACTGACAGCGGCTATGGACACCGTTCGCGCCCAGGCATCCTCCCGCCCTGGTTGCGCAGTGGTGATGGCTCATGCATTCGTCACCGGCGGGGCGAGCAGCGCGTCCGAGCGGGATATCAGCGTTGGGGGGGTCTGTGCGGTCCACCCCGACGTGTTCGCGCAGGCGGACTATGTCGCACTGGGACATCTACACGGTCCGCAGCGCATCTCGCAGACTGTTCGATACTCCGGCTCACCGATTGCCCTGTCATTTAGCGAAGCGAACCAACACAAGGGTTCTGTTCTGGTGGACGTCTCGGCGGGCACCCTGCTCACCCAGTCCATTCCGGTGCCGCCCGCCAAGTCACTGGCCATCCTGCGGGGTGACCTCGAGAACCTTCTCAGCGACCGGCGACACGACGGCGCCGAGTCGGCGTACTGCCAGATCACGTTGACCGACGTCGTGCGCCCGATGGGGGCAATGGAACGGTTGCGACGACGGTTCCCCGACACATTGGTGCTCGCGTTCGAACCCGTTGGCGCGCAGGCGATCACTCTCACCAGCGCGGCATCGTTGCACCAACGCAGCGATCTTGATCTGTGCTGTGACTTCCTGACCCACGTTCGCGGTGGCAACGCCGCCTCCGAACAAGAACGTGCTCTGCTTGCGGGGGCCGTCGAACGCTCCCGTCTAAGCCGTGGTGACCACGATGACGAGGGACGGGCCACCAGCGCTGGCAGTGCGCCGTGAGGTTGCATCGCCTGGCCATCACGGCTTTTGGTCCTTTCGCCGGCCACGAGGCGATCGATCTGGACGCGCTCGCCTCCTGCGGTCTGTTCCTGATCCACGGCCCTACCGGCGCTGGCAAGACCAGCATCCTGGATGCCATCTGTTTCGCCCTGTATGCCGCTGTCCCTGGCGCTCGTACTGGCGCTCGGGCCAGCCTGCGCAGCGACCACGCCGCGCAGGGCGTCGTCCCGGAGGTCACTTTGGAGTTCACGGCAGCCGGGCGCCGCCTGCGGATCTGCCGTTCGCCAGAGTTCTCCCGGCCCAAGAAGCGCGGCACCGGTCAGACGACCGTTCCGGCCAAGGTGGTTCTGTGGGAAATGCAGGGCGCCGCCTGGATCGACAGAGGGACGCGCAACGACGAGGTCGCGATGATCCTGGCAGACACCCTGGGCATGGGCCTGGAGCAGTTCATCAAGGTCGTACTTCTGCCCCAGGGCGACTTCGCAGCATTTCTGCGAGCCAGCCCCGAGGAGCGTCGTTCGCTGCTGGAGAAGCTGTTCGACACCCGGCGGTTCACCGACATCGAGACGTGGCTGGCCGAGCGCCGTCGCAAGACCACCGCAGCGGTTGGCACAGCCCGCGACACGCTGTTGACCGGTCTTGTGCGGGTTGACGATGTGCTCGCGCGTCTGGATGAAGGTGACGACATCATCACTGCGCACTGGCCCGACCTGCTTGGCTCTGATGTAGGTGCGGCGTCGGATGCCAATGCGGCTTCTGATATCGACGCGGCGCTGGGCGCTTTAGCCACTGCGGTCGACCTGCGCGCCAGTGCAGCCCTGGCCGGTGTCGAGCTCACCCGGTCCGCGATGGCCCAGACGGAGTCCGCCGTCCATGACGGCACCGCCGTTCTGCGGCACCAGGCGACGGCGGCGCAGGCCAGGGCTCAGCTGGATTCTTTGGACGAGCGACAAGAGACCTATGAGGACGCCGCGGGCCGCATCGACCTTGCGGAGCGTGCAGCAGTCGTGCACGGTTTCGTAGCGGCAGTCGACAGCGCCAACCTCACCTGCGCTGCTGCCATGGCCCAGGTCGAGCACCTGCGCGAGCCGCTGGCGCCCATTCTTGAACAAGACGTCGATGAGACTGACGTAGGCAGCGCGTCGGTGCGTTCCCTGATCGATGCCATGGCCGCTCACAGCGATGCGTTGCAGCAGGCCGCCGGCCAGGACCGCCAGCGGCTCGAGCTGGCCGAACAGTCGGCTCGACACACGCAGGCTGCGCAGGTCGCCGATGAGATGTCCAAGGCTCTTGGTCTACAACGTAGCCAAGTCGAAGAGCGTCAAGCTTGTCTCGAGAAGTCCCGAGATGCCGGCCGAGCTGCGCTGGCCGAGATGCCGGCACTGCAAGCGCGACAAAAGGGCCTGGGCAGGATTCGGCAGCTTCTAGATGACCAGAAGCGCTCAGCCGGAAACCTTGAGGTGCTGAAGCGGCAAGCCGATGCGGCGCACCGAGGTTGCCTGGGCCTGCGAGAGCGGTTACTGGACCTTCGTGAGCGAAGGCTGGCGGGGATGGCAGCCGAGCTCGCAACCGGTTTGGACGCCGGCGACCCCTGCCCGGTCTGTGGATCCTGTGTTCATCCGATACCAGCCAAGACCACTGATGTCGTCAGCCCAGCCGATATCTCATCTGCCGAGGCCGACCAGAGTCGCGCCAACGAGGCCCTCAGCCTGATCAAGGCAACGGTCTCGGCCGAGCTGGCACGCAGGGAGGCCCGGGCCGTGGAGCTGGCTGCACATTTTGACGGTTCTGGACAGGATCCGACGATGTCGCAAACAGAGGTTGATGATGCGCTGGCGGCTAGTGAGGCCGTCATTGCTGATGCTCGGGCGGCAACGTCGGCGCTGCCCGAAGCGCAGGCCCAGCTGGCGGCCCTAGCCCTGGAACGAGAGCGGCTGCAGGCGCTGGTGGAGGAAGCAGTCACCGCCAGCGCATCATCTCTGGCCCTGGCCGCCTCGACTCGCGTGCAGTGCCAGGTCGCTGGCGACCAGATGACCACTCTGCTGGCCAAACATGGCGCAGTTTGCCCCTGTTATTCCGGCAAGCCTGCCAAGGTCGCCGAAGTTATCGGCAGGCATCGTCAAAGCCTGGATCAGCTTCGCTGCCTGGCCACCGGAGTCCAAGAGCTCCTTACCCAACGGGCCAACGCCCACGATGCGACTCTCAGACAGTCAGCAGCACTGTTGGCCAATGGCCTGCAGAGTGTCGAGCAGGCTCGTGCCGGCGCGTTGTCGCCGGGCAAGGTTGCTGAGCTCACGGCCCTGTTGCGCACCGCTGAGCAGCATCGGGCGCAGGCAACCGCGTTGCTGGCCCAGCCCGATGTCATGGCTGCCCTCGAGTTGCAGGCTCCTGACGTGACTGCGTTGGCTGAGGCACACCTGCAGGCAACAACGTCCCTGACCGAGGCCGGGCGGCGGCACACCCTGTCAGAACAGGCGCAGCGAGAGCTGCATGCACTCTCCCAAACTGTTCATCAGGGGTTGGTTGACCTTGGTCCGGCACAGGTGGAAGCCCAGCTGGTTCAGGAGCTGGCCGACTGCTTTGCCGGAAACAGTGCTGACAACGCGTTACGAATGCGGCTGTCTTCATATGTGTTGGCCGCTCGCCTGGCCGAGATTGCGATCTTGGCCAATGAACGCCTCACGACGATGAGTGACGGGCGTTACACCTTGGAGTACACGGACGCTCGTGCGGCTAAGGGAGCCCGCAGTGGTCTCGGCCTGCTGGTCCGGGACGCCTGGACCGGGCAGACGCGCGAGACGTCCTCGCTGTCTGGAGGTGAGTCGTTCATGGCTTCTCTGGCGCTGGCGCTGGGCATGGGTGACGCCGTGCGGGCCGAAGCCGGCGGTTTCGACCTGCAGACGCTGTTTGTCGATGAGGGCTTCGGCTCCCTTGATGAGGAGAGCCTTGAACAGGTGATGGCTGTTCTGGACACCTTGCGCGAAGGAGGTCGGGCCGTGGGCATCGTCAGTCACGTCACAGAGTTGCGAACCCGCATTCCCAACCAGTTGCAGGTCCTTAAGCAGCAGGGCGGCTCAAGGACCCGGGCTGTCACGCAGAACCGTGACAGCCCGGTTGCCTGAACTGCCTCGAGCCTTGCTCAGTCTTCGAACGCCTCCGGCGGGGGGCAGGAGCAGACGAGGTTGCGGTCACCGAACGACTCGTTGAGCCGGCGTACGGGTGGCCAGTACTTGGAGAGCTTGTCCACACCGGCAGGGAAGACAGCCAGCTTGCGATCGTAGGGATGGTCCCACTGCTCGACCAGGCAGGCCGCTGTGTGCGGGGCATGGTGCAGCACGCTGTCCGCTGCTGAAACCTCTCCTCGGTCAACCTGGTCGATTTCGCCCCGGATAGCGATCATGGCGTCACAGAATCTGTCGAGCTCGATGAGATCCTCGCTCTCGGTCGGTTCCACCATGAGGGTGCCGGCGACCGGGAAGGACATGGTCGGTGAGTGGAAGCCATAGTCGATGAGGCGCTTGGCGACATCATCGACAGATACTCCGGTGTCGTGAGTGATCCCCCGCAGATCAAGAATGCACTCGTGGGCCACGATTCCCTCGTTTCCGCAGTAGAGCACCGGGTAGTGCTCACGCAGTCGGGCGGCGATGTAGTTGGCCGACAAGATGGCAACCTGCGTGGCCCGGGTCAGCCCGGCGCCGCCCATGAGCCGGACGTAGGCCCATGAGATAGGCAGGATGCTCGCAGAACCGTAAGGAGCCCCAGAGACTGGACCCACCCCCGTGACGGGTCCTGCTTCAGGGGCAAGCGGGTGGTTCGGAAGATACGGAGCAAGGTGGCTGCGCACCGCCACCGGTCCGACCCCCGGACCGCCGCCACCGTGCGGGATAGCGAACGTCTTGTGCAGGTTGAGGTGTGATACGTCCCCGCCGAACTTGCCGGGCTGGGCCAGGCCGATCAACGCGTTGAGGTTGGCTCCGTCGATGTAGACCTGGCCACCAGCTTCATGCACGAGCGCACACAGTTCGGTGATCGTGTCCTCGAAGACGCCATGGGTGGAGGGGTAGGTCACCATGATCGCCGCGAGCTTGTCACGGTGAGTGGCAACCTTGGCCCGAAGGTCCTCCATGTCGATCTCGCCGGTCCGGGCGGTCTTGACTACAACGACTTTGAGTCCGGCCATGGCCGCGCTGGCCGCGTTCGTGCCGTGCGCCGAGGCAGGGATCAGACAGATGTTACGAGCCGACTCACCGCGGGACTCGTGGTAGGCGTGGATGGCGAGCATCCCGGTGAGCTCACCTTGCGAGCCGGCGTTGGGTTGCAGTGTGACGGCGTCATAGCCCGTGATCTCACACAGCCAGGCCTGCAGGTCCGTGATCACTGACCGGATTCCTTCGGTCTGGCTCGTTGGGGCAAAGGGGTGCAGGCCGGCGAACTCAGGCCAGGACACCGGCTCCATCTCGGTGGTGGCGTTCAGCTTCATCGTGCAGGATCCGAGCGGGATCATGCCTCGGTCCAGTGCGTAGTCCTTATCGGAGAGCTTGCGCAGGTAGCGCAGCATCGCTGTCTCGCTGTGGTAGCTATGGAACACCGCATGGGTCAGGTACTGCGACTCACGGATCAGCGCCGGCGGCCAGTCAAGACCCTCGACGGCAGACAAGTCCGACAACTCCGGCACACCGAAAGCGGCCAACACTGCTGACAGGTCATGGATCTTGGTGGTCTCGTCGGTACTGATCGAGACGCGGTCAGCGTCGACCTTCCAGATGTTCACGCCACGAGCAGCCGCCTCGGCGACAACTTCACTGGCCCGGCCATTTGCTCGGGCGGTGATGGTGTCGAAGAAATGCTCGGTCTCGACCTCGATCCCGCCAGCTCGCAGAGCCTTGGCCAACGCTGCGGCATGACTGTGAACTCGTCCGGCGATGCGAGCCAGGCCAGCCGGGCCGTGGTAGACGGCGTACATCGCGGCCATGACGGCCAGCAGCACCTGAGCGGTGCAGATGTTTGAGGTGGCCTTCTCGCGGCGGATGTGCTGCTCACGGGTCTGTAATGCCAGGCGGTAGGCCGGATTGCCGTCAGCGTCGATACTGACTCCAACCAGGCGGCCCGGTATCGTGCGCTCCAGACCGGTGCGAACCGACATGAAGCCAGCGTGCGGACCACCAAAGCCCATGGGCACTCCGAAGCGCTGGCTGCTTCCGACGGCGACGTCGGCGCCCCACTGCCCTGGCGGCGTGCTCAGGGTCAGGGCAAGCAGATCTGCTGATGCGGTCACCAGAGCGCCGACCTCGTGTGCGGCGGCGGTCAGAGCCGACCAGTCACGAAGCTCACCGTCAGCGCCCGGGTACTGCACTATGACGCCGAAGACAGCCTTGCCCCCGGCCGCGGCAGTCAGTGCCTTGGCCGAGGTCACGTTGCTCAGGTCGGCGACCACGACACCCAGACCTTGAGGCCTGGCTCGGGTCTGGACGACGGCAATTGACTGGGGAAACACCTGTTGGTCAACAAGTAGGACAGCCTCGGCCGAGGTCTTGCTCGCGCGGCGCATCACACTCATGGCCTCCGCGGCAGCGGTGCTCTCATCCAGCAGTGAGGCGCTGGCGATACTCAGGCCGGTGAGGTCCACGATGACTGTCTGGAAGGTGAGCAGGGCCTCCAGCCGGCCCTGGGAGATCTCCGGCTGGTATGGCGTATAGGCGGTGTACCAGGCAGGGCTCTCAAACACGTTGCGCTTGATCACGGGCGGCGTGATGGTGCCGTAGTAGCCAAGGCCGATCATCTGGGTCAACACGGTGTTGCGAGAAGCCAGGGCTCGCAGCTCCTCGATGACGGCTTCCTCGGTCGGCGCTGCGTCGAGGCGCAGGGCGCGGTCGGTGCGGATGACTGTTGGCATGGCCGTGTCGAGCATTGCTTCGAGACTTGGCTGGCCGACAACCTTGAGCATTGCCACGACATCGTCGTGGTCGGGTCCGATATGCCGGGAAATGAAGTCCGGTTGCATGGCACGGGTGGAATCGATGGTCACCTGAGGCTCCTCACGCGGGCGGCACGCATGTGCCAGCGGTATTGCCTCCCCGCCTGTCGCCCGAAGGTGGCTTCAAGTTGCCTGCCCATTGCAGTCCTGGCGCCTGAGAGGTTCCGGGGAGGTTTGCCCCTTCGGCGCCCCATCACCATGGCCTCCCACAGGGAGGTTGCACGGCACGGGGACTCTCCCGCACGGGGTAATCAGCGAGGTAAACATAGCACCGGTGAACCGGCTCACCGGTGCGGTCGAGCTCAGCCGGTCTTGCGTGCCTGTCTGCGTGATGTGAGCTCATCGCCAGGATGGGTGGCCAGGGCCTCGTCCTCGGTGCGTTCGCTGGGAAGGGAGGCAAGCACGCCCTCCACTTCGCGCCACACGTGACCGACGGCGATGCCAAAGACGCCTTGACCACCTTGCACCAGGTCGATGATCTCTTCAGAGGAGGTGCATTGGTACACCGTGGCGCCGTCGCTCATCAGGGTGACGTGGGCCAGATCCTCAACACCGCGCTCACGAAGATGGCTGACAGCAACACGGATCTGTTGGAGGGAGACCCCACTGTCGAGCAGTCGTTTGACCACCTTCAGGACCAGGATGTCGCGGAATCCGTAGAGACGTTGGGTCCCTGAGCCAGTAGCACTTCGAACCGAAGGTTCGACCAGACCGGTGCGGGCCCAGTAGTCAAGTTGCCGGTACGTGATGCCCGCTGCCTTGCAGGCGGTGGGGCCGCGGTAGCCGGTGTCTTCGCGCAGTTCGGGAAGGTCATCGGTGAACAACAGCCCCTGTGCCGCGACCGGGACAGAACCGGTGTCATGCCGCGCTTCTCCGGTGGAGTGCACGCTTCCTCCTTGCGAACTACAACGACGTTATTTGTACTGACGGTACGGGCAGACAAAGGCCAGCGTCAATCACCACGCATGGCAGGTGGCGTGTCGCATCATCGTGACGCCTAACCTTCAATGTTTAGTTGAGAGTCACTCTTGTTCCGGAGGCCAGGTTTCGGCCTGGCCGGTATCGCCGGGGTTGTCGAAGTCCTCTGCTGAGACATGATCCAGGAACTCCCGGAAGCGTTCGACCTCGTCGTCATCTTCGGCTGCGATCGCCACGCCGGCTTCGTCCAGGAGACTGTCCTCTACCAGGATCGAGGTGCCGGTGCGAAGTGCCAAGGCGATGGCATCAGAGGACCGGGCGCTGACCTCGATAGCGCCGTCAAATACGAGTGTGGCATGGAAGATGCTGTCCTTGAGTGCGACGATCCGAACCTCGATCAGCTTGTGCCCAAGCGCCTCGATGACATTCTTGAGAAGGTCATGTGTCATCGGGCGGGGCGGAACAACGCCCTGCTGGGCATAGGCGATTGCCGTGGCTTCGGCCGCCCCGATCCAGATCGGAAGATAACGTTCACCGCCC
>Ga0182021_10004385_pt1 | contig 16617 bp, 15 predicted proteins | sample 612E3MmetaG_FD_120493 | JGI IMG/M metagenome (GOLD analysis project Ga0182021, IMG submission 120493) | Permafrost microbial communities from Stordalen Mire, Sweden - 612E3M metaG (Illumina Assembly) | ecosystem: Environmental > Terrestrial > Soil > Wetlands > Permafrost | place: Sweden...
GTCCCCTTGGACACGCCGGCTCGTTGGGCGACGTCGTCCATGCGGATGCCGTGATAATCTTTTTTTCCCATTGCGGTTTCCGCGGCGGTGAGGATCTGGGCTTTCCGGACTTCCGGTTGTTCAATCCGTTGACGTTTCATTGGATACTGACTTTCCAGTCATTGGAATTATATTCCCGCAACGAGCCTTCGTCAACCCCAACGGTCCGGTCCCTGACTTGTTCGACCGCCGATACGCGCGATCATGAAATGCCCGCGGCGAGCACGGCCTCCGCCGCGCGCAGTCCGTCAACAGCCGAAGACACGATGCCTCCGGCGTACCCCGCGCCTTCCCCCAGAGCGTAGAGGCCCGGAATATTCGTTTGGGCCCGCTCGTCCCGGGTCATGCGAACGGGCGAGGAGCTTCGGGTTTCCACGCCGGTCAAGACGGCTCCGGGCGACGCAAAACCGCGAAGCGGCTTGTCGAAGGCGGGGATCGCCTCTTTCAAGGCGTCCACGACGAAGGCCGGCAGGAACGCCCGGATATCGGCGGGCGTCACTCCGGGGTGGTAGGAAGGGGACACATCGCCCAGGGTTTTTGTCGGCCGTCCGGCCAGGAAGTCCCCCACCGTTTGGACCGGAGCGCGGAAGCCGCCGCCTCCCGCCGCGAACGCCTTTCTCTCCAACGTCCGCTGGAACGCGATCCCGGCCAAGGGATCGTCGGCGCCAAAATCCCGCGCGTCCACGCCCACCATCAAGGCGCTGTTGCTGTTGGCGCCGTCCCGCGCGCTCCAACTCATCCCATTGGTCACGACGCCCCCCGGTTCGGAAGCTCCCGCGATCACGATCCCTCCCGGGCACATGCAGAAGGTATAGGCCCCCCGCCCGCCGGAAGTGCGGCGCGACATCGTGTAGTCCGCCGCGCCGAGGCGGGGATGGCCCGCCGAGGGGCCGTACCGCGCTCGATCGATCAGGGGCCTGAGATGTTCGATCCGTACGCCGACGGAAAAAGGTTTCGGAACGAGGGCCACTCCCCGCTGGACCAGCATCTCAAAGGTGTCCCGTGCGGCGTTGCCGAGGGCCAAAAGAACGACGGGGCTTCGGATGTCCTCGGAGTCGTTCACTCGCACCCCCGCCAGCCGTCCCCCGTCCAACAGCAGGTCCGACATCCGGTTCCGAAACCGGACTTCCCCCCCCAGCTCCTGGATGGCCCGGCGCATATTGATGACCACGCCGCGGATCACGTCGGTGCCCGCATGGGGTTTGGCGTCGATTCGAATATCCTCGGGGGCCCCGAAGGCTATGAACTCCTCCAAGACCCGGCGGGAGAGAGGGTCGTGGATCCGCGTATGCAGTTTGCCGTCGGAAAAAGTCCCGGCCCCGCCCTCGCCGAACTGTACGTTGGATTCGAGTTCCAAGGAGCCGGTGGAAAAGAAGGTCCCGACGTCCCGGATGCGTTCCTCCATGGCGCGGCCGCGTTCCAGGAGGATGGGGCGGGCCCCCGAGCGAGCCAAGGCCAATCCCGCGAAGAGGCCGGCCGGGCCCGTCCCGACGACCACGGGGCGGGGGCCTTTCCAAGAAGGCGATGGAACGGGGGCCGGGGTTTCGGCGACTTTCACCGCGCGCGGCGACGGGAGAACACGGTCTTCGTCGGCGACGTCGGCTTCCAAGGTCAGGATGAAGACGGGCGGCCGTCCGCGGGCGTCCACGCCGCGGCGTACCACCCGCAAGGACCGGAGGCGGGAATCCTCCACGCGCAGGGCCGTCAGCGCCGCGCGCCGGATATCGTCCTCCGTGTGTTCGAGAGGAAGCGAAACGTCGTTCAGTCGGAGCATGGGGGGACGACCGCGGCGGCGGTTCCCGCGGCGAAGCCGGAGGCCCAGGCCCATTGGAGGTTGTACCCCCCGCAGTCACCGTCCACGTCCACGACCTCTCCGGCGAAAAAGAGGTTGGGGACGATCTTGGACTCCATTCGGGAGGAGTCCATCTCCGAGGTCGGCACGCCGCCCGCCGATACTTGGGCCCGCGCCCAGCCCAAAGCGCCGGTGACGGGGAACCGCCAATCGGTCAGGAGCGCGGCGAGGCGGGAGATGTCTTCCGAAGAAACGTTGCCGGAGGCTTGCCGAGGATCGTGCATGCCGGCGGCTCTGAGGAGAGGCAGGATGAGCCGCTTATGGACCAAACCGATCATGGCCGATTCCAGGGTCCTTTCCGGGTAGAGCTGAAAACGGCTTTTCAGAAAAGAGGGGATTTCGGCCGCGGAGCGGTCCAGCAGGGAAACTCCCAAGGACGCCGGCCGCTTGGAGGCGAGGGCTTCCCCGGCCAGGCGGCTCAACTGCATGACGGCGATCCCGGAAAGACCTTCGGCGGTGAAAAGAATCTCGCCGGTTTCCCGGCGTAGGACTTTGTCCCCCTCCCAAAAGGCGACGGCGCCCCGGACTTTTACGCCGTCCACGGCTTTGAGGAAGGGAGCGGAAAGCTTGAGAGGCACAAGAGCGGGGAACGGTTCGACGACGGAATGGCCGAGGGCCCGCGCCAAGTCCCAGCCGGAGCCGTTGGAGCCATGGACCGGCGCCGCCCGCCCCCCGGCGGCCAGGATGACGCGGTCCCCGGGGAAAGATCGGCCGTCCTTCGTCGACACCTTGAAGCCGCGACCCGTGCGTTCGATCCGTCGCGCCTCCGCGCCGGCGTGGATGGAGACTCCCAGACGTTCGATCTCCATCCGAAGCACGTCCAAAACGGCCGAAGCCTGTCCGCAGGCCGGATAAACAAGGCCCCCCTCTTCCACGACGGTGAGAAGTCCCAATTCTTCGAAAAACTCCCTCGTACGAGACGGAGGGAAACGTCGAACGATTGCGGACGCAAACTCCGGGTGGAGCCCGTGGTATCGGGCGGGATCGTCGTTGGTGTTCGTGAGGTTGCATCGGCCGTTTCCGGTCACAAGGATTTTCTTTCCGGCGCGGTCCATCCGTTCCAGGATCGTCGCGCGCGCTCCGGCGCGCGCGACCGCGATCGCCGCCGTCAACCCCGCCGCGCCGCCGCCGATGATCAATACGTCAGTCACGGCGGCCCCGGGCCACCAGGGCCACGGCTGCGGCGCAACAAGCTCCGCACAGCGCCAAGGTCGCCGGCGCTCCTATGAGCCGGGCCAGCACGCCGCCCAAGAGGCTTCCGAATGGCGCCGAGCCGATGAGCGCCATCGCGTAAAGGCCCATGATGCGCCCGCGTCGTTCGTGGGTCGCCATCGATTGGACCAGCGTGTTCGCGACCGTGACTTGGACGATCATGAAAAAACCCATCGCCATGGACAACACCAGGGACAGAGGAAACCATCTCGACGCCCCAAAAAGCGCCATCCCCGCGCCCAGGAGGATCCCCGTCCAAGTCAGGAGCCGGCGCAAAGGGGGCGTGTCTTGCCGGGTCACCAGGAAGAGCCCTCCCGCGAGGGCCCCCACGCCCGTGGCGGCCATCAGGAATCCCTGCGTGTGCGCGCCTCCGTGCAGGATGTCCTTGGCAAAGACCGGCATGAGGACGGCCATCGGCGTCGCCGCCAGCCCGATGAGAAACAACTGAAGCATTACCGCGCGGAGGGGCAGCAGCGTCCATACGTAGGTCACCCCGTCGCGGAGTTCCCGCCACCAATGGGTCCCCAGCCGGCGCTCGCCTCGAAGGTTGGGATGGACGAAAAAGAGCGCTGCCAAGGGCGCCGCGAAACTGAGCGCGTTGAGGGAGAAACAGACGCCTTCGCCGAATCCGGCGATCAGGAGCCCGGCTACGGCGGGACCAACGAGTCGGGCCGCATTGAACATGGTGGAGTTCAATGCGATGGCGTTGGGAAGGTCTTGCGGGTCGTCCAGGAGATCCAAGACGAACGTCTGGCGGCCGGGGACGTCGAACGCGTTCACGACACCGAGCAAAGCGCTCAAGGCCACGATCTCCACAACCGTGATCCGCCCGGTCAGGACCAGGGCCGCCAGGACGCCGGCCTGAAGCAAGGAAAGGGCTTGCGTCGTCAGGAGCAACCGGCGGCGGTCCCACCGATCGACCCAAACCCCGGCGAAAGGCGACAGGGGCACCGCCGGAAGGGCCGTCGCGAAGCCGACCCATCCCAGGAGGACGGTCGAGTGCGTCAGGCGGTAGGACAGCCATCCCAAAGACACTTGCTGCATCCACGTGCCGATGAGGGAGAAGCCCTGCGAAAAATAGAATATCCGATAGTTACGAGACCGGAGGGCCCGCAGGGAGTGGGGCAGCTTGGAGCTGGGCGGGATGTCGTTAATGATTTCGGGCATTTCTTTGCCTTTTGGACGGACCGCGGAGACCCGCGCGGTTCAGTTCGACCTTAAGCGTCTCAAGCGCTTTCCGCAACTTAGCGTGGTTTTCACGCTTGATGAACCAGGCGCTGGCGCCGCTGGGATGCGGGAGAGGCACCAAAACCAACCGCCGGTCGCCTTCACGGGCGGCGAACTTTCGCCCGACGATGTCGGAAAGCCGCCTGCCAGGAAGGAAACGATCGGCTGCCAGGCCGCCGATGGTCACCACCACGCGGGGTTTGAGAGCCTTCAGGGCTTCTTGAAGGAAGGGGGCGCAGTGGGCGACCATTTCAGGAGGCGGCCGTCGGTCTCCTCGGACGCCGGGATCCTTGCCAGGATAGCACTTGGCCACCGCCGTGAAGTAGGCGTGGGCCCGCGCCTCCGTCTCCGTCCAGCCGACGGAGGACAGCCACCGGAAAAGGCGCTTGCCGGCAGTCCAGGCGAACATCTTTTGGGCTTCGGGCTCCCGGACCCCGGGTGCTTGGCCGATGAACATGACCCCGCCCCGCGCCGAGCATCCTCCCCCGGGCACGGGCCTGTTTTCCCCCTCGGGGAAGCACAGGCGGCAGCGGCGAATCCGCTCGTGGAGCGGTCCTAAGTCCTCCAACTTTACCGATCAAACACGGCGCCGGTGTCGGCGCTCGTCACGAACTGGGAGTAACGCGCCAGCCACCCGCGTTTTACCTTGGACGCGAAGGGTTTGAGGGCCTTCAGGCGCTTGGCGATCTCGGCCTTGGGAAGAACGACGTCCAATGTCCCTTTCTCGGCGTCGATGCGGATTCGGTCGCCGCGGCGTATGACGGCGATGGGTCCGCCGGCGGCCGCCTCGGGCGAAACGTGGCCGATGCAGAGGCCCCGCGTCCCGCCGGAAAAACGGCCGTCGGTGACGAGGGCGACTTTCAAACCCGCCCCTGAAATGGCCGCGGTGGGGCTGAGCATCTCCTGCATTCCGGGACCGCCTTTGGGCCCCTCGTAGCGAATCACGGCCACATCGCCGTCTTTGAGCTTTCCGGACAGGACGCCCGTGAGGGCCTCTTCCTGGGACTCAAAAATAACGGCCGGCCCCTCGAACCGCATCATGTCGTCGGCCACGCCCGCGGCCTTCACGACCGCTCCTTTGGGCGCGATGTTCCCGAAAAGGACGGCCAACCCGCCCTTCTTGCTGAAGGCCTTCTCGACGGGACGAATGACGTTGCCGTCGGGCGCGGGAGCGTTCGCCAGGGTTTGGCGCAAGGTCCCGGTCACCGTTTTCGCGTCCAGGTTCAAGCCCGTGCCCGCGCGGTTCACTTCACTCAAGATGGCCGCGATACCGCCCACCCGGTGGACGTCTTCCATGTGGACGTCGGGCCGCGAGGGACTGACCTTGCAGATGCAGGGAGTCTTCTTCGACAGGGAGCGGATGCGCTTTAGGTCGTAGGGGATGCCCGCCTCCTTGGCCAGGGCCAGGGTGTGGAGCACGGTGTTGGTCGAGCCCCCCATGGCCATGTCGAGGATAAAAGCGTTGTCGATGGCGGCTTTCGTCACGATGTCGAGCGGACGGAGCTTCAGGTCCACGCATCGCTTCAAAGCCCACGCCGCGGCGCGGGCCAGCGTGTCCCGGTCCGGGTTCGGGACCGTGTGATTTCCTTCCCGCTTCTCGGCCGGGATCGTCCCGTTGCCGGGCAGGGCCAACCCGATGGCCTCGCCCAGGCAGTTCATCGAGTTGGCGGTGAACATGCCGGAGCAGGACCCGCAGCCGGGGCAGCAGATCTCCGCCAGCCGGGTCAATTCCTCTTCCTTCATTTTACCGACGGAATGCTTCCCGACGCCCTCAAACATGGTGATGAGGTCCGAGCCGCCCGCGCCGGCGAGCATGGGACCTCCGGACAGGTACACGGCGGGGATGTTGAGTCGCACCATGGCGTTGAACATGCCCGGAACGATCTTGTCGCAGTTGGCGATCCCGATCCAGCCGTCGCAAGGATGGGCTCCCATGATCGTCTCGATCTGGTCGGTGATGAGCTCGCGGCTAGGCAGGGAGTACTTCATCCCAAAATGGCCCATGGCGACGCCGTCGTCCACGGCGCCGCCGACGTTGCAGTACCACACGTTGTAGCCGAGGGACTTGAGCTCGCCCTCAACCAAATGCCCCAAAGCTTCCAAATGGGCGTGCCCGGGGATGTGGGTCGTGTAGGAGTTTACGACAGTGACGAAGGGTTTCGCCCGGTCGGCCATGGAGCCGATGACCCCGGCCGCCTTCATGAGCGAGGCCGCCGGGAGCATCCGCACCCCCTCCGCGACGATGCGGCTGCCCTTTCGCCTTAGATTTTCGATGCCTTCGTTAATGTAGTCTGAGGCCACGGCTATAACCTCCCTATCTAAATGTTGCTTGCCAGCCAATCGCCGATTTCGGAGGTTGACATTCCCATCTTTCCGGCGGAGAGGCTTTTGACTTTTCCGCTTTCCAGGAGGCGGAGGACGGCTTTGTCCAGCCGAGCGGCGGCTTCCGTTTCGCCCAGGTTCTCCAGCATCATCCCCCCGGCGCAGATCGCGGCCAACGGGTTGATGACGTTCTTCCCCGTGTACTTGGGCGCCGATCCGCCGATGGGTTCGAACATGGAAATCCCTTCGGGGTTGATGTTTCCCCCCGCGGCTATCCCCATCCCTCCTTGGATCATCGCGCCTAGGTCCGTAATGATGTCGCCGAAGAGGTTCTCGGTGACGATGACGTCGTAAAATTCCGGGTTCTTCACCATCCACATCGTGCAGGCGTCCACGTGGTTGTAGTCCTGCTTGATGTCCTTGTAATCCTTGTCCCCGACTTCTTTGTGGGTGCGGAACCACAAATCGCCGCAGTAATTGAGGACGTTGGTCTTATGGACGAGGGTCAGCATCTTTTTCCGGTTGCGCCTGCGGGTGTATTCGTAGGCGTAGCGGACGCAGCGTTCCACGATCGGCCGGGAATAGCACATGACTTGGGTGGCGACTTCATTTTGAGTCCCGACCATCGTCGCGCCGCCCATGCCGGTGTAGATGCCGCCGGTGTTCTCCCGGACAACTACGAAATCAATTTCTTTTGGGCCCTTGTTCTTCAAGGGTGAGTCCACGTTCGGATAGAGTTTGACCGGACGGAGGTTGATGTACTGGTCCAATTCGAAACGCAACCGCAGGAGGAGCCCCTTTTCGAGGATTCCCGGCTTCACATCGGGATGGCCGATGGCGCCCAAATAGATGGCGTCCGCCTTGCGCAGCTCGGTCAGGGCGGAATCCGGCAAAATATCGCCCGTCTTTTTGTACCGTTCGCCGCCTAAGTCGTAAGGGGTCCAGTCAAAGGAGAGGCCGGTCTTTTGGCCCAGGGATTTAAGGACTTTGACGCCCTCCGCGATGACCTCGGGTCCCGTGCCGTCTCCCGGCATCAGGGCGATCTTGTATGACTTTTTTTGCGCGCTCACGAATGACCTCCCAAAAAAATGTCCGCGCCACTAGCGGCGGCGCAGAAGAACGATATTATAGCTTATGGACGGAAAAGCTTTCTATCGCGGAGAGGATGGGACGGTCCCGGTGGAAGGGAGCGGGGGAGCGGTTGTCGGAATCGGGGGCGGGGGCGAATCCCCGGACGCATCCTCGGGGGCGGGAGCGGTGTCCTGGGGTTCTCCGTCGGCGGTGAAGACGGCGAAATTGCCGTCCTTGAAATCGAGAAGGATTTGAACGGGGGAGCCCTGCGCCCCACCTGAATACCGGGCCTTTTCCACACCCTGGCCGAGATATTTCAAGAATTCGGGCTGCGGGCCGGAGGTGTCGTAAAGGAACGCTTCATCCTTGGCGCCAAAAACCTGGACGCGGCGGTGCCAGTCGGGGCTGTTAAATGATTTTCCCTCACCGGCGGCTGGAGCGCTCTCCGGCGCGGCCTGGACCTCGGGCTTGCGCACGACGACGCCGCCGGGCTCGTAGGGGTAATAGTTGTCGTCGATGTAGATGTAATTGATTCCGGCCGGCGAAGCCCACCACCAATAGCCCCCCCACCAATACAGCCAGCGGTTGACCCCGACGTCGAACCACCACCACCGGTTGTGATCAAAGCGGGTCCAATAGAACGTGGGCCCGTTGTAGAAGCCGTACCAATGGATGCCGTGATCGTAATAGTGGGCGTAGCGGATGCCGCTGGTTTCGTGCCAATAATACCGCACGGGAACAACTTCCCGGCGCCTCTCGATCTCAATGTTATGAATGACCACTCTATTCTCAACGATTTGGGCATGATGGGCGGGGGCGAAGACGGCGGCGGGTTTATCTATCCGCCACCCTCTCTCGTCCCGCTCGGGAGGAACGGCGGCGGCATGATCCCGCACGACGTGCCGGGGGTTTTTGATCGCTTGAGGCTTGGGAACGTTGTAGCGGCGCATCTTGATCACGACGGGAGGCCGCGGAGACCGGGCCTTCTTCGGGTGGTATTCCGCTTTATCGTGGCCCCCCTCCGAGTGGACGGCGCCCGCAAAGAAGAGGACCGCCAAGACAGCGGCGATTCCGCGGGAAAAAGTTGCCAGAGGCATGTGAGGGTTTTGCGTTTTCATGGCCCCCCTAATACGGTTGAAGCCTCCGAAGGTTCATCCGACGGATACAAAACACAAGTCAACGTCCCTGTGCAGCCTGTCGCCACCAAGGATATCTCAAGATTCGGTATTATCATGCGACTCAACATTAAGGGGAGGTCATTGGAATGCCGAATAAAACATTCATTTCATCCCCGGCGGGGTTGTTCCTTTTTCCGCAGATCGGGCTCGCCTACCCCAATGATCCCGATGGCTTTCAGTCTTATAAATGGCAGACCTCCTGACAATCGATGGGTGATTTACTGCCGCGCGAACAGCACGGTAGTTATAAGCAATATTTCAAGAAAGACGATGACTTCGTTGATTGCCGAATATGGGATTGGGAAACCCATGGGTAAGGATGATCTTTTTTGGGGGGGTGGCAAAACCAATTTAAAGTTGAGTTCCTATCCTAAAGGAGTCGAGATTGATTATTCCGACAACATCGCTTTGGAAAGAAGAGAAACATCTATGAATGCTTTTGTCATAAAGTTTAATGCCCGATGGAGTGAACTACTCAAGGAAAATGACTCTGAAACCTCCGCCCGGCTACTGAAAGAATGGCTTGAGCGGGAAGGGAAGGGGCTATTGGATTCCTATGAGGTAGGTAAGGATAATGCCACTCTTTGGTTTAAGGGCATTGGGGGATATTCTAGGCCTGCTCCCCATCAAAGCGCGGGACGGCGGATTTGGATTCGAACAAAGAATGCGGCGTGGAAGTTGTGGCGGCTGTTGTTTTGACCGACATCTTTCCCGCCGTAATGGAAAATTTGTATCCGTTTACACCCTCGTCGTTGCGAGGAGCGTTGTTCGCGACGAAGCAACCCCCGGAGTCAAGTGGGGAGAAATCGTTCTTTGGTGACTTGAAACAGGGGATTGCTTCGTCGCAAGAATCGCTCCTCGCAATGACCCCTTGGGCGGATACGAAATTTGGATAGAAACTGAGACCGGAGGATCGACATGGGCGCCGTCAAACGCATCGCCATTAACACCGGGGGAGGAGACGCCCCCGGCCTGAACGCCGTCATCCGGGCGGTGACCCTGGCCGCCCACGAACTGGACTGGGAAGTGGTGGGAATCCGCCGCGGCTACGAAGGCCTCTTGGATACCAGCCAGACGGAAATCCTGACCCGCGACCGGGTCTGGGACATCACCCATTTGGGCGGCACGATCCTCGGCACCTCGAACAAGGGGCACCCGTTCGAATACCCCTTCAAGCAGCCCGACGGAACGATCAAGCCGGTGGATCGCTCGGCCGAGATCGTCGCCAACTTCCGCAAGCTGAACTTGGACGCCCTCGTCGCCATCGGCGGGGACGGGTCCTTGAGGATCGCCAAGCGTCTGGGCGAATTGGGGCTTCCCATCGTCGGCGTGCCCAAGACGATCGACAACGATCTGGACTGTACCGCTGTCACCTTCGGCTTCGACACGGCCATATCGAACGCCACATGGGCCCTGGACAAGATGCACTCCACGGCCGAGGCCCACCGCCGCGTCATAGTCGTGGAGGTCATGGGCCGCAACGCGGGTTGGATCGCCCTTCAATCCGGAATCTCCGGGACGGCCGACATCATATTGATCCCGGAGATTCCCTACGACATCGAGAAGGTCTGCGCCAAGATCTTGGAGCGGTGGTACCAGGGGTATGAACACGCCCTCGTGGTCGTGGCCGAGGGGGCCAAACCCAAGGGCGGGGGAGTCGTCACGCGGGGAGAAAAGGAAATCGGCCGGGAGGTGCGCCTGGGGGGCGTCAGCTCCGTCGTGGCTGAAGAAATCGAAAAACGCACGGGCAAGGAAACCCGGACCTTGGTTCTCGGACACCTCCTGCGCGGAGGCGAGCCGACGACCTTCGATCGCGTGCTGGGGCTTCGTTTCGGAACGGCGGCGGTCCGGGCGGTCCAGGCGGGGAAGTTCGGCCAGATGGTGGCCCTGAACCCACCGACGGTCAATTTGGTTCCCATCGCGGAAGCCGTGGCTCGAATGAAATGCGTCCCGCTGGACTGCGATACCGTGCACACCGCGCGGAGCCTGGGGATCGGTTTGGGGGATTGAGGGTACCTAAGCAACTCTCCGTCATTGCGAGGAGCGCAGCGACGAAGCAATCCCATCTTCCGGGAACGGGAAGATATTCTTCTTCCCTTGAAACAGGGGATTGCTTCGTCACCCAAACCGTTCCTCGCAATGACGGGTATCTGCGCGGTACCAATTAAGAGATCAGACGCGCGCGGGCTTCACCCCGCAACAAGCGCTTCTTGGCGGCCAAGCCCCCGGGGCCGGAGTACCCGCCGAGCGATCCGTCCGCCGCCACCACTCGGTGGCAAGGGACGGCGGGAGCGAACGGGTTGGCCGCCAGGGCGCGCCCGACGGCGCGAGCGGCGCGAGGTTTCCCGATTATCCGGGCGATCCAACCGTAGGTCCGCGTCTCCCCCGGCGGTATTTCGGCGCAGGCGCGCCAGACGGCCCGGCAGAAGGGCGAATAATCCCTCATCTCATCCTAAGGGGTGGTAATCCGCGGGAATGCCATAAAGTTGGCGGATCGCGTCAGCCAATACCTTGGAGGGCAACCTCACGCGGATGACTTGCCCCGGAGACATCGCCGAAAGGCGGCCGTCCAATCCTCGCAGCGTCCAGCATCTTCGAGGCGGGCCCGAGGGCGAGAGGGGCGTGAAATTGAATACGGATTCGTCTTTCACCGGGATTCCCGGCGAATTGCGGAAAGAGGTTCCCCCTCCACTCCAAACCATGAGGGACGGGAAGAAGAATATCGAATCCTTCCCGTCCTTCCTCTCCCAATGGACATAGACCGGCGCTGATAGAAAATTATTCCTCATTTCGACCCGGATGTTCCGGTACATGAAGGCGTGATCTTTCGCGATTCCCAGGGCGGGAACCGCGTGGAGTCCGGCGAGATCTTTCGCCGCGAACCGCTTGTGCATCTCCAAAGCGCTTAAAGGTCTTCGTCGGCCATCCACATACATGAATCCCAGCATGGCTTCCAGAACGATCCACTTCCCGTACTCGCGCGAATAGACCTCCACCACGAAATGTCTGTCCCCCAGGCTCTCATCCGCCAAATCCACGAATCGAACGGGATATCCGAGCCCTTGCAACACCTGGCCTAAAACCGTGGCGTATTGGGCGCAAAACCCTCCCGTTTCTCCCGCGCGGATCCGACGCAGGATCTCGACGGCGTTCCAAGGCGGGTAATGGGGGAAAGGCGACGTATAGGGGAAAAGTCGCGAGGACCAGCGGAGGAGGGACGAGAACAGCTTCATGTCTCCCGGTCCCCGATCGGAAAGCGTGCGGATGCCCTCGTTTTTCAGAAGCGCTTGCAGGGTCGGGTGATCCGGTCTTTCGCCGATGAAAAAGACGCCGTCGGCGACTTTTTGAAACGTGACCGTTTCCCAATAGAGATAAGGACGCCAAAGGAAGCCGCAAAGGATGCAGAGAACGGCCAGGGAGAGGCTCTGAAAGAACAGTCCCCGGCGCGTCATCCGTTTCGACCGGAGAGGCGGTGCGCGACCGCGAGGAGCAGCCCACGACAGGGGATATCGGGAAGGGTCTCCAAGGATTCCTGCGCTTCGCGAGCCAAGTCGGCGGCGGCGGCCCGGCAGTCCGCGACGACGCCGGAATCAAGGAGGCGGGCGATCCAGCCGTTCAGCCCTTCGTCCTGGGTCCGCAGGGAATCCCGGAAAGCCGAGCGGTCGGTTTCGGAAAGCGTCCGCGCGAACCGGATGAGCGGCAGCGTCATCTTCCCGTTGCGCAAATCCGTGCGAAGCGTCTTGCCCACGACGCTTTCGTCCCCGGCGACGTCCAGGACGTCGTCCACGATTTGAAAGGCGACGCCGATCCGGTCGCCGAAGGTCCGCAAAGTTTCCAGCTTTCCCGGCGGGAGACCCGCCAGGAATCCCCCCGCCCAAGCGGCGGCCGACATGAGGGAGGCCGTCTTCTTTCGAAGGAATTCGAGGTATTCCCCTTCGGAGAGGTCGAACGTGTGACGTTTCTCGTATTGCCCGATTTCCCCTTCGCACATGTCCGCGGTGGCGTCCGCGAAGGCCGAGAGCAGAGCGGGTCGGCCCAAAGCGGCGAGCCGTTGGAAGGCCCGGGCGTAAACGTGGTCCCCCAGAAGCACGGCGGCGCCCTCGCCGAACCGGACGCCCACGGTGGGTTTCGCCCGGCGGAGGAGAGCCTCGTCCACCAAGTCGTCGTGGACGAGCGTGGAGATGTGGATCATTTCCACCGCCAGGGCCGTTTCCATCGTCTCCCGCGCGTCGGCATCCCCGAAGCCCGCGGCCAAGAAGACGAGCGCCGGGCGAAGGCGCTTGCCGGCGCCGTCGAATACGTAGCGGGAAAGGCGCGAAAGAAAGTCCGACCCCCCGCCGGTTTGCGCGGCCAAATCACGCTCCAGACGGTCCAAGAAGGCGGACAAGTCCGGCCCCACCCGGAGGTCGAGCAGGGGCGTCACGGGAGCGAGCTCCTCACCCAGGCCAGGACGCGGTCGGGGAAAAGGCCGGCGCCCAGCGTGACCGCGACGGCCGCCGCCACGCAAGCCGCCAGGGAAATCGAAAGCCCGACCCGGCCGGGACGGGTCGCCTCGTCGAAGAACATCCGGCGGACGATCCCCGCGTAGTAGGCCAAGGACACCACGCTGTTGACGACCGCGGCGACGGCCAGCCACGCCCAACCGTGTTCCAGGGCCGCGGCGAAGAGAGAGAACTTACCCACGAAACCGGCCAGGGGCGGGATGCCCGTCAACGAAAAGAAGAAGATCGTCGCGCACAGGGCCAAAGGCAGAGAACGTCGGGCCAGACCGGAGAAGGCTCCCAGGTCCTCCGTGCCCGCGTCGTCGGCGACGACGGCGGCGCACGCGAAGGCTCCCAGGTTCATGAAAAGGTAGAACAAAACGTAAATCAAGACCGCGCCGCGGCCCGAATCCCCCCCCGCCACGGCGCCCATGAGGACGGTGCCCATCTGGGCGATGGAGGAGTAGGCCAGAAGTCGTTTGATGTTCGTTTGCCGCAGAGCTCCGACGTTCCCGACCGTCATTGTCAATAGAGATAGGATCGCCACGACCCCGGAAACACCCAACCCGTCAAGGTTGGGGAGGGCCCGCAAAAGAGCGCCGAAGGCCGCGGCCTTGGGCGCCGAAGAAATGAAAGCCGTTACGGGGAGAGGCGCTCCCTCAAAAACGTCCGGCGCCCACATATGGAAAGGGACGATGGCCATTTTGAACCCGAGGCCCGCCAAGACGAAGAAGGCCGCTCCGACCAGCGGCAGGCGCGGAACGACGTTCAGGTCGGCCGTGCGGAGCGCGTTCAAGGATGTCGTGCCGAAAACTCCATAGTAAAGCGAAATGCCGTAAAGCATGAGTCCGGCGGAGAAGGCCCCCATGAGAAAGTACTTGATCGCCGCTTCGGAGCCGCGGCGGTCGTCCTTGAGGAACCCGGTCAGGATGAAACACGTCACGCTCACCAGTTCGAGCGACACGACCAGCATCAACCAATCGGCCGAGGAAACCAAGAGCATGAGACCGACGGTGGACAGGAGGAGGAGGGAGACAAAGGCCCCCCAGGATATTCCCCGGGGCCGCCAGCTCTTCATGCCGGAGGAGAGGCCTAACGTGAGAAGCGCGCCCGAGGCGACCACGATCTTCAAGAAGCGCCCCATCCCGTCCATGACGAACATGCCGCCGGAGGCGGCCGGGACCTTGACGGCCAGCACCGCCGCCGCGCAAACGGCGGCCGCTCCCGGAATAACCCAGAAGCGGGATGCGCGCCGCCAGGCCGTCTCGCCCAATAAAATGGTCATGGCCGCCAGAGCCAGGACGATTTCAGGCAGGAGGGACGTCAAAGGCACCGGTAAGACTCCTTCATCGGGGAACCGCCGTCGCAGGGGCCGGAAGCGGAACGGCGGCCGACGTCGCCGGCGTGGAAGCGGCCGGCGCCGCGGCGGCCGCGGAGGTTTTATCGACGAGGAACCGTACGGCGGCTTCCGTCGCGTCCAGGATGGGACGGGGGTAGACCCCGAAGAACACCGTCAGGGCGACCAAGGGGGCCAAGGTCCCGAGTTCCCGGCCGGTCACGTCGGACAGCCGCCCTTCCCACTTGGTGTTGAATTCACCCAGGAAGACGTCTTTCAAGAGTTTCAGGAAGAAAGTAGCCGTGACCAAAATTCCGATGACGGACAACGCCACAAAAATCCTTTGCTCCGTCCGTCCGAAGGCGCCGAGAAAGCAGAGAAATTCCCCCACGAACCCCGCCAGCCCCGGCAGGCCGAGAGAGGCCATGCACTGGACCGTCATGAGCCCGGCGAAGAGAGGCATCTTCGAGGCCAAACCGCCGAACTCGTCCATGTTCCTGGTGTGCGCCCGGTCGTAGATGATGCCGACGAGCAAGAAGAGGGAGCCCGTGATGATCCCGTGGGACACCATCTGAAACATGGCGCCCGACAATCCGGCCGCGGAGTAGGAACCCGTGATGGCGGCAATTCCCAACAGGCAGTACCCCATGTGATTGATGGAAGAGTAAGCCACCAGCCTTTTCATATCCCGTTGGCCCATCGCGCAGAAGGCTCCCCAAATGATGTTGATGAAGGCGATGATGATCAACACCGGCAGGAATTTGATCATGAGGTCCGGCAGGATGGCGGCGTTGACGCGCAAGAGGCCGTACACCCCCATCTTGAGCAGGATCCCCGCCAGGATGACCGAGACGGCGGTCGGCGCTTCCACGTGAGCCAAGGGAAGCCAGGTGTGGAACGGAAAGGCCGGTATCTTGACGGCGAACCCGACGTAGAGGGCGAGGAACACCCACCAAAACTTCGCGCCCGCGAAAAGCGGAGACCGCGCCGAAAGTTCGATCATGTCGAACGTGCGCGCGCCCGGATCGCCCGAAGCGAAGAAGAGCGCCAGGATGCCCAGGAGCATGAACACGGAACCCGCCAGAGTATATAGGAAGAACTTGATGGCCGCGTATTCCTTTTGCGGACCGCCCCAGACGCCGATCAGGAAGTACATGGGGACCAGCGTGATTTCCCAAAAAACGTAGAAAAGAAAGAAATCGAGCGAGACGAAAACGCCCAGCATGCCGGTTTCCAAGAGCAGGAACCAGAAGAAATATTCCCGGATTCGTTTCTCGATGCCGAAAGATGCCCAGACGGAAATGACGGACAAAAGTCCCGTCAGAAGGACCATCGGCAGGGAAAGTCCGTCGACCCCAAGTTTGTAGTGGATGTTGAAGGACGGGATCCAAGAAAGGTTCTCCATGAACTGCATTCCGGCCGAGGAGGTGAACCCGGCATAGGCGTAAATCGAAAGGAGAAACGGGATCCCCGCGGCGGCAAGGGCCAGCCCCCGGATGAGGCCCTTCCGCTCCTCCTTCAAAGCCAGGATGAGGACGGCCCCCACGAGAGGGACGAAAGTGATCAAAGAGAGAAGAGGCATAAACGCAACTCCTTGCGAAGTTAGTTAATTAGTTAACAACGTCCCCTCACCTGAAAGCACGGGCCGCCCATAGGACCAGCAGGCTCAGGCCGAAGGCGGCGGCCAACAAATAGAACTGGGCGGCGCCGGACTGCAGGCGGCGAACCAAACCACCGGCCGATTGCGACAGGCCGCCCCACCCGTCGACGAAAATCCCGTCGACGATTTTGTCGTCCACCCAGGACTTGACCCGGGCGATCCGATTTCCCAGGCGGCCGACGCCGTCCACCGCGCCCTGATCCAAGACCCGATCGTCCAACTTCGCCGCCAGGGCCGCA